>Ga0316612_1000099_pt1 | contig 33587 bp, 26 predicted proteins | sample MIS2016226_MG_FD_207676 | JGI IMG/M metagenome (GOLD analysis project Ga0316612, IMG submission 207676) | Microbial mat bacterial communities from Middle Island sinkhole, Lake Huron, Michigan, United States - MIS.2016.226 | ecosystem: Environmental > Aquatic > Freshwater > Lake > Sediment... | reverse complement strand
TTACCTCAATGGCGGGAACTTGGATGAGTATTGTAGAAGGTTTTGGCGGAATGCGAGTGAAAAATGATGCACTTCATTTCTCTCCAAAAATTCCAAAAGAATGGACAGGTTATTCCTTTAAAATCAATTTCAGAAACCAAATTTTGAAAGTGGTTGTCAATCATCAAAAAACACAATTTGCACTCGAAGGTACAAATGATATGACCGTGTTTTTGAACGGGAAAGCTGTTTTAGTGAAACCAAATAGTTTGGTAACGGTATAATATTTTTATAAAATTTCAAAAAAAATCTGCGTTAATCTTTTAAAATCGGCATAACCAGCCTGCCGAAGGCTGGTTATACCGATTTTTATTTAGGTATTAATAGCTAAGTAATACATAATCTGTATAAATCATCACAACAACTTCTCCTCTTCCTTCTCATAAAAAACATCCACAGAAAGTGATTTTTGACTCGACGCAAAAACCGCCAATTCATCGCAACGCTCGTTTTGAGGATTAAAACATTTCAAAAAAAGCACTTCTAGAAATAGTTACAACTGGAGGGTTTGAAATATAATTTAACAATAACTTATCTCCTGTGACCAAGATACTTTTTGTATCGATGCAAACATCATACAAATAATTATCATCTTTATCTGGAGCCATATTGTAATGCTTGGGAGAATTTTTAGTCAAACAAACCTTTTCGATTAAAAGTATGTATTCGGAAAGTGATTTGTTCAAATATTTATTGAATTTAGGTCTTTTTAAAACGTCTTTCAGCTCTAAAATCATTTCTGGACAAATATAAATGGTCAAATTGTTTTCTAAAATGAATTGTTGGAGTTTTTCTTCTGAATTAGTGATAATGGCACTTATCCAAATGTTTGTATCTAAAACAAAGCTAGTTCTTTTCATTGTAAACTTTAGCTATTTTCTTTCTGGATTTTTTACATTCATCAACAATTTCATCCATCGAAGGATAATTGACTTTCGTTAAACTTGTTTCTACAAATTCAACAAAAGACAATGTCTTTATGTATTCCAAAAACAATTTAGCTTGTTTACTGTTTTCTTTGACTTTAATAGTTACCATAACCTAATGATTTGATATACAAATATACATAAATGGTTCGATTTTCATCACTACAACAACTTCTCCTCTTCCTTCTCATAAAAAACATCCACAGAAAGTGATTTTTGACTCGACGCAAAAACCGCCAATTCATCGCAACGCTCGTTTTGAGGATGATTGTTGTGTCCTTTAATCCATTTGAAATCAACTTGGTGTTTTCTGTAAACCAATAGAAATCTTTTCCATAAATCGGGGTTTTTCTTCCCTGCAAAACCTTTTTTCTCCCAACCAAAAACCCATTTCTTCAAAACTGAATCCACGACATATTTTGAATCTGAAACGATTAGAACTTTCATATTGGGGTTCTTCAACTTTTCGAGACCTACAATTACGGCCAACAATTCCATTCTATTATTAGTAGTATGACGAAAACCTTCGTAGAATTCTTTTTTGTGTGGCGTTCCTACCAATTCCATCACAACGCCGTATCCTCCTGGCCCAGGATTGCCTTTGGCAGCGCCATCAGTGTAAATATGTATCTCGTGATTCAAAGTTAGGGGTTAGAAGTTAGAAGCTAGGAGTTGGAAGTTATTTTTTTTCTAATTTTTTAATTTATTCATAAATTGGTTCAAAAATACAATTATTTATCTTTTGAAAGATTGAAAAACATAAAATCAAATTTTTAGTTATAAAAAATTGTGCAATTTGTAAATAGACCAAATTTTGAATAGGTGAAGCAAATCATTGGTAAAAAAATTAAAATAATATCCAGAGTGGTTAAACTTAAAAATTAGTAAAAATTATTATTTGTATAATATTATAAACAAAATTAATATATTTGTACATAATAACAAACGTTTTTTTATGAACACTAAAAAGCAAAATATATTTCCTAAATACCAAGAAATATTAAGTAAACTGGGTGAAAACATTAAATTGGCTCGAAAAAGAAGAAAATTAACAACCGTTCAAGTGGCAGAGCGAGCAGCTATTGCCAGAACCACGCTCTACCAAATTGAGAAAGGAAGTGCAAGGGTAACAATAGGCGCTTACTTTAATGTTATGAGGGTATTGGGCTTGCAAAATGATTTTTTAAAATTAGCGGCAGACGATGATTTAGGAAGAAAACTACAAGATTTAGAACTACTTTAATTTTCAATTTATGGCAATAAAGAAAACAAACCTATACGTTTATGCACATTGGCAAGGAATGCTTGAGCCAAAAATGATTGGCACACTTTCGGCAGTTCAAGGCAAAGGAAGAAAATCATTTAGTTTTGAATATGATAAAAACTGGATAAAATCAGAACAGCAATTTATATTGGATCCAGATATACAATGGTTTTCGGGACAACAATTCCCAAATCAAAAAGAGAATTTTGGAATATTTTTGGACAGTATGCCAGACAATTGGGGACGAACTTTAATGAAACGCCAAGAGTCACAGCTTGCAAAAGATACTGGTTTGCCAGTAAAAAATCTTTACGAAATAGATTATTTGTTAGGCGTTTATGACGAAAGCAGGATGGGTGCATTGCGTTTCAAGTTAGATGTTAATGGTTCCTTTTTAAATGACAACAATTCTATGCCAATTCCGCCTTGGTCATCAATTAGAGAAATACAACAAGCTGCAAATGCAATAGAAAGTGACAAGAATAATAATGAAACAAAAAAATGGTTAGCCCTATTGCTAGCACCTGGTTCTTCACTGGGTGGGGCTAGACCTAAAGCCAACCTATTAGATGAACATCAAAATTTATGGATTGCTAAATTTCCTTCACAAAATGATAGTATTGACAAAGCGGCTTGGGAATACTTAGCTTATCAGTTGGCATTGAAAGCGGGAATCAATATGGCTTCGTCAAAAATTGAAAAAATTAGTGGCAAGTACCACACCTTTTTTACCAAACGCTTTGATCGAAGTAACAAAGAACGAATTCATTTTGCTTCTGCAATGACAATGACGGGAAATAATGAAGAAAAAATTCGAGATTCAACAGCAAGTTATTTAGAAATCGCCGAGTTTATACAATACAACGGTGCCGAAATCACAACCGATTTACACCAATTGTGGCGACGTATCATTTTTAATATTGCCATTTCAAATACCGACGACCATTTAAGAAACCACGGATTTGTATTGACATCCAAAGGTTGGAGGTTGTCTCCAGCTTATGACATCAATCCGTCTATTGACAAAAACGGATTGGCGTTGAATATTGATATGAATAACAATGCTTTGGATTTTGAATTAGCAAAAAGCGTGGGCGAATATTTCAAATTAAATGATGAACAAATGAAAGTAATAATCAATGAGGTTTTGCAATCTGTCAATGACTGGAAAACTATTGCCAATACAATAGGAATTAGTAGAAGCGAACAGGAATTAATGGAGGGAGCTTTTATCCGCATTAAATGATTCTTAAATTGTACAAAAAAGGAAGTTGAACAATAATAAAAATTAAGGTAATAGCCATTAAATTTCTCATTTTTGTGAATCTTAGAGTAAACTTTCAATCACTATAGGAAAATATTTTTGTTCCAATTCGTGTATCTTTTCAGCCACAACTTCTGGAGTATCGGTAATTAAAACGGTTACTTTTTTTTGAAAAATAATATTCCCTTCGTCATAATTTTCATTGACATAATGAATGGTAATTCCGGTTTCTTTTTCCTTGTTTTCGACAATGGCTTTATGCACGTTCATTCCGTACATTCCTTTTCCGCCATATTTTGGCAACAAAGCAGGATGAATGTTTATGATGGCATTTGGATAGGATTCTATAATTTCAATGGGCAATTTTAATAAAAATCCGGCGAGAACTATCAAATCGGGTTGCAAAGAATTCAATTTTTGTAATACTTTACTTTGGTATAATTCTTCTTTCGAGAAAATTTCGGTAGGAATTTGCAAGATTTTGGCTCTTTCAATCACTTTGGCATTTGAATTATTTGTAAACACAGAAACGACCGAAGCGATGTTGGTACTTTTAAAATGTTTTATAATGTTTTCAGCATTTGTACCCGATCCCGAGGCGAAAATTACGATTTTCTTCATATTCTAACAGTTTTCAATCCTGCAAAAAAAAGAATAAAAAGTGATAATAAATAACATTCTGAAGTCTTTATTAAATTTATTTTATACATTAGCAGTCACATTTATTAACTAAATAGTTGTTTTAAAATAAAGTTTTTTATTTTTGCCAACAATTTAAAATTTAAAATTAAAGATTATGTCAGACATTGCATCAAGAGTAAAAGCGATTATCGTAGACAAATTAGGCGTTGACGAAAACGAAGTGGTAACAGAAGCAAGCTTCACAAATGATTTAGGAGCTGATTCATTAGACACAGTAGAACTAATCATGGAATTCGAAAAAGAATTTGACATTCAAATTCCAGACGATCAAGCTGAAAACATTGCTACCGTAGGTCAAGCGATTTCTTATATCGAAGAAGCTAAGAAATAATAAAAAAAACCCAAATTTTAATAAATTTCAATTAACAAAAAACAAATTCCAATAATTTGGGATTTTAATATTTGGAGTTTTTAAAAATTGGGTTTATTATTTTTAAAACTAAAATTCGATTGAATTTCAATCAAAAACAATATTTAAAATAGAATTACCCATGTCTCTTTTGTACTAGTATTACAGATAAGAAAGCGTGGGTTTTGTTTGTTTAAAATAGATAAAAACCGTATGTTATGGTATTAAAACGAGTTGTAGTAACTGGCTTAGGAGCGCTTACTCCTATAGGGAATAATGTACAAGAGTACTGGAACGGCCTTATTAACGGTGTTAGTGGTGCCGCAACAATAACTCATTATGATGCTTCAAAGCACAAAACCCAATTTGCTTGCGAAGTAAAAAACTTCAATGCCGAAGATTTTATAGACCGCAAAGAAGCCCGAAAAATGGATCGATATGCACAATATGCTATAGTTACTGCTGATGAAGCAGTAAAAGACGCTGGTTTCGATCTTGAAAAATTAGACAAAGACAGAATAGGAGTTATCTGGGGTTCGGGAATTGGCGGACTAGAAACTTTTCAAAATGAAATGCTGGATTTTGCCAAAGGAGATGGAACTCCTCGATTCAATCCTTTCTTCATACCAAAAATGATTGCTGATATTGCGGGCGGTCATATTTCTATCAAATACGGATTCAGAGGACCAAATTTCACCACAGTTTCAGCTTGTGCTTCCTCTACAAACGCTATTATTGACGCTTTCAACTACATCCGATTGGGTCAAGCTGATGCCATGATAACGGGAGGTTCGGAAGCCGCAGTTACCATTGCAGGAATGGGTGGATTTAATGCAATGCACGCTCTTTCTACAAGAAATGACGACCCAACTACAGCTTCAAGACCGATGGACAAAGACCGAGATGGTTTTGTTCTTGGTGAAGGAGCAGGAACTTTAATCCTCGAAGAATACGAACATGCAGTCGCTCGTGGAGCCAAAATATATTGCGAAATTGGCGGAGGCGGAATGTCTGCCGATGCTTATCATATTACCGCCCCACATCCTGAAGGGTTGGGTGCTAAAGCAGTAATGCTCAATTGTTTGAGAGACGCAGGACTGAAACCTACAGATGTAGATGGTGTAAACATGCACGGAACCTCAACTCCGCTGGGAGATATCGCTGAATCGAAAGCCATTTTGCATGTTTTTGGAGAGCACGCTTATACCATGAATTTGAATTCTACCAAATCGATGACGGGTCATCTACTCGGAGCAGCTGGTGTAATAGAAACGATTTCTTCGATACTTTCTATCAAACACGGAATTGTTCCTCCAACGATAAATCATTTTACCGATGACGAAAACATTGATTCTAAATTGAACTTCACTTTTAATGTAGCCCAAAAAAGAGATGTAAAAGTTTTGATGAGTAATACTTTTGGTTTTGGAGGTCACAATGCTTGCGTATTAGTTAAAAAATTAGACATCTAATTTTTTAGAATGAAACTCATTAGAAAAATATTTTCAAAATCCCGCTCTCTTGAAGACGGGATTTTTTTTGATAATATTAGCGAAATACTTGGTTTTGTTCCCATTAATTTGGAGTATTTCAGAAAAGCATTCACACACCGTTCCTCTAATAAACATGATGAAAATGGAAATGCTTTTAGTTACGAACGATTAGAATTTCTTGGAGATGCCATGCTAAGTTCCGTAATAGCAGCGCATTTATTCAATAAAGTACCTGCTGGCGACGAAGGCTATTTAACAAAAATGCGTTCCAAAATTGTGAGTAGAGAGCACCTAAACGAACTTGGGAAAGACCTAAATTTGGTTCGTTTCATAGACAGCAAGGTTCCCGTGCAACATTTTGGAGAAAACATTCACGGCAATATCTTTGAATCGTTGGTTGGAGCTATTTACCTAGACCGAGGATATGACTATTGCGAAAAATTTATTCAAAAAAGAGTGGTCAACCCCTATGTAGATATAGCCAGATTAGAAGGAAAAGTAATCAGCTACAAAAGCCTGTTGATTGAATGGTGTCAGAAAGAAAAAAAACAATTTCACTATGATATATTTGACGATAACGGAATCGGTGGGCAGCGTTTTTTTGGAGTGAAACTGAGCATTGACGATAAGGTGATTGCAAAAGCTAGAGCAACATCCAAAAAGAAAGCAGAAGAAAAAGCCTCGCAAAGAGCCTATTTTGCGTTTCAAAAAAAAATTGACAACAAATAGTCGAAATTTCTTTAATTTACAACGTTTTCGTTTTTCAATTAGAAAAAACTTGCTTTTTTTAAAGTCAATCCTACAATAGAAATACTATATTTACACCTTATTTTTTTTAGAAAATGGCGGTTCATAAATTAGATTTTGAAGATTTTGACGAAATTAATTATCATCTATTGGCTATTCATACTTCATTAGAAGATTATAGATTAGCCTATTTTATTAATCAAAAACTGCCTATAAATTTAAAGATTAACCAAAATGAAATTCATATTAACATCAAGGAAGGAGAGACGAACTTCTCTAGATTTAATCATTATGACAAAGAAAAGGAAGTCTCTTGGGATTTGATTCAAAACAAAAATGAAGTAATTCAACGAAAAAGGAATAACAATCAAAATCTGTTTTTAAATTTAGATATGGAAGTGTCAACAAAAGTTTTTTTACTTCCAGAATTCAAAAAAGTAGATTATTTTTTAAAAATAGAAAACACGGAAGAAGTCGTGGATATTAAGGAAATCCAGCTTCTATTGAATACAATTGAAAACATATCTACAGCCTATTCTGTCGATACAAACAAAATAAAATCGAGAAATAATTTAATTTTTTAATATCAATGTCAACAAACAAAAAAACAAAAATTGTAGCCACTCTTGGGCCTGCATGTAGTACAAGAGAAATCATAAAGGATATGATTGACGCAGGTGTAAACGTGTTTAGAATCAATTTTTCGCATGCTGATTATAATGATGTAAAGGAAAGAATTGCAATTGTTAGAGCGCTTAACGAAGAGTTTGGCTACACCACAGCAATTTTGGGAGATTTACAAGGGCCAAAACTTCGAGTAGGCGTTATGGAAGACGGCGTGGTTGTAAATGATGGCGATTTAATTACGTTTACAACGGCTGAGGACATCATTGGAACTGCTAAAAAAGTTTTCATGAAGTACCAAAACTTCCCAAACGATGTGAATCCTGGAGAGCGAATTTTGCTTGATGATGGCAAACTTATTTTTGAAATTCTTCAAACCGACAAAAAATCGGAAGTGCTTGCCAAAGTCATTCAAGGCGGAGAATTGAAATCCAAAAAAGGAGTCAATCTTCCCAATACCAAAATATCGCTTCCTGCATTAACCGAAAAAGATATTGCAGATGCCGTTTTTGCCATCGAACAAAAAGTAGATTGGATTGCACTTTCCTTTGTAAAAACACCTCGAGATTTACAAGATTTACAAGAATTGATTGCAAAACATTCTGACGAAAAAATTCCCATTATTGCCAAAATAGAAATGCCCGAAGCCTTAGTGAATATCGATAAGATTGTTGCCTATTGCGATGCTTTGATGGTAGCTCGTGGTGATTTAGGAGTTGAACTCCCTGCACAAGAAGTGCCTTTGGTACAAAAACAATTAATTCTCAGGGCCAAAACAGCTCGAATTCCGGTAATTGTTGCAACGCAAATGATGGAAACTATGATTCATAGTTTGACTCCAACGCGTGCCGAAGTGAATGATGTTGCCAACTCTGTTATGGATGGAGCCGACGCAGTGATGCTTTCTGGCGAAACGGCAACCGGTCTTTATCCTGTTCAGGTTATCGAAAAAATGACGCAAATCATTGAAGCAGTGGAGGATTCTCCACTAATCAAAGTGCCTCAAAACACGCCACAAGTAAGAACAAACCGTTTTATTACCAAAACCATCTGTCATCACGCAGCCCTCACAGCTAATATTATTGAAGCAAAAGCCATTTGTACTTTGACAAATAGTGGTTATACCGCTTTCCAAATTTCAGCTTGGAGACCATCTGCTCATATTCTTGTCTTTACATCTAATAAAAGAATCCTTACGCAACTCAATTTGTTGTGGGGTGTAAAATCTTTTTTTTATGACAAAATGAAAAGCACCGATGATACTATAGCGGATGTAAACGAAATCGCAAGAGAAAAAGGGTATGTAACTAAAGGAGAATATCTTATTAATTTGGCTGCAATGCCATTAAAAGATAAAGGAATGGTCAATACTTTGAGGGTTTCTGAAATTGTGTAACTTTTTGATTCTCAATACATCATCCTAACAGGTTTTTAAAACCTGTTAGGTCTAACCCTAAGAATAATAGTATTTTGTTTCGACCTTTGTAATATCAACTCAAATAAATTATCGCTCCAATTTATATGAAAATAGGTCTCTATTTCGGAACATTCAATCCCATTCATATCGGGCATTTGATTATTGCCAATCATATAGCAGAATATTCTGGTTTAGACCAAATTTGGATGGTCGTTACGCCACACAATCCGCTGAAAAATAAACAGACTTTGCTGGACGATTACCAACGGCTGCAATTGGTTTTTTTGGCTACCGAAGATTATCCAAAAATTAAACCTTCGGATGTTGAATTCAAATTATTACAGCCCAATTACACCATAAATACCTTAACGCATTTAAAGGAAAAATTTCCACAACATATTTTTTCCTTGATTATGGGCGAAGACAATTTGAAATCTTTGCACAAATGGAAAAATTACGAAATCATTTTACAAAATCACGAAATTTATGTGTATCCTCGAATTTCAGAGGAATTGCCAACTTCGGACTATAAAAACCATCCCAAAATTATTGCTGTTGATGCCCCAATTATAGAAATTTCATCGACTTTTATTCGGGAGAACATCAAAAAAAAGAAGAATGTTCAACCGCTTTTGCCCTCTAAAGTTTGGGAATATATAGACCACAATAATTTGTATAAGAAGTAAAATTATTCCTGCTTTAGCTGAATTGCCTCCTGCTTTAGCTGGAGGCAATTCAAAACTCATAAACTTCATTCGGTGTCACACAATAATCTAGCTTGACATCATTTTCAAAAACATCTTCAATTTTTGCTGACGGTTCAAAAAAGGAAAGCCCAATTTTGATGGTTCTAGGAGAGCAATCTTTTAGGAATTTGTCATAAAAACCTTTGCCATAACCTACTCGATTTCCCGATTTGTCGAATGCCAAAAGTGGCACAAAAACCACCTCGATTTTGCTAACAGGAACTTCCAATCCATCTACAGGTTCGGGAATGTTGTATTGATTTTTCTTGATTTTGGTATTGTCTGTCAACAAAAAATGGGTCATTTTTCGAGTTGTAAAATCACTTTTCGAAATGATAATTTCTTTGTCTTTTCCAGAAAGCAAGTGCAAGATAAACTCGGTGTTGACTTCTTTGTGTTCTGTAATGGAAAGGAAAATATGAAAATAACTTTTCTCCCAAATAGGAAGCGTCAGCACTTTATTGGCAATAGCCAAACTCATTTCCTCCAAATCAGTTTCAGAGAGTTGGTTTCGCAAGGCTTTGTATTTTTGCCTTAATTCCTTTTTAAGCATCGATAGTGGCTTTCAATTCGTTGATAAAAGAAGTTAAATGTTGCACTTCGACGTGATCCATCAATACAATTTTGTACCACTTGTTGTTTTCATTGTGTTGCTCTGGAACCAAATCATATTTTTTGGCAATTCCCTCGGGAACATATTGCGAATGAATGGTCACAATATTCATAAATGGTTCTCGAAAATATTGGATGTTCAATTCGTCTAGTTCGTGGCACAAAAACTGGGTTCGCATTTGCAAAATACTCACTTTTTCGAACCAACCAAAAGGGCCATAAGTAAACAAAATCATCCAAACTGCTACGGCATTGGCACCAGAACGACTTCCGCAAAGGGTCAAATCCATTCCTTCGACATATTCGGCTTCTTTGGTCAAAACGTTTTCGATCAGTCCTTTTCTACAAATAAAAACGCCAGTTCCATAAGGAGATTGGAGCATTTTGTGAGCATCAATAGTGATGGAACTTATCTTCGGATTACTGAAATTAATCTCAGATTTTTGATTGCAAAACGGATATACAAATCCGCCATAAGCTCCGTCAATATGCAGTTTGTATTCAGCTTCTAGTTTTTCTAATATTGAAGTGTAATCATCAGGATTGTCAACCGAACCAAACATAGTTGTTCCCATATTGGCAACAGCGATAAAATATTTTTTGCCGAATTGTTTGGCTTTGACGATTTCATTTTCCAAAGCCAGTTTGTCAATTGCTCTTTTTTCGAAAGAAACCGGAATTTTTATCCAATCCAGCATTAATACATTGGCGCCTTTTGCAATGGAATAATGTGTGTCTTCGGATGCTAAGATGGCGATTTCATCTAGTTTTGCTCCTTTTTGATGCATGAAAAAATTGCGATACATCCACAAAGCTTGAATGTTGGCTTCGGTTCCGCCCGGAGAAATATAACCATCGAACGAATCGGGTGTTGCTTTAAAAATGTCAACAGCAATTACATTCAAAACTTCGCGTTCTATTTCCTGAGTTCCTTTGAAAGCACTTTCTGAAGTTCCCAAAGTGTGACAACCAATGTGGTTGGGATTGGCAACATAAGTCTGCAATGTTGGGGCTTCTTTCAGAAATGGCGCATCGTCATAAAATACTTTTCCGTCCAGTTTTGAAGCGGGATAACCTAGTGAGGCATCTTTAGAAAAATTCACGTTTTCATCCAATGCTTGTTGAATTCTAATTTTTCGCTCGTCTTGCGAAAGTTTTTTCCAGTAAATCATTGTTACAATATTTTAGACAAAGATAAATTTAATAATCTTTATTGTTTAAAATTGTTTAAGAGTTTAAGGTTGTTTAAGGGTTTAAAGTTGTTTAAGATTTTAAGATTGTTTAGTATAAATTGTTCTAGAAAATGATGAATAATACAATTTTCTGAATTTGGTTTATGCCAATTTTAAAGTTAAATTTGTTTGAATTAAATTTTTGTCCTTATGGAAGAAATCGCAAAAGCATTGGAACTCAGAAATGAATTGGACAATTTGCGTCCGATTGATAAAGAAAAGGAAGCGATTATAATGCAAAAATTTCGTTTGGACTGGAATTATCATTCCAATCATTTGGAGGGAAACTCACTTACTTATGGCGAAACCAAAGCATTGATTTTGTTTGGAATTACTGCTCTAGGCAAGCCACTCAAAGACACTTTAGAAATTACAGGTCATAACGAAGCTATCAATTGGGTAATCGATTTGGTAAAAGGGGAACGTCCGTTGACGGAAAATTTTATTCGAGAATTACATTCGCTTTTGCTAAAAGAACCCTACGAAGTTGATGCTATAACACCCGATGGAAAACCAACCAAAAAATTAATTACAGTTGGAAGCTATAAAACCACAGCTAATCACGTCAAAACAAAAACTGGCGAAATTTTTTATTTTGCGACACCAGAAGAAAAGCCAGCAAAAATGCACGATTTGCTAAATTGGTATAATGAAAAAACAAAGGGAGAAAACATTAATCCAATTCTTGTTGCGGCGGAATTTCATTATCGATTTATCAGAATTCATCCTTTTGATGATGGAAATGGAAGAACAGCCCGAATCCTGATGAATTTTATTTTAATGCAATTTGGTTTTCCTCCAGTAATTATCAAAACTGAAGACAAAGCCAATTATTTTGCCGCTTTACAAATGGCCGATGCTGGAAATATTGAAGCTTTTGCGACTTACATTGCCCAAAACTTAGTTCGTTCTTTAGAAATAATGATTGCAGGAGCCAAAGGAGAGAGTATCGAGGAAGAAGATATTTCTAAGCAAATTGCAGCGTTGGAACAAAAAATTGCTGCATTGAAAAATAAATAATTTCAATGGCAATATCAATGACAATTTCAATGGCAATATCAATGACAATATCAATGGCAATGTCAATATCAATGTCAATTGCAATCTAAAATCTAAAATCTGCAATCTAAAATGTCAATTCCAACTCTCGAACTTCAAATCCAAACCTTGCCCGACAGCCCTGGAGTCTATCAATATTACGATAAGGATGGGAAGATTTTGTATGTTGGCAAAGCCAAAAATCTTAAAAAAAGGGTTTCCTCCTATTTCAATAAAATTCACGATACCGCCAAAACGAATGTGTTAGTCAAGAAAATTGTAACCATAAAACACATCGTCGTTCCCACCGAATCCGATGCACTTTTATTGGAAAATAATCTCATAAAAACCTTGCAACCACGATACAACGTCTTGTTGCGTGACGACAAAAGTTACCCTTGGATTTGTATCAAAAAAGAACCTTTTTCCAGAATATTCTCTACGAGAAGATTTATCAAGGATGGCTCCGAATATTTTGGACCTTACACGAGTTTCAAAACCGTGAACACCATTTTGGAATTGATAAAAGAGCTATATCCACTGCGGACTTGCAATTATGATTTATCCCCTCCAAACCTCCCCAAAGGGGAGGCTTCTGGAAAATTCAAGGTCTGTCTAGAATATCACATTGGCAACTGCAAAGGGCCTTGCGAAGGCTTTGAATCTTTAGAAAATTATCAAAAACAAGTCGATGCCATCAGGGAAATCCTGAAAGGAAATTTCAAAGAATCGATGAAAGATTTCAAAAAAGTGATGACTGATTTGGCTAAAAATATGCACTTCGAAGAAGCCCAAAAAATCAAAGAAAAAATAGAAATTCTCGAAAATTACCAATCGCACTCGACCATAATCAATCCAAAAATTACCAATATCGACGTATTTTCTATAGTTTCTGACGAAAGTGCCGCTTTTGTGAATTTTCTGCAAATTTCCCACGGGTCTATTATTCGTTCACATACAATTGAAATCAAAAAGAAATTAGACGAATCTGATCAAGAATTGTTGGAATTGGCAATCATCGAACTCAGGGAACGTTTTCAATTATTGTCCCGAGAAATTATTGTCCCGTTTGAAGTGGAAGTGGGCGAAAACATTAAAGTTACGGTTCCGCAATTGGGCGACAAAAAACACATCCTAGATTTATCCATTCGCAACGCCAAGTTTTATCGAATCGAACAATTGAAACAACTGCAAATCGTAGATCCAGAAAGGCATTCAAATCGAATTATGGCACAAATGCAAAAGGATTTGCGACTGCCTGTTGAACCCCGACACATTGAATGTTTTGATAACTCGAACATTCAGGGAACCAATCCTGTGGCGGCTTGCGTAGTTTTCAAAGACGGAAAACCCAGCAAAAAAGACTATCGACATTTCAACATAAAAACCGTTGAAGGCCCAGATGATTTTGCCTCGATGACCGAAGTCGTTTACAGAAGATACAAACGATTGTTGGACGAAAACGAACCTTTGCCGCAACTCATCATCATCGATGGCGGAAAAGGACAACTGTCTTCCGCCTTGAAAAGTATAGATGAATTGGGTTTGCGTGGCAAAATCACAATAATTGGCATCGCCAAACGGCTGGAAGAATTGTTTTATCCCGGCGACTCCATTCCGTTGTATTTGGACAAAAAATCCGAAACTTTGAAGGTCATTCAGCAATTGCGAAACGAGGCACACCGTTTTGGGATTACCCATCATCGAGACAAAAGGAGCAAAGCCGCCTTGAATTCTTCGATAGAAAACATTACGGGAATTGGCGAAAAAACGATGGAAACTTTGATAAAACATTTCAAAAGTGTTAAAAGATTGAAATTGGCAACAGAAAAAGAAATTTCTGATGTTGTAGGTGTTTCAAAAGCCAAAAAAATTTCCGACTTTTACAAGATAAATTAGTGCTTTTATTTCAACTTGCCACTAAAAAGATTTTTAAATGTTTGATAGACGGCTTCAGAAAGATGATTTTAACGGTTCTCCAATTCTGACCCGAGCGATAGCGAACAGGCGAAGCAAATCTGCAATCTAAAATCTGAAATCAATTTTATTATGAGCCTATTCCAGCTTTTCGTTTCAAGCTCTCGGTCAAAAAGCTTTTTTTCTAACAAAAAAAAAGGAGCTTCTTGGGTCGCTCTTTTTTTTCAAGAAAAAATAGCTTTTTTTCCCTCGAGGCTTTCCACTTCAATCTGGGGCTTACAAGAAACAAAACAAATTGCAGATTGTAGATTACAGATTAAAAACATTCAAAAAACAGCAATCGGTAATCATAAAGTAGTGGGTGCACAACAAATTGCACCGTTTCAAAATTTAAGACACAGATTACACAAATTTTCACAGATTAATCTGTGTAAATCTGTGACTCGAGCGATAGCGAACAGGCGAAGCAAATTTTTATCAAACAAAGTAAAAAAATCAATTCTTAAAATTAGTTGCACCTACTTTTTTTTTAAAGAAATCCAATTTGTCGCGCACCCTAAAGTAGTGGTCAAGTTACTATCTATTTTGTTTTTTCTTTCTTCTATTTTCTGCTTTGCTCAAGACACCATCAAAAGACCGAAAATAGGATTGGTTTTGAGTGGTGGTGGTGCCAAAGGATTCGCTCACGTTGGTGTGTTAAAAGTTTTGGAACAAGCAGGAATAAAAATAGATTTCATTGGTGGCACGAGTATGGGCGCGGTTGTTGGCGGATTTTATGCCTCGGGTTACAATGCTGCACAACTAGATTCAATTGTAACGGCTACCAATTTTGATAATTTATTAATTGATTACATTCCGCGTTCTTCTAAAAGTTTTTACGAAAAACGAAATGATGAATTGTACGCTTTGGTACTTCCATTTAATAAATTCAAAATAGGCGTTCCTCAATCGCTTTCAAAAGGAATGTTTAACTACAATTTTTTTAATCGACTAACCTTGCACGCCAGACACGTTCGGGATTTTAATCAATTTCCAACCCCCTTTTTGTGCATTGCCACCGACATTGAAACAGGAAAACAAGTGGTGTTAGATAAAGGCGTTTTGGCACAAGCATTAATAGCAAGTTCAGCATTACCCTCAGTGTTTTCGCCAGTAACTCTTGACGGGAAATTGCTTGTTGACGGCGGTGTTATCAACAATTATCCCATCGAAGAAATCAGGAAATTGGGAGCCGATATTATCATTGGGGTAGATGTTCAAAGTGGGTTGCGGGACAAAAATCAACTTCAAGACGCAACTAAAATTTTGTTTCAAATCAATAATTTTCAGATGATTGAAAAAATGAATGCCAATGCTAAAAACACTGATGTTTACATAAAACCCGACATCAATAATATTGGAGTAATCTCTTTTGAAAAAGCCAAAGAAATAATTTTAAGAGGTGAGGAAGCCTCCTTTACAGTTTATGAAGATTTAAACAAATTAGCCGATAAGTCTAAACCCTATCAAAAACCCAAGTTAAAAATAGTGTCGGATAGTTTGCACATTATGAATATAGTTTACAACAAATTGGACCATTATTCAAAGGCATATATCGAAGGGAAATTGAAGTTTAAAGCAGGATCAAAAATCAAGTATAAAGATTTAGAAACAGGAATTAATAATATTGATGCCACCCACAATTTTGGAACGGTAATTTATTCCTTAGAGCCCAATGGAGTGGGAGACAACCTGGTATTGAATTTGGTTGAAAATCCAGTAAAAACGTATCTAAAATTTGGATTGCATTATGATGCACTTTATAAAAGTGGGGTTTTGACTAATATTACTAACAAGAACACGCTTTTTAAAAACGATGTGGCCTCATTCGATTTGATACTTGGCGATAAACTAAGATATAATTTGGATTATTATATCGACAATGGATACAATTTGAGCCTTGGATTCAAATCACAGTTGAATCAATTGAATAGAAATGCAACCATAGACTTTACTGACTTATCTGTAGATCCAACCGTAAATTCATTGAATATCAATTTTATAGATCTTACCAACCAGTTTTATTTTCAATCCATATTTGCACAAAAATTTCTAATAGGTTTGGGGGTTGAACATAAATATTTAAAAATAAATTCAGAAGCCGTTGTCAACACTATAATTGACAAGAGTAATTACGGAAGTGTTTTTGGCTATTTGAAATTTGATTCCTTTGATAATCAATATTTTCCAAAGAGAGGATGGTACTTTTCGGGGGACATTCACAATTATTTGTTTTCTTCAAATTATTCAAATATATTCAATCCTTTTACTATAGCCAAAGCCGATGCGGGAGTAGCTTTCCAAATTTTCAAAAAAACCACTTTCAAATTTCAAACCGAAGCGGGATTTTCTATTGGAGACAAAAGTTTGCCCTATTTTGATTTTGTTTTGGGAGGTTATGGCTTTACGCCATTAAATAATTTCAGGCCTTTTTATGGGCATGATTTCTTGAGTATTGCCGGGGACAGTTATCTAAAATCTTCGGTTTCTATTGACTATGAGATTTTTAAGAAAAACCATTTGAATTTTTCGGCAAATTATGCCAATATCAATAACAATCTTTTCGATTCATTAGACTGGATTGCAATCCCAAAATATTCAGGTTATGCACTCGGATATGGATTAGAAACCATAATTGGCCCAGTTGAAGTAAAATATTCCTGGTCGCCAGAAGCACGTCAAGGATACACTTGGTTTAGTATTGGGTTTTGGTTTTAAGGTATAATTATTATCAACCTGAATTCGATTCTTAAATGATTGATTTATAATGAGATTGGGATTCCTGCAAGGTTTATAAAACCTTGTAGGTGTGTTTGTCTTGATTTAAACACCTACAAGGTCCAAAAAAAGACCTTGCAGGAGAATCTAAAAAATTAAGTATTTGAAAAACAATTGATTAAATTTCAATAATAATCGAACTCAGGTTATCAATAAAAACGCCTCAAGCACCAACGGTTGAAACCGTTGGCTATGGACAAGGTTTTCTTTTTTAGAATTGCCCACTCCCAAACCTTTAGGTAATCAACCGTGGACTAATGAATTTCTATAACATTAGAGTTAGGCTATTATCTACAATTACAATCTTCGCCACAATTTTTGTCAGTTTTTTTCTTTTTGAAAAAGAATTTTCTAATCAAAAATGCAACTGCAATTCCCAAAGTAAGATAACTTAAAATCTCTTGAATCATAGTAGTTATTTTAATAATTGATAAGCAATCAAAGCAACGATATAAGCAAAACCACTCATAAAAACCAATTGCCCCAAAGGCCATTTCCAGCTGTTGGTTTCCTTTTTTGTTACTGCCAAAGTACTAATACATTGCAAGGCAAAAGCATAGAAAAGCAATAACGAAATTCCAGAAGCAAAATTAAATATTTTATCCCCTGTGTCAGGATTGGTTTCCGTAGCCATTTTATTTCGAATGGTGTGTTCATTATCGCTGCCGCCAACGCTGTAAATCGTTGCCAAGGTTCCCACAAAAACTTCTCTCGCAGCAAACGAACTAATGATGGCAACACCAATTTTCCAATCATAACCCAGCGGTGAAATGGCGGGCTCGATGGTTTTTCCCATTAGTCCGATATAGGAATTTTCGAGTTTGAATGAAGCCACTTTGTTTTCGATTTCTATTGGTGAAAGGGATTTATTTTCCGTTTTTGATTTGATAATCGTTTCGGCATTTCGGAATTTTTCATTAGGGCCATTGGAAGCCAAAAACCATAAAATAACTGATATGGCCAGGATGATTTTTCCTGCTCCAAAAACAAAAGCTTTGGTTTTTTCGACAACGGTAATCATTACGTTTTTGAACAATGGCAACTTATAATTGGGCATTTCGATTACAAAAAAGGTTTTGCAATTGAGTTGAAGCACTTTGTTGAGCATATAAGCCGAAAGAATTGCCATTCCAAAACCTAAAACATACAACAACATCAGCGTTAATCCCTGTAAGTTTAAAATCCCAAAAACATATTGATCCGGAATTACCAATCCAATAATGATAGCATATACAGGCAATCTTGCCGAACAAGTAGTGAATGGAGTGACCAAAATAGTAATCAATCGCTCTTTCCAATTTTCGATATTTCGTGTCGCCATAATGGCTGGAATCGCGCAAGCTGTTCCTGAAATTAAGGGCACAACGCTTTTGCCCGAAAGTCCGAAACGGCGCATAATTTTGTCCATCAAAAAAACCACTCGGCTCATATAACCGCTTTCTTCGAGAATGGAAATGAATAAAAACAAAAAAGTAATTTGTGGTATAAACATTAAAATCCCTCCAATTCCCGGTATAATTCCTTGTGAAATTAAATTAGTAAACGCGCCTGGAGGCAAATTTTGGCTTGCGGCAAGACTCAAAGTGGCAAAACTACCATCAATAAAATCCATTGGAATTTCTGACCAAACGAATATCGATTGAAAAATTCCGAACAAAACAACAAAGAAAATCAGGTAACCCCAAACTTTGTGTGTAAGTACTCGATCAAGTTGGCTTCTGAAATCGTTTGCCGCAGCCGAATCTATTTTTTGACCTATTTTTAAAGTGTTATTGATGAATTGGTATCGCTTGATGGTTTCTTTTTGTTGGAGTTTTTTCAGTTCCGATTTGCTTTTGGTAAACGAATGATTTTCAATGGTTTTTCTGTTTAAATCTGCAAAATTTACATCTTGTGTAATGACCAACCAAAGTTTGTATAAGGACTGATTGGGAAACGTTTTTCTAAGCGAATTGAAATAGTCGTCATCAATGGATGAAGCATTCAAACAAGGTGCTGTCGGAATATTTTTGTAAGTTGTAATTAACGTTTTTAAGGCTTCGAAACCAGTATTTTTTCGGGAACTTACTAATGCAATTTTGGTTTTTAGCTGTTCTTCGAGAAAGGGAATGTCGAACGAAATGCCTTTGAGTTCCATTCGATCTATCATATTGATGACTAAAATGGTTGGAATTTCTAAATCTTTTATTTGGGTAAAAAGCAACAAATTGCGTTTCAAATTCTCCACTTCTGAAATGACAACAATCACATCGGGAAAAAGTTTGTCCTTCTTGTTGAGCAAAAGTTCGATTACCACACTTTCATCTACTGAATTGGCATTCAAACTATAAGTGCCAGGCAAATCGATTATGTTGGCATTGATATTGTTTGACAATTTGCAAAAACCAACCTTCTTTTCGACAGTAATTCCGGGATAATTGCCCACTTGTTGGTTCAAGCCCGTAAGTTGGTTAAAAACCGAAGTTTTCCCCGTATTTGGATTCCCAATCAAAGCGACATTGATATTTTGTTTGCTCATTTGGGTTTATTTTTTGATGAGGTCAATTTCAATTTCGCGAGCAGTTTCAACCCGAATGGCAAGATGAGAACCATTTATATCCAAATACAAAGGATCGCCAAGTGGAGCAATTTGAAGTAATTGCACGGTGTTTCCTGGTAAACAACCCATTTCTAATAATTTTAACGGAATAACATCGGCGTCAAAATCTTTGATAATGGCTTTTTCTCCTTTTTTTAGGTTGGCGATTGTAGTTTTCAAATTCTTATTTAGATTGAATATAGATTGCAAAAGTAATCTAAAAAAAAGAATAATAAATGATAATTGTTAGGTTTGTATTTTTAGTTCTCACAAAGCCATTTGATGTCTTCAATTAACTTTTGAATTTCCTCTTTATTGGTTCCGTCATAAAAACCACGCACTCGTTTTTTGGAATCGACAAGAACAAAATTTTCGGTATGAACCATATCGTATTGCTCTTCGGGTTTTCCTTGTTTTACGGCCAAATAGGATTTTCTTGCCATGGTGTAAATCGCTTTTTTATCGCCCGTGACTAAGTTCCATTTGGTGTCAATTACGCCATTTTGTGTGGCATACTCTTTCAAAACAGAAACGCTATCAACATCTGGCATCACGGAAAAGGAAAGTAATTTTACCTTTGGATTATCCAGAAATGCTTTTTGCACATCGACGAGATTCGTTGTCATTTTTGGGCAAATGGATTTGCAAGTCGTGAAGAAAAAATCGGCCACATAAATTTTGCCTTCATAATCTTTTTCGGTAATGGTTTGACCGTTTTGATTGGTAAACGAAAAAGGAGCAATTGTGTGGTATTTGCTAATGTATTGCACTGTAGTATCGACCAATTCTGGATTTACATCCGATGGATTGAAAATGGGCAAGGACTTTTCTGGCTTCAATGCACTGTAAAAAAAGGAAATCGTAATGATGGAAAAGACCAACAAAACACCAAAAAACATATGATATTTATAAAAAAAGGATTGCATAGAAATAATTTGGGCAAAAATACAGAAAAGGGAGTTTGTTTTCTGAGAAAGTTTGATATTTGACAACAATTTTGCTTCGAGGTTGGGAGTACATTGAAGATCAAGCTACACTCTTCGAATGTTTATTTGTATGTGACTGAACTGCGAAGTGTGAATAAGCCGTAACCACAAAATATATACACTTCGCAGAGGCTCGTTGGCAGACATACTAAAAAAATCAGTGTAAAATAAATAGTTATTGAAAAAATACTTAAATTCACGAAATGAATTTAAAACAAAAAATAGAACTAGATTTTTTAATTGATAAGTTGACAAACTCTATTGAAAATGTAAATTCAGGTGACAGTTTTCCAACAGAAGTTTCACTACTATTAAAAGATGAAGTAAAAAAAATAACTAAGAAAACTGGTTGGAATTTCAATTGGCAACAAGAATTTAAAAATCCGAAGAACGAAATATACAAATTAACAATTAACAATAATCCAAATATTATACAAGGTTTAGTTTCATTTGAAATAAAATCAGACCACGTTTTCATGAATTTAATTGAAAGTGCACCTTTTAATATTGGAAAAAACAAAACTTATCTTGGAGTTCCTGGCAATTTAGTAGCATTCGTTTGTAAAGTTTCGTTTCAAAGAGGTTTTGATGGTTTTGTGTCGTTTATTGCAAAGACCCAATTAATAGAACACTATAAAACTTCATTGGGAGCATATCATTTTGGAGGACAACTAATGATAATTGACAATGTAGCAGCTTTAAATTTAATAGGAAAATATTTTTAAAAACTAAAATCATGGGAATAATAAAAGAACCTATAAATGTTGATTTTGTAGTGGAAAATAGACCATTAACAAAAGAAGAAGAAATGAAAATAAGTGAATTCATTATTTCTCAGAAAAATAAAAATGAAATAAAAGAAAAAACAAAACGAAGAACTACAAAAACTAGACAAAAAATATAAAGAGCAATCTGAAAACAGCCAATTTGCAAAAGCCTGGCTTAAATCCAGAATTTAAAGAATGGGTTACAAATAAACTAAGGGATTAAAAAAAAGTCTTGGTTTTTGAAATTCATGCCCCCGCTCCAATAATCAAGCCTAATGTTTTTTTATCGTTGTTTCTTGTTTTCTTATTTTGTCGATTTACTTTGTGGGCACAGAATGCAATTCTGCGCTATCGTACTCGAGAAATTTTAGTCATTTCCGAGCCATCGGGAGTTTCTATTTTTTTAAATCTTTAATTGAAAACCTGAACTTGTTTAAATCGAACAATGATTTATTTAACAAACGTTATATCAGATTATTGAATTTTATGAATAGTTTTGTAACAGTAATTTAACCATTTTAAAGATGAAAAAATATTTAAAAAAACAACTGATTTTTGTTATTCCAGCCATCATTGGATTTTCAACGATTAACGCACAAGACAGTTCAGTAAAACAAGAGCCAGGAATTAATCTTTCCTATATGAATAAAACCATTCGACCTAACGATGATTTTTTTAGATTCGTTAACGGAAGTTGGTTAGATAAAACCGAAATTCCTGCCGACAAAACTACCTGGGGAAGCTTCAATGAATTGCGTCAAAAAACAGATAAAGATGTTTTAGAAATTTTGGCGGAAGCCTCAAAAAACCCTAAATACAAATCCAATACAGACCAAGGCAAAGCCATCAATTTGTACAAAACTATTATGGACACCCTTGACCGGAACAAAAAAGGATTGTCTCCTTTAAAACCTTATTTAGCCAAAATTAATGCCGTAAAAAACATTAAGGATTTACAGGCTTTATTAATTGAAATGGATCCCATTGGTGGCATTGGATTTTTTGGTGTAGGTGTTGGATCTGATGCTAAGAACAGCAATAGAAACGTAATAAATGTTGGTCCTGGCAGCCTAGGTTTGCCAGATCGTGATTATTATGTTTCAGACGATAAGGATTCTAAAGAAAAGAGAGAAAAATATGTAATGCACGTTACTAGAATGTTACAATTTTTAGGCGAAAAACCAGCTCAAGCAAAAGCAGATGCCGACAAAATATTGGCCTTAGAAACCGAAATGTCAAAACCAAGATTTGATAGAGTGGAAAGAAGAGATCGAAGAAAATCCTATAATCCGATGACGGTTGCCGATTTGCAAAAATTGACTCCCTCTATCGATTGGAAAAATTATTTGACAAAAATTGGCTTGACCAAAGCAGATTCGCTGATTGTTTCTCAACCTAAATATATGACCGCTTTGGAAACTATTTTCAAAGAAAACAAATTTGAAGACTGGAAAGCCTATATGCGTTGGACTTTGTTAAATAGATCTTCGGGTAGATTATCGACCACTCTTGAAACGGCCAACTGGGAGTTTTATGGCAAAACATTAACCGGAGCTGTGCAACAAAGACCGCTTGAGGAGAGGGCTTTGCAAGTAATTAATGGTGCAACTGGTGAGGCCTTGGGAAAATTATATGTGGAGAAAAAATTTCCGGCCGAAGCCAAAGTCAAAGCCGAGAAAATGATTAAGAATATTTTTATTGCTTTCGAAAATCGAATCAATAATTTGCCTTGGATGTCAGCAGAAACAAGAGTTAGTGCCATTGCAAAATTGCACAAATCCCAAATAAAAATTGGCTATCCCGACAAATGGAAAGATTATTCGGCGTTGACTTTAAAGAGTCCAGAAGAAGGAGGAACTTATTTCGAAAATGGATTAAAAATTTCGCGTTGGAGAAACAAAGAAGACTTAGACAAACTATATAAACCTGTTGATAAAACCGAATGGGGAATGTCGCCACAAACGGTAAATGCGTATTACAATCCTTCTTACAACGAAATTGTATTTCCAGCGGCTATTTTGCAACCGCCATTTTACAATTACCAAGCCGATGAAGCAGTAAATTATGGCGGAATAGGAGCTGTTATTGGTCACGAAATCTCTCACGGATTTGACGATTCGGGAGCACGATATGATGCCGACGGAAATCTAAAAGATTGGTGGACTGCTGAAGACCAAAAACAATTTGCCGCTTTAACGGGTGCATTAGCAGAGCAATACAGCGCTTTGCAACCTTTGCCAGGAACTTTCGTGGATGGAAAATTTACATTGGGAGAAAACATTGGTGATTTAGGGGGAATAAATGCCGCTTACGATGGTTTGCAAATCTATTTGAAAGAGAACGGAACACTAGAATTAATAGATGGTTACACACCAGAACAACGTTTCTTTATTTCTTGGGCTACGGTTTGGAGGACTAAAATGCGTGACGAAGCCATAAAAAATCTCGTAAAAACCGACCCACATTCTCCTGGAATGTATCGCGCTTATGTTCCTTTACAAAACGTGGATTCCTTTTATAAAGCTTTCGACATCCAGTCAGGTGACGGAATGTATATCGCTTCAGAAAAACGAGTTAAAATCTGGTAATAGAGATTGTTTAATAATAAAATTCCCAAGTGTGAGCTTGGGAATTTTTTTTGGTTCTACCCCGAATCGTGTGGGTATTAACATTAATAAAAAAATAAAAAAAAAATGTACCTCTTGAGCAATAATGATAGTTTTCAATTGCCTCCAGCTTTAGCTGAAGGAATATGAAGTCAATGTAGAATTGGCTTTAGCCAAAAAGTCTGCTGTTTTGGCTAAAGCCAATAAAAACTAGACAAATTATGTTCCTCCAGCTAAAGCTAGCGCTGGGTTCCAAAACCAGTTATTCCAAAACGAATCAAGGAAAAAAAACCCCAAAATAAAAAAATCGCTCCGTAAACCTATTTTTAGTTGTTTCATATCTTTAAACTTGGAACAAAAAACATATCTTTGCCCCGTCTCAAAGGGGTGCTATATTTCTAAAAAGAAAATACGGCTGAGATTATACCCATCGAACCTGAACAGGTAATGCTGTTAAGGGAACATAGAATCAAAGAAGAATAGAACCTCTTCTGGAAATTCAAAAAAATCAACTTTTAATTTAACAAAAGAATAATTCCCCCTTTTATTCGTAAAACTATTTACGGATGAATACCATTTTTTATTTAAAAAGCACAAAGTACAAAGTAGTAAGTAGTAAGACAAAAACTGCCAATCCGTTTTTTTGTCTATTTTCTATCCTCTTTTCTCTATTTTCTTTAATGGCATTGGCACAGGAAAAAGAAAAAGACACTACCAAGGTGAACCAACTTGATGAGGTTTTGGTTTCGGCTGTTCGGGTAACTACAAAAACGCCCGTTTCTTTCAGTAATTTAGACAAAAAAGAAATTAAATATCGAAATTTGGGACAAGACATTCCCATTTTGATGAATTTTCTACCTTCAGTTGTCACCACTTCCGATGCTGGAAATGGTGTTGGCTACACCGGAATTCGAGTTCGTGGTAGCGATGCCACTCGGGTAAATGTAACCATCAACGGAATTCCCTACAACGACTCCGAAAGTCACGGCACCTATTGGGTCAATATGCCCGATTTTGCTTCTTCACTCGAAAGTATCCAATTGCAACGCGGTGTGGGAACCTCCACTAATGGTGCTGGGGCTTTTGGTGCCAGTTTGAATATGCTTACCGACACGTTTTCTGACAAAGCTTCGGGCGAAATTGCCAACTCTTTTGGAAGTTTTAATACGATGAAAAACACGGTAAAATTCAGCACTGGTTTGATGAACAACCATTTTGAAATTGCAGGACGATTGTCAAATTTAAAGTCGGATGGTTATATAGATAGGGCAAGTTCCAATCTAAAATCTTATTTTTTGCAGGGAACTTATATAGAAAATTCTACCTTAATCAAAGCCTTAGTATTTGGCGGAACAGAGAAAACCTATCAATCCTGGAACGGTGTTGATGCTACCACTTTAGCAACCGACAGAACTTTTAACTCGGCTGGACTATTTACCGACGAATTTGGACAAACACGTTTCTATGACAACGAAACCGACAATTACCAACAAGACCATTATCAATTGCATTGGAACCAAAAAGTTTCTAGAAATTGGAGTACGAATTTGGCTTTTCACTACACCAAAGGAAAGGGTTATTTTGAAAATTATAAGGAAGATGCCACTTTCGCAGATTATGGATTGCTTCCAGTTGGATCGGAAACCACAACCGATTTAATTCGTCAGAAATGGTTGGACAATGATTTTTATGGTACCACATTTTCGGCCAATTATAAAAGCAAAAAACTGGACGTGATTCTTGGCGGAGGCTGGAACAAATACGAGGGCGAACATTTTGGCAAAGTAATTTGGGCAAGATATGCTTCGCAAAGCGAACTGGACGACCGATATTATGAGTTTTATGGAAATAAGACCGATTTTAATTCGTATGCTAAATTTAATTATAAATTATCCTCGAAATGGAGTCTGTTTGGGGATTTACAATATCGAAATGTAGGGTATAAAGCAAATGGCGTTTTGGCAAACAAGATTAACGAAGAATATAATTTTATTAACCCAAAAGCCGGTCTAACATTCGACTTGAATAAGACAAATAGTTTCTATTTTTCATACTCCAAAGCCAATAAAGAACCCAACCGAACCGACTTTGAAAATGGTGTACCAAAACCAGAAAGCCTAGATGACATAGAATTGGGCTGGAGAATAAAAACAACAACCGTTAGCATCAACACCAATTTTTATTTAATGTATTACAAAAATCAGCTAATAAAAACAGGACAAATTGACGATGTAGGAAATGAAATACGGGCAAATGTTGATAAAAGTTATCGAACAGGAATTGAAATTGATGCTCAAATAAAAATAGGAAAGCAGTTCGTTTTTAGTCCAAACATTACCATTAGCAACAACAAAATAAAAGATTACAAAGTAGATACTGGAAGTGGATTAATCGATTATGGAAATACCAATATTGCTTTTTCGCCAAACCTAATTGCGGGAGGAATTTTATCTTTTCAGCCCATAAAAAACTTACAACTTTCTTTACTTAATAAATATGTAGGAAACCAGTTTGCTGGGAATTTTGACACCGAAATTACAAAACTAAAAAGCTACAATGTGGTCGATTTTAATGTAAATTATGAAATCAAACCCAGTTCCATTTTCAAATCGATTGTCATTTCAGTATTGGCAAACAATGTATTAAACGTAAATTATGTTTCCAATGCTTATTTGTATGGCGATAGTTATGTTAGTTATTACCCACAAGCGGGTGCTAATTTTTTAGCAGGATTGAGTTTGAAGTTTTAGGGATGGTTTTTTGGTTTTTTATAAAAATCTGGATGGTTAAAAACCAAGAAAGTCCAATTTTAGAATTGGACTTTCTTGATAAAGCACTATTTGTTTTTTATCTGTTAATATTGTTTATAGTCATTTCAAATAGCAAGAAAACAATTCTATTCTTTTATAAACTTAAAACTTTGAGTTGCATTTTCTGCTTTAATTTTAATAAAATATAATCCTTTGTTGAAATCAGAAATGTTGAGTTTAGCATTTGTGTTTTCAATAGATTTACTCACTATCAGTTGTCCTAAAACAGAATAAATTTCAATATTTTCCATGGTCGATTTGCTGGAAATTGTAAGAATATCTTTAACAGGATTTGGGCTTAATGAAATCGTATTGAAATCAAATTTTGGGTTGCTCAATGTGGCTACAAACGCTGTTGAGCATACATTTGTAATGATTGGCGGATTGTAATCAAAATAAATATTTGCCAAATTTGAGATTACATCCCCAATTACATATCCAGGTTTTGGTTTGATTTTGAATACTAAATATCCGTGACCTTCGGTACTATTTGGTACTGATGGAGGCAATTGAATGTTATCAAACAACCAGGTTAATTTATTGTTTTGCCTAGTTAAAGAATAAGGATGACTCGCTGCAATCATACTCACAGTGGTTTCATCGAGTTTATACTCTAATTCGTCGATAACGGTAACAAATTCTGCGGGATAATTTCCAGTATTTTCAAATCGAATCGTATAGGTTAAATAATCATTGGCAGAAAAAGCACTATGCTGCAAAGATCCATTATGGCTTTCCGATTTATCATTTGGATCAAACGACCCTACAATTGATTGCGATAATGAAGCCGAATTGTTATTAATATTGATGTCATCTGTTGGAATTGAGATGCTTGCTGTGTTTGTTAAAACCTGTCCAAAATCGACAACGGGAAGCGTTGGGTTTTGCATTTTTACGGTTATTGTTCTCGTTTCAAAAGGTTGCAAGTTTGTAAAATTATAGCTAAAACCAGACGCTGTAATAGTAGCACCACTTTCCGAAACCGAAATTAGAGAAGACACATTGTTTTTTGTAAAAGTTACTGTTCCACTTGCTATCGTTTGATTTCCTTTGTTGGTATAAGAAACATCATTTAGATAAGTAAATACAGGGCGAGGCGGTGCCCCAATGGGCAATAGATTTATTTCGTTGTCATTGTAAGGCAAGACCGTTACAGGAAAATAGTAGGTTACTACATTGTCGCCAATTGTTACATTTGAAAAAGTAGTTGAAGAATTATAATTATAGGTATATTCAGGCAAGACCGTAAAGCTTAAATCATAGGTATTCAAAGGGTTTCCGCCATGCAAAAAATGGATTCCATTGGTGGTAGTAACTTCATTCATGGTAGCACTATCGTTGATATTATAATAGAATTTACCTAAAGGAAAATCAAACTCGCCACTATCTTTAATCCCGTTATTGTTGGTATCAACAAAAGCATTTAACTTGATATTTTTGTTTAGGGCTGTGATGTTGCAGTTACTACAATTAGGGTCTTGAACACAAGTAGTGCAGGGTGTTGGATCAATTGATTTTTTTATAAAGTTGAAAATCATACCAGAATAGGGATCTGTATTTGCTGTATTCCCATGAACAATAAAATTATTATAAACATAACCTGTTGATAAATCGTTAGCTGTTATGGTATGTATGGCTGTGAATGCAGTGTTATTAGAATTACCCGCTTCAAGATAACTTAATTCTCCAGATACTATTCCATTCAAACTGGTTACAGTCAAATTATATAAATCTTGTCTAAAATCAGTTCCTTTATTAATCAAATTAATATTATAATGAATTTCATCTCCTACCTGAACATTTGTTAAGGAGGTTAAATTATCTTCAACTTCAAAGTCAAATGAGTATTCATAGTTTAAAAAGGTAATTGTACAATTATTACAATTGGTTCCACTTGGCAAATAATAATCCCCATTACTTGCATTTAACCTTGTTGAATTAATCGCATAATTGTTCCCATTAAGTGTGAAATTCAACAAAGCATTATTTAACACAAATCCTGTATCTAAATCGGATTGAGTCAAAATATGTTTTCCTATAAAAGAGCTTTTATCTTCAGTATTATTTGCTAAATTAGTTATGCCTCCTGTCAATATTGCGTTAGGGTCTGTAATTGATAGATTTGTAATTTCACTATTTGTTTTGTTTTTAATTTTATAAATATAGGTTATTTCTTCACCAACATTTGCAATACCAAAAGGAGCAATCGTATCTTCAATATAACTTCCTAAATAAAATTTAAGTGTATTTAATTTTGTAATAGTAGTATTTGAAGAATAATATGGCGGACAATCAAATGTACAAGGGGTTGGGTCTGAAGATATAAATTGATAAGCGTTAGAGTCTTGAGAATAGGGATAAATACTTGGGAAATTACCATAAGTGTGTAATATATTTGCTACAAATCCATTTTGTATATCATCAAAAGTAATTGAATAACTATCAGTAAATGTTGTATTATCAGATGCTCCAACTACCAAACTAGAAATGGAATTGGGTAATTTAGAATAATAATCCCTATATAATTCAACATCTTTGAAATTTACATTTCCAGTATTTTGAACTGTTATGGCATAATTTATTTTATCACCCACATTAGCAATTCCAAAAGGAGGAGTTAAATCTTCAAAAGTATCTTCATAAGTTATTATCATATTTGGATAAACTTCAAATTGCGTTAGTGTACAAGTTTCACAATTAGGAAGAGTATTAGAATAATTATAAACTTGGTTGGGATTATAGGATTTTGCAATAGTTTCAACTGTAGATGGGAGTACGCCTCTAACAATTGCACTATTAACAACCCAACCTCCATTTACCAAAATATCATTACTTTGAATTATGTATGTTGAAGTAAAATTTGTTGAATTAGTTTCATTAGGTGCTAAACTTGGAATAGGATTTCCATTTACGGGTATTAATGCGTCAGTTATATGAATATTGGTAAGTGTTTCAGAACCAATATTTTTAACAGAATAGGTATAAACAATTGCATCTCCAATATTAGCTTTACCAAAAGGAGCTGTGGTGTCTTGATATTCGCCTGTTAATTCTAATTTTAAATTTTTACCTAATGAAAAAACCGTCCATCCATTTGGGTTTGCAGGACAATTGACACAAGGTACAGTGGAAACCGTTGGACTACTAAAATTAAAATAATTTACATCTCCACTTAAACATTGAGTACTTGGTGTTTTTCCAGAAGTATTAAACTTATTATAAATATATCCAGAATTAAATTCGACTGGAGAGATAGTCCTATTTTCGGAAAATGTTGTATTTGTTTGACCTGCTAATAACGACATATTAGAATTGTTGTAATTTGAAGAATATGTTATCACTAAATCAACCAAACCAGTATTAGTAAAGGTATAATTGTATTTAACTTTATCTCCAGCATTTGATGATCCTATTGGTGCAGTGTCATCAATTAATTCAGGAGTTTCAGTAACAGTATAGGATGTAATATTCAAATTTGTAGCAATGCTAGTACAAACCCAAGTACTATTCAAAAATGAATTTGGCACAGCGTCAATAATTATTCCTGAAATAGCAATGCCATTAATTTTTCCACTTAAATCGGAATCATAATAAACTACTCCTAAAGCCATATCTTCAGCCGAAATAGTTTGCAAAACAGAAAATGTAGTATCATCAAAATTATCCGCTGCTAAACTTGCAATAGAAGTTCCTGTAAGAACTGCATTATATGATGGGGGATTAGTCAATGTGATATTTGTAATTGAAGTCGAAGTCTTGTTTTCAATCTTAATGGCATAATGTATTTTGTCTCCAGCATTTACTTGACCAAAGGGTGCGGTAGCATCTTGATAAGTTGAGGTGTAAGTTGCTGTAAAATTAGTGTTTTGAGCAAAAGTGGCAAAAGTGCTTATAGAGATAAAAATAATAAGCCTCAAGAAGTTTGATATTGTATTCATAATGAAGATGGTTTTTCGGTAATGGTTTTTCGATATTTATTTCGTTTTTTTGTATTTATTAACCCAAATTTTCGGTTAGTAATTCTTTCGTAAAATTATTAAATTTTATTCAAAAATAGAATAAATTTTTTACAAAAAATGAAGCATTATCTATTCGCTGGATTATGTTGGGAATTCGCTGGGTTTTATCGTGAATTCGTTCAGAAATGTGCTAATTAAATACTTGAAACAAGTAAATTATTATTTAAAACTAGGTATTCTTTGAAGTTTTTAATTTTAATTTGTACAACTAAATTTACCTGAAAAAAATTATGAAAAAAACTATAAATCAAAGAGGTAGTTATTTCAATTTAACAAATTTATTCTTGTTAGCTTATTTGATTATTGATTTGCTTCCCACTTTCAATGGTAAATTCCATTTAACTTCTATACAATATGTTTACATCAACTTATTGAATATTTGTTGTCTTTTTTATTTTTATAAAAATGACAATCTATTTGAAAAAATCAAAATATCATTCGTGTTGAAGGCAATCTCAATTGCATATTCTTTGTATCTTTTTTTATGTTTGCTATCATTTTTTGGTTCTTCTAATTTTTCAATTTCTATTGTAAGTTTATCAAAATTACTGGTTTTCAGTGTTGTAGCTATCAATTTGTTTTTGCTAATTCAAAAAACAGAACAAATATTTAAAACATTACTAATTGGCATTGGAATCATTGTTTTTTTCAAATGCTCATCTGCTTTAACTTACTTTATAATAGGTTATAATTCAAAAGGATTTGGTTGGGCACTCTATAATTTTACTGGCAATACGGGCAATATCAATTTATTTGGTGCGAGTTTAATTGTGAAAATTCCATTTTTAATTTTAGGTGTTTTATCATTCGATAAATGGAAAAAAATACTATTTTCAATCTTGCTTTTGATGGTTTTTACTTCAGTTTACTTAACAAGCTCAAGAGCCTGCTATATCAGTTTAGGATTTAGTGTAATGGTGTTTGTAATTTACACTTTCACTATTAAGAATACATTTATAACAAATATTAAAAATATTTCGTATGTAATTTTACCCCTCCTGCTAGGCGTGTTTTTTTCAAATTTAGCACTAAAAAAAGTTGCCAATAGTGTTAGAACCAAAGATGTGGTTTCGAGAGTAGTTCAAATTGCTGACAAAAATGATGATTCTAGAAATGTTCGGATTGCTTTTTGGGAAAATGCCTTTCAAATGGCTAAAGAAAATCCTTATTTTGGTGTTGGTTTGGGAAATTATGTTGTGGAATCAATTCCGTATGAAAAAAACATGTCTAATGATTCCAAACTTTCAACAAATGCTCATAATGATTTTTTAGAGGTTACGTCTGAAACGGGTTTTTTAAATGGGTTTGTCTATTTATTCTTATTTATTCTTATTGGTTTTTTTAACTTGATTAATTTTTATAAAAGTAAAAATCAAGAAAGCAAATCTAATTCGATTGTTTTGATTATGCTCCTTTTTGCCTATTTCATCGATGCTTTTTTCAATTTTCCGTTATACAAACCTTCTACGCAACTTTATTTTGTTATCTTGATGGTGTTGACAATTTTAAATTATGACAAGGATTGTCAAGCAACATCAATTTCCAATTTTAAACCTAAACTAGTGTTTCTTGGTGTATTAAGCTTGACTACTTTGTATTTTGTTTATGCAAATTTTCAGGCTTCAATTTTGGATTTTGCCAATAAAAAAAGCTTGTTTTTCAAAGAAAACCTATCGTCTGATTTTGTCTTAAATAATTTACCTAATTTTCCAAATGTAAGCTATAATTCTGAACCCTATTTTCAATTGCTTGGAGTTGCCTATTATAATGAAAAAAATTATGAAAAAGCCTTGCCGTATTTCAAAAAAGCCCATCAAATTAATCCATATTTAGGCCATTCGGATTGGTATCGTTATAAAATATTTCAAAATAAAAAAAACAAAGACAGTGCCTTTTTTTATGCCAAAAGAGCTTTTGAAGCACGACCACGAAACCACGATTTTTATTTGGACTACATTCAATCTTCGGTAAAAAAATTAGATACAACGACAATTCTCGAAATTCATAAAACTTATATAAGCCGAAGGAATAATCCAAATATTTGGACCAATACAGGTTACGCATTGGCTTCTTGCAATTATTCTAAATCAAACTTATTGAAATTTGTTGATGAAGGCTTGAAAATATTTCCAACTGATGAAAGTTTGCTAACTCAAAAAGAAAGGTTTATTGCTGATTCAAAAAAAATAAAAATAACAAAAGAGGTTGTTGAAAATTTTAACACATTAATAGAAAATGCCAGAAAAGCATGCGAAGCAGGAAATTTTATAAAAGGAATTGAGTATTACAAAAAAGCAATTGATTTGCAACCCAATGATGCGGTTTTGTATCAAAATTTGGGACTTTGCTATTTTAAGTTAAATCAAGCCCAACCTGCAATTAAATACTTTACAAAATCATTAAGTTTTAATACACTTCAAGATGGAAAATCAGAATTTTTATTGGGAGTTTGTTATCTCTATTTAAACGATAAAAACATATCCTGCAATTATTTTCAAATTTCTAAAAATAAAGGTAATCTCTAAAAACTCAATATTCTAATTCTATTCATTTTTCTTGATTTTTTGAAAATTTGACTATTGAGTTTTATTAATCATAATATTTATTTTAACTTATAAATTATTGATAATTAGA
>Ga0316612_1000098_pt1 | contig 33718 bp, 28 predicted proteins | sample MIS2016226_MG_FD_207676 | JGI IMG/M metagenome (GOLD analysis project Ga0316612, IMG submission 207676) | Microbial mat bacterial communities from Middle Island sinkhole, Lake Huron, Michigan, United States - MIS.2016.226 | ecosystem: Environmental > Aquatic > Freshwater > Lake > Sediment... | reverse complement strand
GGTTTGTTGGGAATTTCAACAATTTTTTCAATCCTTCGCAGCCCATCCGCCCATTGCACCGTTAAGCTCGGTGGCACATAGTCCCGCCGCAAATCAATCACCATGCGCGGCGTAGCACCACTCAGCAATTCGATCGCAGGATTAATCGATTCGCTAGTATCAATCTGAATTTGGGTTAATTTACCCTGTGGCTGCACCGTTACCGATTTAACTAGATTTCCCGCCGTTGTGTTCTTCCCAATCGGTTGATCAGCAGCCATTTCTGCTGACACCACTATATTAATCACATTGCCCTGACGACTGACTCGCCAAGGAGTACGCCGATTCAGATCAATGACAAGGCGATCGCCCCAAGCCTGTTTACTCCGCCGCACTGCTTGGATTTTTGTATCAGGAGTATAGATATTTAGGGAATTGCCAATAATTTCGGTGCGCCATTGATCGGCAAAAGGAGTGAGGTCAAGATAGCGAAATCTACCTGTGCTATCAAAAGATACCCGCGAAAAAGTCGGACTAGAGAACCAGCGCAATCTTTGGCGATCGGCTTTTTCCGAATCCATCATCTGCACGCCTAAACCACCTGCCAGCCAATCTTCCTGCACATAGAAGCTCTGTTGTCCTTGTTCTACTTTCCTAATCCAACGCCCTGACCAAGGCTGTCCATTTAGTTGAATTACAGTTCCGCTATCGGGTACGGTTGCCGCAGGGGTGCTATCTGCAATCAGAAATTGGCAACTAGCGACAAGAAATGGAATTAGCGTTTTACGGTATGTCATTTTCATAATGCTAAACGGTGACTAATTTGCATGATTTTGATGAAATCAAAGTCATCCAGAAATAAATTAAGGTGCAGGATTGCCATAACGCCCATGAACTTGGTCAATTTCTGCCAAAATTTCAGTACTTAACTGCACTTTAGCACTGTCGATATTTTCCTTGAGTTGTTCCATCGTGGTTGCGCCAATAATTGTACTCGTTACAAACCAACGACTGCGTACAAATGCTAATGCTAATTGAGTCGGAGATAAATTATATTTTTGGGCATATTTTTGGGCGATCGCTGCATATTCCGCCGTTGCCGCCTGCACATTTGCTTTTTTATAGCGCTGCCCAAACTGTGGGAATAGGGTAATGCGGGTATTGCTGGGCGAACCTTGGACATATTTGCCCGATAAATACCCAAAGCCCAAGGGACTATAGGCTAGTAGCCCCACTTGCTCGCGATAGCAAGCTTCGGTCAGCCCCATTTCAAAGGTGCGATTGAGTAAGTTATAGGCATTTTGAATCGAGACGATTTTCGGTAAACCTAATTGCTTGGCAGTATGACTAAATTCGCAAATGCCCCAAGGTGTTTCATTGCTGACCCCTAAATAACGAATTTTACCTGATTGAATTAATTCCGCAAAAGTAGCTAGTTGGTCAGCGATCGCCACCATTTCCCGTTCATTTTCAGGATCAAAGGCGACTTGCCCAAACATCGGCACATTGCGATCGGGCCAATGGATTTGATAAAGATCGATATAGTCAGTTTGCAATCTCTGGAGACTGTCCTCGACGGCTTGCAAAATATTTTTACGACTGAGAGCCGCGATCGAGTCATCGCGTAGCCATTTGTAATTGCGCCCTGTGCCAATAATTTTAGTGGCAATAATTAATTTATCTCTTTGCTGCTTAATGTGTGGTTGGGCTAACCATTCCCCAATATATTGCTCCGTGCGCCCCTGCGTTTCCGCCTTCGGCGGTACTGGATACATTTCCGCAGTATCAATAAAGTTAATCCCCTGCGCGATCGCGTAGTCTAGTTGCTCATGGGCTTCGGCGATCGTGTTTTGTTGTCCATAGGTCATTGTCCCTAGACATAGTTCTGACACCAAAAGATCACTTGTGCCAAGTCTTTTGTATTCCATATTGAATGCACATATATTGCAAACATAACAATACTATGGAAGTTGGTTTTCAGATTGGCAAAATAGCTCTATCCGAAATACGAGATAACAATACTGCGGAGAAAATTAAAAAAGGAACCAAAAAAGCTATTCATTGGATAAGGTGCAAGTGTCGCTATATCTTTTAGTCTGTCTGTTAATCTATCTGTCTAAGTCTATACTTCCTGAGAACATAAAACTTTCTTAGACTCGTTTTTCTATCACATACTAGTTCATATCTTTAAAATCTCCCACCACAAGTTCCACAACCTAGGAATCTTTTGATCTAACTCAGGCTATCAAACAACTATAGGGATATCTAAAATGTCATTTATCATTTCAACGATCGCCGCCTTAGTTTCCACATTGATATTTTTAAATAGCAAACGCTTAGTTGATCATCGTGTGACCCAATTAGTGATCAAAGCGATCGCGGGATTAATTGCTTTAACAGCAGCCCTAAATGCCTTAAGTCGATTATTGGTAGTCATACCTGCGGGAACGGTCGGAGTCGAAGATTTTCAGGGCAAGGTTAGCGATCGCACCTTACCCGCAGGGATTCATGTGATTAACCCCTTTGCGGATGTGGTGCAATTTTCGGTAAGGTTGCGCGATCTGAAGGAAGAAATTGCAGCAACCTCCAAGGAAGGCTTGGCAATCGGTATTGATATCAGCATTCAATATCGGATCGATCCTGCAAAAGCGGCGAGTATTTATCTAAATATTGGCACTGAAGAGCGCGAAATTGTGATTTCAAGGTTTCGCGCCATTTCTCGCGAAATTATTTCGGGATACAGTGCTGAATCGGTCTATGCCACTAGACGCGAAGAGGTAAGTTTAAAACTTGCCGAAAGACTGCGATCGCAACTTGCCCCCATTGGTTTTATCGTTGATGAGGCACTATTACGCAATGTCAAAGTCCCTGAAACCCTACAAGCCGCCATTCAGCAACGACTCAAGGCGGAGCAGGAAAATTTGCAAATGAAATTTGTGTTGGAAAAAGAGACTCAAGAAGCCGATCGCAAACGCATCGAAGCCAAGGGGCGAGCCGATGCTCAAAAAATCTTGTCTGAGGGGTTAACGCCTGCGGTGTTGCAATTACGAGCGATCGAGGCAACGGAAAAACTCGCCCAATCTCCTAACTCTAAACTCGTAATTTTAGGCAATGGGCAAACCCCACCCTTGATTTTGCCGAGCGATACCGTTGCTAAACCATAAATGAGAGGCGGCGCAAAGCGCCGCCTCTCATTTATTTAGACAAGGGGCTTAAGCCCCTTGTCTATTATTGAAAGCTTTGCAAAGCAACACTCTTAATAAAAATATTGGTTTTGATTTGGGTGATGTGACTCAAACTGTTAAAATTTTTGTAAAGCTTAATAAAATTCTTTACAGTTTTAGTTATAAAACGCAGACAGGATCGCAAAACGTGAGAATTGCAGTAGATGCGATGGGTGGGGACTTTGCCCCACGCGAAGTGGTTGAAGGAGCAATATTAGCTCAGACTCAATTAGGTGTAGATATAGCGCTAGTAGGCGATCGCGATATCCTCGCGAACTACTTCAAGCAACATAACCATAAAGAAAGCGATCGCCTAGAGATCGTGCCATCGGAAGGCATCATCGAAATGGATGATGAACCCCTTGAAGGCTTGCGCCGCAAGCCCAACTCCTCGATCGCCGTTGCCATGAATTTAGTCAAGCGCAAGCAAGCAGATGCGGTGATTTCGGCTGGACATTCTGGCGCAGCGATGGCAGCCGCCCTGCTCAGGTTGGGGCGTTTACCTGGGGTAGATCGACCTGCGATCGGTGCATTATTTCCCACACAGGTTCCCCACAAGCCCGTACTTTTGCTTGATGTTGGTGCAAACGTAGATTGTCGCCCCAAATTTTTAGAGCAGTTTGCGATCATGGGATCGCTCTATAGCAAATATGCGATCGGGATTCAAGAGCCTAAAGTCGGGTTATTAAATATTGGCGAAGAAGCCTGTAAAGGTAATGAACTCGCCATTCGTGTCCACCAAGCATTGCAAGAGAATCGTCAGATCACCTTTGCGGGTAACGCCGAAGGACGTGACATCCTTAAAGGTCAGTTTGATGTCATTGTCTGTGATGGCTTTGCGGGTAATATCGTCCTCAAATTTGCCGAGGGTGTCGGTAATGCCGTGATGCAGATCCTTAAGGAAGAATTGCCTAAGGGCTGGCGCGGTAAGCTGGGCGCGTTCATCTTGAAGCCAAACCTAAAAAATGTTAAACAACGGATTGATGCTGATGAGTATGGTGGAGCATTGTTGTTGGGTGTGGCGGGGATTTGCGTAATCAGTCACGGTAGTTCTAACGCTGTCAGTATTCGCAATGCGATCCGTGTGGCTAAGGATGCCGTTGATAATGAAGTACTCGATCACATTCGTGGTCAAATCAAGCCCAAGGTGGCCGTCCCTGCGGACGACACACCCGACGATCCCCCGACATGATATATCGTTGTCGCGAAGCGGCAACAATATATTATGTATAGACTTTTCCAGCCTAGTGAAGTACACAGCCCATGACTAATCCTGAATCTTCTCTCCTCGGAGTACGTTTTATTGGTAGCGGTTCTGCCGTCCCTGATCGCGTATTAACCAATCAAGACCTTGCCCAAATGGTAGACACCAATGACGAGTGGATCGCCTCGCGTACAGGGATCAGAGAGCGTCATATTGCCGATGGAGTAGAGGATTCAGTGGCAAATCTGGCGGCTAAAGCTGGACAAAAGGCGATCACTGCCGCAGGGCTAAATCCTGAAGATATTGACCTAATTATTTTATCCACCTCGACTAGTGATGATTTGTTTGGTACAGCAGGACGGGTTCAGAAAATCTTAGGAGCCGAAAAAGCTGTAGCCTTTGATCTGGTCGCCGCCTGTTCAGGTTTTGTATTCGGTTTAGTTACCGCGTCCCAATATATCCGTACAGGGGTTTATAAAAATATTCTGATTATCGGAGCCGATGTCCTCTCGCGTTGGGTCGATTGGCAAGATCGGCGCACCTGTATCTTGTTTGGTGATGGGGCGGGGGCTGTGGTTTTGCAGGCTACTAGCCAAGATCATCCCCAAAATAATTTATTGGGCTTCGAGATGCGGAGCGATGGCAAAGGGAATGAACTTCTAAATATTAATTATTTAGGTAATTATTTAGGTAATTATTTAGGTAATTATTTAGGACGTAATACCTTTAACCCAATTACGATGAATGGTCAGGAAGTGTATCGGTTTGCGGTGCGACGCGTACCAGAGGTAATTGAAAAATCCTTGCACAAGGCAAATCTCGAAGTCCATGATCTCGATTGGCTGATTCTGCACCAAGCTAATCAGCGCATCATTGATGCAGTGGTGAATCGCTTTGGGATTGATCCTGCTAAGGCAGTCAGCAATATGGGCAAATATGGCAATACTTCGGCGGCATCGATCCCGATCGCTTTGGATGAATGGGTACAGGCTGGGAAAATCCAAAAAGATCATCTAATTGCGATCGCAGGTTTTGGCGCAGGACTAAGCTGGGGCTCGGCGGTAATCCGTTGGGGATAATCCGATCAAAAGGTTGCAAGCAACCTTTTGATCACAAATTGCTAAAAATAAAGGCGGTGCATCGCGCCGCCTTTGTTTATGCGGTTAACCAATTTAAAATTTCATGATTAACGCGCTCAGGATGATCGTCATGGGCGCAATGCCCTGTATTTTCCAAATAGATTAAGGTCGCATCAGGGGCATATTTAACGAGGCGTTTCCCTTCCGATGGCGGAATTAAGCGATCGCGACTTCCCCATAAAATCAATAAGGGAACCTGTAACTGTGATAGAGCTTGAGTAAGACTAGGGGAATAATTGGGTTGATTGAGACTGCGATTTAGGCTAACAAAGGCATCGGCAGCTTGGCGATCGCGGGCAGGTTTGGCAATAATTTCCACTAATTGATCATCGACACGATCGCGATCGCAATAGACAATTCCTTTTAAAATGAAGCGAATCATCCAAGGTTGACGAAATAGATAAAAGAGTGGTTTTACGAATAGGAAAGAAACGATCGCCTTAACTGCGCGTTCTAGGGGCTGAAGCCATTTGGGAACTAGAGCATTGAAGGCTTCGATATCGGGTAAGCTGATCGTAACGACTCTTGAGGCAATTTCAGGATGATGACTCGCCGCGATCGCCGCCACCAATGCGCCAATGGAATTGCCAACAATTACCATTGGCACGCCCACAAATTTTTGCCAAAAGCTTAAAATCTGTTCCACCCACAAATAGATAGAATAATGGGTCTTGGGCTTCTCTGAGCCTCCAAATCCCAATAGATCAATAGCATAGACCGTATGGTTTTCCGATAGCGCAGGAATATTATCGCGCCATTGACCGAGGGCAGCCCAAAAGCCATGAATTAATAGGATTGGTGGTTTGTTGCTATCAGGATTTTGGGATTTTCTTACGCCATAATGCGATCGCCATCCCTTAAAATCCCAATCGCCATATTCTAGATCAATAGTTCTATTCATCATTCCCGATTATTTAAGTAAACTTAGCTTGTGTCGTCCGCGTAGCGGACGACACAAGCTTCTAGATTTAAAGAATAAAGGCTCGCTTAGCGAGCCTTTATTCTTTAGACATCTTTAGCGCGAACTAAGCTACCGTCGCTGGTGACGTGCAGTCCACATTCCTGATTACTCATTTCCCACCACCAACGACCAGCACGGAGATCTTCACCTGCTTGGACGGCTCTGGTGCAAGGCGCACAGCCAATACTAGGGAAGTTCTGATCATGAAGTGCATTGTAGGGAACCTCATTGGCGCAAATATATTCCCAAACCTGTTCATTTGTCCAATCGATTAAAGGATTGATTTTAGCAATACCGCGATCGCTATCTAGTTCAACGGTTTCCATCGTCGAACGATTAGCGGTTTGGTCACGGCGTAAACCCGTAATCCAAGCATCCAGCCCCTGAGTAGCACGACCTAATGGCTCCACTTTGCGGATATAACAGCATTGCTTACGATTTTCCACGCTGTCATAAAAAAGATTAATGCCCTTCGCACTGACCATCTGTTCTACGGCTTCCGCTTGGGGAAACATGATTCGCAATTGAAGTTGCGGATATTTCTGTTGAACTTTGGCAATCACTTCATAGGTTTCCGCATTCAATCGACCTGTATCAAGGGTGAACACATGGGCTTCGGGCTTAATTTTAGCGATCATGTCGATCAAGACGACATCTTCGGCTCCAAAGCTAGAGGCAAGGGAGATATTTTTGTAATGGCCGATCGCCCATGTGAGGACTTCTTGAGGAGTTTTGCCCTTGAGTTGTGCGGCGGCGCTGTCAATGTCGGTTTGTAAGGTCATTATTGGCTTAGGGAATCTTGTCTTAGAAATACAATTTTACGAGTCGTGAAGCTTATATCCCCCGTCTTTCAAGCGGGGGATATAAGCGAAAAAGCTAAATTTATTTAGCTAGTGATGACACAGAACATTAATATGTTCTAAAATCTCTATATCATGAAAACGTACAGATTTAAATTTTATCAGCACAAACGGAATCGATACTTAAAGCGCACCATAAATGCGTCTGCAAGCATCTATAACCACTGTATCGCTTTGCATAAGCGCTACTACAGAATGTTTGGTAAAACTTTAAACTGTGCAAAGCTTCAAAAACATATTGCTAAACTGCGTAACCGTAATCCCTATTGGCAACTGGTCGGATCCCAAGCTGTACAAGATATCTGTCAAAGGATTGAACGTGGCTACAAATTGTTTTTTGACCATCACAAAAAAGGCATTAGACCGCCTAGTTTCCAGAAAACTAAGAAATATCGGTCTTTCACTTTGAAGCAAGCAGGGTATAAGTTTTTAGGTGGTAATCGTGTCAAAATTGGCTCCAAGGTTTATCAATTCTGGAACTCTCAACCCATTGAAGGCAAGATAAAAACTGTCACGGTTAAGCGATTTCCTACGGGTGATTTATATCTGGTCGTGGTGACTGATGTGTTAGGGCAAGCTGAAAACAAATTCAAGACTGGTAAAATAGCAGGATTTGATTTTGGCTTAAAAACATTCTTAACTGCATCAGACAATGAACAGATTGCATCACCTTTATTTTTAAAAGCCAACCTCAAAGCGCTCAGGAAACTGAGTAAATCGCATTCTCGTAAACGTAAAGGTTCTAATCAAGGAAACAAGTCTAGATTAAATTTAGCTAGACTGCATGAAGATATCAGCAATCAGCGCAAAGATTTTTTCTGGAAACTTGCCCATAGATTAACCGATGAGTACGACTACCTGTTTTTTGAGGATCTGAATCTCAAAGGGATGGTTAGGCTTTGGGGTCGTAAAGTCAATGATTTGGCTTTCTCTGAGTTCCTAGAAATCCTGCAATGGGTTGCACTCAAAAAGGATAAAGTAGTCCACTTTATTAACCGATGGTATCCAAGTTCTAAGACTTGCAGTAATTGTGGTCATGTTTTAGAAAAGTTAGAACTAGAGACGAGAATGTGGCGCTGTCCTTGCTGTCAGCAAGTTAATGACAGAGATGAGAATGCAGCGATAAACATTAAAAATGTTGGGGCATCAACATTTAGTTTAGGTGATGTAAGTCGATCCGTAAGGGTTGCTGTTGCTGCTTGAAACTAGAATCCCCCATTTTCTAAACGGGGGAGTATGTCAATATGGGTTGCCTTCAAGGTTACAGCGCTTTGCGCTTAAAGTTTTCTGGGTGACGACTCCCAGCCCTAACTCGCGGACGAGTATAGGGTGGGCTTCTCAGCTAATCCTGCTATTGCATCGGAAACACGCTGAGCTTTAATCACTGTCCGCCCGACAGCAATGTTTTTAACATTAATTGCAGCATTCACATCCCGATCAAGCTCTAGTCCGCAGACATGGCAACTATGCCAACGATCTGCAATGGTTTTTGGGATGTGAGTACCGCAATTAGAACAATTTTGGGTAGTGCCATTTGGATTCACAGCTATAGCCAACTTGCCAGCATTTTCAGCCTTGCAAACCAGAATAGATAGAAATTCACTCCAACCAGCATCTAGGATTGATTTTGCCATCCTAGTCCTAGCCAAACCTTTTACATTCAAATCTTCAAAGCCAATCACATCATACTTATTGAGTAATTGTTTTGCAGACTTGTAATGAAAATCTTTGCGTTGTCTTGCTATCTTTTGGTGATGTTTAGCAAGTCGTTTAACCGCTTTACGTCTACGATTACTGCCTTTCTTTTTGCGAGAAACAGATTTATTTCGCAGCTTTTTATCTACCTCAGCCTTCCTAGCAAACTGAGGAATAGGTACAACTTCACCATCACTGGTAATCAAGAAATCCTTCAGTCCCATATCAATACCAACAGCGTTATCAAGATTAATATCAGGGGTAATTGTGGGAACTGTGACATCTTGCAATGTCAACACCACATACCAGCCATCAGCATTCTTGACGATCTGAGCAGTTTTGATTTTGAAACCATCGGGGATAGGACGATGCAAAATAATTTTGACATCACCAATCTTAGATAAAGTGATCCGATTGCCTTTGATGCAGTCCTGTGGCATCTGAGTATAGGTAAAACTGTGATATCTACCACGACCTTTAAATCTTGGCTTACCAGAGCGCTTACCCGCTTTGTCGGCGCTAACATATCGGTCAAAAGTTTTCTTAACTCTAGCAATGCAATCTTGAAGTACTTGAGAGTGAATCTCTTTGTACTCAGGAAATAGCTTTTTGGTATTGAGTAAATCTTTCTTTTGCCAGTAATAATCAGGCTGCTCAACTATGGGAGCGATGCTACATGACACGAGAGAGCATGAATTAACAGGGCAACGAGTGGACTCATACCAGTTAAAACGCTCTGCAAGCCTATAGTTATACTGCATACGCAACAAATTCAGCCAATCATCAAACTGATGAATTTGGTCTTTGTTAGGACGCAATTTGTACTTATAGGCTGTTATCATGCCATAATCATACCATAGAATAAATGGTATATAACAATGAAAAAAATAACTTTTCAGCTTGCAGATCAAGAATTTAACTTGCTTGAGACTTACTGTGAGCAGACAGAACGAGGTAAAACTGAAGTGCTGAGAGAATTAATACGCAGCTTAAAAATTAGTTTTAAAAGCAAAGATAATTGTCCATCGGCGGGGCATCGAACCCCTTGATGGACGCGCTTACATCCCGTCACTCATCCTTGTAAACGTATAGAGTGCGGGGCTTTCGCTTGTGAAAGCTAAATCCAGATTGTTGGGCTGCCTGCGTAGCAGGCAACCCAACAATCTGGATTTGGTGTTAATCTTAGGACTAGGTGAGGCTTAATGATGACGCACCTAAAGCAAAAGTTAGGTTTGGTTTACGATCATGTCCTTAACGGGATTACCAAATATTTTGCATAATATTCAGTCGCGCACCAGTTGGCAGCAGCGCTGTCAATATTTGCTGATTGTTGAAAAATGGGCGGACATTGTGGGCGAGTCGGTAGCCAAGCAAACCTCTCCCCTTGGCGTATATCAAAAATCTTTGCAGGTGGCGGTATCTAGCCCTGTGTGGTCTCAGGCTCTGACCTTTGAGCGAGTACGCCTGTTAGCAAAAATTAATGCTTTGTTGGGTAGCTCCAATAGTTTAGCGATCGCCGATATTCATTTCTCCACCGCCAAATGGGCGACGCATCAGCAAGACCTAGAACAGCGTAAAGTTATTACTGAAGATCATCCCAGTTATTTACCCGCGATCGCCCTAGACCCTGCAAATCATCAAGTTAATCGTCGGGGTAATCCCAAAAGCCATAAACTAGAAACTCCGAAACCACCTGAAACTGCCAGTGAAGCATTTCAACGTTGGCAAGAAGTGATGCAACTGCGAACGCATCAAATGCCAAAATGTCCTCGCTGCGATCGCCCTGCCCTGACGGGTGAAATATCCCGTTGGCAAATGTGTCGAGTTTGCGCGATCGAGTATCTTTTTAAGTAGCTAGGAGAACCACCCGCTAAGCAGGTGGTTCTCCTATTAACCCCAAGATTAGCCCCGCATCATGCCCAATCGAGAATCTCTCCATGCCTGCAATCCTAGTTTTGCCATCTATCCCCAAAATCCTGATTATTATCTGGATTTGGTGGAAGGGAGGGGAGATGATGTGGTGAAGCGCCTCCGCCGCGCGATCATCCTCTCTCCCAACAAACCGACTTTGCAATTTCTCTCAGGACATGCAGGTAGTGGTAAAACAACAGAATTATTTAGATTGAAAGCTGGACTAGAACAGCAGGGCTTTGCGGTCATCTACTGTGCGGCTGATCAATATCTACAAATAGATAATGTGGGCTTAACGGAAATTTGGCTACTCATTTTAAATTTGATTTTGCAACAGGTCGAAAAAAAAGGTGAGTCTCTATCTCTAGCCTATTTGCCCAATGCGATCATGGAAATCGAACAATGGCTGCGCCTGTCCCCCCCGATTGGTATCGCCAGTTATACACCCCGCTTACAAAGAATTTTGCAAACCATTCAAGACAATGCTCAACAGCGCCGTCAGTTGCGCCATCATCTAGAGGCAAGGCTCAAAAATTCCCTTCTTGCGGCAGGAGAAGAGGTGACAGCGATCGAGGTCGATCGCTTGAAACAGATGGGTAAAAAGGGACTCGTCATTTTGATCGATAATCTCGATCGCCTTACCCTTGAAAAGTCTGAAATCATTTTTGGGGATGGTGGGAAATACTTGAGGCAATTTCAATGTCACATCATTTACACCCTGCCCTTATTAGCGATCGCCGAGGTCGATCCGCAATCACCACAGCGCTTACAACAAAGTCTAAATGTGAATAAGCCGATTGTATTATCACCCTTGGCTCTACGCGATCGGCAAGGCGAGATTAAGCCCCATGTTTTAAATCTGTTGCGTCAAGTAATCTTATCAAGACTATTACCAAATATTTCTGCTGACAAAAGATTGGAGCAAGTACCAAATCTTTTTGATCATTTAGAAACCCTAGATCGGTTATGTATGAACAGTCATGGTCATCTCCCTTACCTGTTATCGCTACTCTATGGCTGTTTACAATGGCAAAATCTTCCAATTCAGATGGAGACATTAACTCAGGTTTTGCAGATTGATCGCGAGGTGCGCTTGGCGACTATAAGCGATCGCGATCGACAAGCTTTACAAAAATATCTCACCAGTCCCCACCGACTTACTCCCGAATCAATTAGTTTATGTCGTCGCCTCTTAATGTTTGAGCAGCACGATCTTGACGGCAAATGGTTTATCAGTCCTTTCGCTTAGTTGCTAAACCTTGGTACTTAAAATGTCGCGACCTAAGGCAGTTCCAAAATCTTCTAAATGCAGTCTATGTTGTGGCAGCCAAATATCTCCTGTCGCAATATGCATCGGTGGCAAAACATCATAAATTGGCTCTTGCAAAAAGTAAGTTTCCTTTAACTGGACTAGCCATGCTGATTGTCCTCCATCCTCAACCCTCGATTGGATATCAATCAGGCTCGTGGGAGCGATATCCAATTTTTGATTTAGTTCAAAATCTATTGCTAAGTCTTGGCGATCGCAGGGAAAAATAGCCGCGATCGTGGCCAACCCTTGAATCGCAAAAGCAGGAAACGTTTCCGCATCAAACCCAAACTCATCCATAAGCTGCTTACAAATATGTGCAGATTCAGGATTGTCAGGGTAGCCAAGGGAATGAATTAACACTCTACTACCAATAGAAGTTTTGAGGAATTCAGGTGGATTAAAAACTACTAAGGTGCTGTAAACCCTTGCGAGGTAACATACCGCCTCTTCAGGACATAGGGAAATAGCTACGGTTATCGCTGCTCGATCAAGCATGATGCAAAAATGCAATTACTTTGTTATTTAAGTTGAACAGCATACAACGATTTTTGGGTTTAGGTGTTGCTGCAAATGACTTAATCTCTGATTTTGCGTGGAGGTTTTTAAAACCCTCTCCCCTAGCCCCTCTCCCAAAGGGCGAGGGGAACCAGATTTTACTCCTCCTCGCCCTCTGGGAGAGGAGGCTGGGAGGAGAGGTCGATCTTCTATCCACGTAACATCAGTTAATCTTACAAAAAAAGGAGACGGTGTTTTGCACCGTCTCCTTTTTTGCAAGATTAAGCAGCCGCAAAGTTAGCAGCTACGACATCCCAATTAATCAAATTGTCAATATAGTTTTGGATGTAGTTAGGACGGCTATTTTGAAAATCCAAATAATAGGCGTGTTCCCAAACATCAATGGTTAATAAAGGCACTTGACCTTCAACAGTGAGAGGATTTTCCGCATTAGCGGTTTTGGTGATCTTCAATTTGCCACCTTCAACAACTAGCCAAGCCCAACCGCTACCGAATTGGGTAAGCGCGGCATTTTTGAATTCGGCTTTAAAGTTGTCGAAGCTACCAAAGCTGGCATCGATCGCTTCCAACAAAGCACCAGTCGGAGCGCCGCCGCCCGCAGGCTTGATTCCATTCCAGTAGAAAGTGTGGTTCCAGACTTGAGCCGCATTGTTAAAGATGCCTGCTTTCCCTTCTTTGTGGCTAATCTTGATTACTTCTTCAAGGGTTTTGTCAGCCAAATCGGTGTCTTTAACCAAGTTGTTGAGGTTGTCAACATAGGCTTTGTGGTGCTTGCCATGATGAAATGAGATGGTTTGAGCAGATAGCCCTGAAGCCGCCAGAGCGTCGTCAGCGTAAGGTAGAGATGGTAGTTCAAATGCCATTGTTGTTTAACCTGTTAGGATTTTTAGCTATTTTCTAGCTTTAAGTATTGTTACAATTATAGACTAGTTTCATTAAACCGTAGTAACTGCTACTTTATTTGTCATCTGCCATACACAGCTTTAAAAAGTTAAAGATAGATGGCGCTTCGCGCCATCTATCTTTAGTACTATCATTATGAAAAAAAGAGATTTTTTATTAACTGGAACTGCTTTGATCGGTGCTGCATGGTTCTTGAGATCTTGGCGATCGCCGTCTCAAGATTTGTCACCCAAAGATTCGGCGATCGCCTTAAACTTAGATCAAGCACCCGATCAATCAACTAATAAAGCAACTAAGAAATACCAAATCATGAAAACTGAAGATGAATGGAAGCAAGTCCTTACGCCAGATCAATTTCGAGTTTTGCGAAAACATGGCACTGAGAGAGCTTTTACAAGTCCCTTAGACAAGGAATATAGCCAAGGCACTTATAACTGTTCGGGTTGTGATTTACCCCTATTCACCTCCGACACTAAATTTAATAGCGGTACGGGCTGGCCGAGCTTTTTTGCTCCCATTGAAGGCGCGATCGCGACGACTGTTGACAATTCCTTTTTTATGAAGCGGGTGGAAGTCCATTGCAGCCGATGTGGTGGTCATTTGGGTCATGTGTTTAACGATGGACCGAAACCTACTGGAGAACGCTATTGCATGAATGGAGTATCTCTAAAATTCGTTCCGAAAGAAGCATAGATAAATAAATGTGGCGCTTTGCGCCACATTTATTTATCTATGCTTCTGGCTCAATTTGTTAGCATTTGGTAATGGTAATGCCGCGTCGGAAATCCTCTAAATTTTTTAAATATCGATACAATTTTGGATTAAGTTTGTTCTTGGTAGTGGCGATCGCAGGTTGTGCCAATCCCTTTGGGACAGCCACTGCAACCGATCAAATTCGCTTGGGAACTTTTAATTTAGAGAACTTTGATGGACTTAATGCCGAAAAAGTAGATGCTGTAAGTCAGATTATCGAGCGTAACTTTGATGCGATCGGCTTGCAAGAAGTTAGTCCCATTGCTGCGGAAAAACTCAAAGAGAAGTTGAACAAATCGAAATCATGGGAATTTATCTTAGGTGAGTCGGGTAGTAGACAAAGAGTCGCACTGTTTTATCGGAAAGACTTAATGACGGCTCAGAAAGTGAGCGAATGGAAGCAAGTAAATATCACAGGTACATTGCGATCGCCTCTTGTCACCTATTTAAAGGCGGGACAGAACTTTGATTTTACGTTAGTAGTAGTTCACCAAAAGGGGGGCGGGGGGAAAGAAGCCGATCTCGTCCGTCAAAATCAGAGCGACATTCTGCGAAGAGAAGTTGATAGTTATCAAAAAAATCCCCAATCCGATCCCGATTTGATTCTGGTAGGGGATTTTAACAGTCCCACATGGGCTGACCAAAATCGTGGGTTACGCGATGCAACCCTTACCTTTTTGACTAAATCTGTGGAAACGGATGCGAAAGAGAACTGCTTAAAAAAACGCGGTCAACCGAAAACGTTTGATGGTCGTCCCCGTTATTCTAATCGTGGCACTGGTTGTGTGATCGATCATATCGCTGTTTCCAAACCTCCTCAAGGTGCAGAGGAGGAATATATTCCCGAATCAATTCAAATTCTCGATCCTCAAAAAGATCTAGGCTTTGATAGCGATCGCACCTATTTTTCTAAAGTTTCCGATCATTTACCCGTAAGGGCAATTTTTCGCGCAAAATAATTTCGCGCAAAATAATAGAGGTGTCGCTTAGCGACACCTCTATTATTTTGCGCCTTGCTAAACTTGAAAGGCTATAGCCCCGAAGGTAAACCAGTTGGTTTGCCCTTAATACTGGTGACAATTCTGCCCCAGCCAGCCTCACCGCCGCCATCCCAAAAAATTTGCTGCATGACTGTATAGGTATAGGGATCGTAAGCTCCACCAATACCCACATCATAACTATCACTAGCCCCATGACGAGTACCGTAGGGATCATGGACAAGCCAGACTTTTTGGTTAGGGTCATGCCCCACAATCAGGCAAATGTGACCACTTCCTTTGTACGCAAATCCCACAACTACAGGAATCTTAACCTTAAGAGACCGTAAGACATCTTGAGCCGAAAGAGAATAGCTAAAGTAAGAGTTAATGCCGAGTTCTTTCAAAGCCCATGTTTGAGCGTCATGATCAGTAGTATCACCATACTTACCCACAATTCGCATGTAGATAGATTCGGGTTCTGGGAATCCCTGTGCTTGGGCTTTTTTGGTTAACTCACCGCCTAGTAAATAGTCAGCCAGCATCGAGTTGCTAGTCGTATTACACTGCCGCCAACCAGGACCAAAGATTGCTTGATCATTATCTAGTTGTGAGGCATATTTAACGGGCAATTTAATCAGTTGATTAAGGTTGTCGCCATCAACTTTAATGTGAGGCTCATAGGCATAAACCTTTTGGAGTTGGGCTTTGCCGTCCTTGGTAGGAAAGGGTGATGCAAGCGTCAGTAAAAGATGTTGGTTGCGATCAGGGCTATATTCTGTGACAAAAAAAGCCTGATCTTTTTTAATGAAAATTTTCTCTGAATCGGCTAAATCCGTTGATCCAAGTAGCTTCTTTTTGAGAAAAGTGTCTGCTTGCGCGATCGCTTTGGGCATAGAAACAACCTCGAAATTGATGCGATAATTATGTAAATCATCGCACATAAGTAGTTAGGCATAATTGACACTCTCAGCGAGTAACGCGACTGAAATTCCTGATTCAGCGATTCCACTTACTTAGAATTCCTTTCCTTACCCGAACTTGGCTTAGCCGCTTCATATCACCAGACTTTTGAGGTTGCCTTAATATTCTGGAATTTATGCTAAGGGACTTGCGAGAAAATAAAATACCAATCCAGATTTTCCAGAATCGGTGGGGTGGCTTCGCCGCCCCCACCGATTCTGGTTTTATATTTGGTGCTTTATTAAGTCGCAAGTCCCTAAGTCCTCAAAAAGAAATTGGGAATCTACGATATGCGAATTTATGCGAAGATCAGCGATCGCGCTCCTGCAATGACTTCACCGATGCGATTGGTCGTAAATCCTTGAGCTTGGAAATAGGCGATCGCCTCTTCAACTTTTGCGGGATCAACGACTACAGCTAAACCGATCCCCATATTAAAAGTGTTGAACATATCGGTTTCAGGAACTTCGCCTTCAGATTGAAGCCATTGGAATAGAGCAGGAATTTGCCAACTATTACCGAAAATTTGGACTGCTTGACCATCGCCAAGGCAACGGGGCAAGTTTTCAGGTAAGCCGCCACCAGTAATATGGGCGAGTCCATGAATGCCTAAATTTGCCTTAAGCGCCGCTAAAACTGGCTTCACATAAATTTGAGTTGGGGTCAAGAAAATTTCGGCTAAAGTTAAATCTTGAGTTTCAGTCGAAATGGGAATTTCTAACTTATTGCCCCAGCTATAACCCTTAGTCTCAATAATCTTGCGGACAAGGCTATAGCCATTACTATGAATGCCTGAACTCGCTAAACCAATCACGACATCGCCAATATTTACCTGCGTGCCATTGAGCATTTCCGACTTTTCGGCGATCGCCACACAAAAGCCCGCCGCATCATACTCACCCACACCATAAAATCCGGGCATCTCCGCCGTTTCGCCACCGAGGAGCGCACAGCCTGCCATCTGACAACCATCAGCGATCCCCTTGACCACTTCCGCCAGTTGATCGGGTTCCAGCTTGCCTGTGGCTAAATAATCTAGGAAAAATAATGGCTCGGCTCCAGATGTCAGCACATCGTTTACACACATAGCGACCAAATCAATGCCGATCGTGTCGTGTTTATTGGCGGCCTGAGCAATTTTTAGTTTTGTGCCAACCCCGTCTGTACCTGAAACGAGAACGGGTTGCCGATAACCTGTAGGCAATTCAAAACAGCCGCCAAAACCACCAAGATCGCCTAATACGCCTAGACGATGGGTTCTCGCAACGGAATCACGAATTTTTTCCACAAAGGTACGACCCGCTTCGATGTCCACACCCGCTTGACGATAATCCAAAACCTCTAACTCCCAATCTGCTCAATTACACTACTAGAGACTATTTAAGACTTGCTCTTGATCCCCCAGCCCCCTTAAAAAAGGGGGAGAAATTAATTCTTCCCCCTTTTTAAGGGGGATTGAGGGGGATCTCTTAGAGTTTTTAATCTTAAAAAATATTTATTACTTGCCTAATTCTTCCGCACGACGGGTTGCGGCAAGTACGGCTTCTATCATAGCGGAACGCAAGCCTGATTTTTCTAACTGGGCGATCGCCGCAATCGTAGTCCCCGCAGGACTAGTGACCTGATCCTTTAACTGAGCAGGATGTATCTTAGTTTCGCTGATTAATTTTGCTGTACCTAAAACCGTTTGGGTCGCGAGTTGTAAGGCGATCGCTCTGGGCAAACCTGCCGCGACACCACCATCTGCCATAGATTCAATCATCAACGCCACATAGGCTGGTCCCGAACCCGACAGTCCCGTCACCGCATTCATTAACGATTCGGCAACCTCGACAACCGTACCGACTGCCCCAAAAATTTTTCGCACCTTATCTAGTTGCTCGGTTGTCACCAAAGCATTCGCGGCGATCGCGGTAACTCCTGCCCCAACCTGTGCTGGCGTGTTGGGCATGGCTCGGATAATGGACTTAGATGGAAACATCCCATCTAACTGGGCTAAGGTCACACCCGCCAAAATCGACACAATACAATCCGCAGGAGCATTTGCTAAACCGATCGCCGCCGCATTTAGTGATTGTGGCTTAACAGCAAGAAGCATGATCTCCGCTTCCGCAGCCACCAAATTATTGGGTGTAACTTGCACCGCGTACTTTTTTTCTAAGAGCGCACGACGCTCTGGCATCGGATCGCTGACGCAGACATCGGATGGCAGGTAAAGGTTACTAGCGATCAGGCGAGACAAAATTGCCTCACCCATTACACCGCCACCGATAATACTGAGTTGAGCTTTCAAGGATTCACCAATAACCTAGATATTATTGAGCGAAACGGCTAACGGGTGCTTCGGCGGCCCATGCTGGAGCAGGGGCTGCGGTAGGACGCACAACGCGAGGCTGAGGCATGGGTGCTTCATTTAATACAGAAGACTGCGATGTGACTTGAACACAGGAAGGTGCAAACAGGAAGATGCTGTCGCCAATGCGTTCTTGATGTCCATCGAGGGCATAAGTACCACCAGCTACGAAGTCAACTGCACGCTGAGCTTGGTCGGGGTCCATCATGGTTAGGTTAAGGACGATCGACTTGCGTTCACGCAATGCTTGGATTGCTTGAGGCATTTCTTCAAAGCTACGCGGTTCCATCACCATGACTTGGGACAAACCGTTTGCAGCGCCAGGCATACCAATTACATTGCTCATATTTTCAGAAGTAGATCTTAGTGCTGATGGACGTTCACGAGTACGGCGCACCTGTGTCTCCTCTGGTTCGGGAGCGATCGCGCCATTTTCCTCTTGATAAAGTCCTTGATATTCATTACTGGAGGCTTCATCGTACTCATATTCGTACTCTTGAGCTTCAGACAAACCAACAAAATCCTTGAGCTTTGTAAAAATTCCCATCGTAATTAACTCCTAGTGTTTGCTCCTCAGTTTTGGCTTGGACACCGCAACATCATACTTCTAGACTAGATGAGGAGTGCAATCTAATAAAGGGTCTTTTCAGTCAAAGACTTACTTTGTCTAGTTGTGTTCAATTGCCTTTACTGTCTAAAACAGTATTGACAAAATATTTACTCGCAGACTGTAACCGATAACAGGTAAAAAAGCTAGATATGGTTGTTAAATTTTTTTAATGCGACAAAACACGACTTTTATTTGACAAAGCCTTGTATTACATAGGAATTAACTACTTAAGTAAACTAGTTATCGATGAATAAATCTTGTTAATCCTTAATAAGTTTTTAATAATCTGACCAACTTGCTTACTACTAAGGGATTTGCAAAATTAATTTTGGCTTACTAGGAGCGTCTATGTGAGTCTAAATGATGCTAATTATCCAATAGGACATAGCTGTCTCAGATAATTTAGAGAAGCTATATAAGAATGATATCTGTCTTACAAATTGCGAAACTTATAACTGATTCGTGGCCAATATATTCCCTAGCAAAAAACAGTTGCTCTCGAAGTTGCTCAAATTCTTAACTAAGTTTAGAAAAACTCTAATCTCTCTAGACCGCTAAACTTATAACAGGTTTATGTATATCTGGCAAGCAAAAGGAAGCAGTATTTTTGATGGCGCAGCTTTGCCGAGGCACAAAAAATACTGGCTCTTTATTAAATCGCAGCCCCCTTGAGTTGTCAGTAAACAAGATTTTATGTAAGAATTTTGAGACATTTTGTGCGTGTGCCAAGGAATCAGAAATTATGCGTTTAGGACAATTGCTCGCGTTAGCAGGGTATCAAAATTCTGAGCCTGAACTGGATCTGCTGGAAGTCAAACGTGTAATCGCTGATTCGCGGGCTTGTCAAGATGGAGACTTATTTATGGGGATGACAGGGACACAGGTGGATGGGGGCAAATTTGCCCCACAGTCGATCGCGCAGGGAGCGATCGCGGCGATTGTTTCGCGTGAGTCCTATGAAAATCTAGCTGGGAATTTAGCTGGGAATTCCGCGATTAAGGACAGGTTGATTGCCGTTGATGATGTGGTGGTGGCTTGCAGTAAATTGGCAACGGCTTTTTATGACTATCCTGCTCAAAAGTTGAAATTGGTGGGCGTGACGGGAACTAATGGCAAAACTACGACCACCCACTTGATTGAGTTTTTATTGCAAACTCAATACGCATCGGCATTATTTGGAACGCTTTATACCCGTTGGGCGGGCTATTCTAAGGTTGCTACCCATACCACCCCTTTTGCCTTGGACTTGCAGGCGCAACTTGCCGAGGCGATCGCCGCAGGTTGTGATCTGGGCTTGATGGAGGTTAGCTCCCATGCCTTGGATCAACGGCGAGTATTGGGCTGTCCCTTTGAAGTAGCCGTATTTACTAATTTGACCCAAGATCATTTGGACTATCACAAGGATCTAGAGACCTATTTCCAAGCAAAGGCGTTGCTGTTTAGTGAGACTTATTTACAAGGTCGGGCGATTATTAATTTTGATGATTCCTTTGGTCAGAGGTTAGTGCAGAGCCTTTTGGGTCAACAGGTATGGACTTATAGTATTAGTAATTCCCAAGCTGATTTTTATACCGAGAGCTTGACCTATCTGCCCAATGGTGCGACGGGGATCTTGCACACACCACAGGGGGCGATCGCCTTTAATTTGCCATTAGTGGGGCGTTTTAATGTGGAGAATATGTTGGCGGCGATCGCCACGGCTTTACATATGGGCATGGGTTTGGCGGAAGTAGTCAGCCAATTGCCAGAATTTAAAAATGTCCCTGGTCGGGTAGAACGGGTACAGATCAACGATGAGCAGGATATAACCGTGGTGGTGGACTATGCCCATACCCCTGATAGTCTGGAGAACCTACTCAAAGCGATGCGTCCCTTTGCCCAGCGCGAATTAATTTGTGTATTTGGCTGTGGTGGCGATCGCGATCGGACTAAGCGTCCCTTGATGGGTGGGATCGCCGCCAGACTCGCCGATCGCGTTTATGTGACTTCCGATAATCCTCGTACTGAAAATCCGCAAAGGATTCTTGATGATGTGGCGATTGGAGTCAAGGCTGATATCGGTGATAAACCGCTAACCATTGAAGGCGATCGGCGTAAATGTATTCAAATCGCTATTTCTGAAGCCCAAGCAGGGGATACGATTCTGATTGCAGGTAAAGGACACGAAGATTATCAAATTATTGGGCGCGAAAAAATCCATTTTGATGATCGCGAAGAGGCAAAATCTGCTTTGAGCGATCGCCAAAAGCTAGTTCGCTAGTCAAATGATTGTGTCCTCACCTTTGGCGAGGACACAATCATTCTCAAATAGCCGATATTCCCTCAGCAAAAACACGCAAAGATGATCGGTTATGATGCAAAAGGAAGTATATTCAGAACCAAGTTAGGTTTATCTCTGCTAAATAGGAAGAAGTAGCTACATGGGTTCGCCATCTGCCCCTAAACCTAAGTTGCTGGTTATCGATGATGAACCCGATAACTTAGACTTGTTATTTCGGACTTTTTATCGAGAATATCAGGTTTTTAGAGCCAATAGTGGCTTAGAAGCTTTAAAATTGCTGGATCATGAAGGGGAAGTCGCGGTAATTATCTCTGATCAGAGAATGCCGATTATGAGTGGAACGGAGTTTTTGAGCCAAATGGCGGTCAAATATCCTGACACCATGCGAATTATTTTGACGGGCTATACCGATGTTGAGGATTTAGTCGAAGCGATTAATACCTGTAAGGTATTTAAATATGTGACTAAGCCTTGGGATGAAGCTGAACTCAAAAATGTGGTTAGTCAGGCGATCGATACCCATAATGTTTTACGAAATCGTACTGCCGACCTACGTCGCACCCTGAGTCAACAGTCTCTGATCAATGCGATCGCCGCCGCCGTCGATAGTAATACACCCTATCGAGAAAGTATTGCCGCGATCGCGGAATTTATAGCGCGTAATTTTGAATTTTCGGCAAGCATCTTGAGGTTATTTGAGAATAGCCAGCTTTTAGGTGATTATTCGGCTTATTGTCATGAATCAATTCCTAATTTACCGCAACTATCAGAGATGATCACTCTGCAACCAAACATTGTGGCGATTAGTGATATTGAAACAGATGAATCGATTTCTCAAGATGACAAAGCTATTTATGCAGAGGCGAATATTAAATCTGTTCTCTTAATTCCCCTCGAAGTCCAGAAAGAATGTTTAGCAATGTTAGCCCTGTATCACAGGGGCAAGGTGCATCAATGGAGCAAAGATGAATTAGATTTGATTGAACTAGCCAGCGATCAGGCAGCGATCGTCAGTTCGCGTGCTAGAGCCTATGATCGGATTCAAGAACTTGCCAAGCGCGAAGCTTTACTCAATACGATTACTAGTACCATTCGTTCTAGTCTCGATCCTAAAAAAATCTTTGCTTCCATTACGCAACAATTGGGACAAGCCTTAAATTCAGAAAGCTGTGCTTTGTCTTTATGGACAGAAGATGCCCTCTATTTACGCTGCGTAGGGCTACATTTACTTGATCCCAATGAAATAGTTCCACATCCTAGTAATCCCGAAGATCCCGAAGATTCTGAAGAAATAGTATTGCCGCAATCAATTGTAAATATCTCGGTTAATCCTGTATTTAAAGCCTTGATCGAATCGAAGCAACCCGTAGCGATTACCGATTTACATAAAAATCCTGAATGGAATATTATCGATTTACCCTTACGCTCCATTGCCCGATCGCTACTTATTGTTCCTTTAATCTCCGACGGTAAGATTATCGGTAGTATTTCGATGCGTCAAAATAGGGAACCCCGCCAATGGCAACCTGAAGAGATTTCCTTAGTGCAAGCAGTGGCTGCACAGGCGGCGATCGCTGTCCAACAGGCAAATCTCTTCCAAAAAACGCGCCAACAAGCGCAGCAACTACTGGAACTCGATCGCCAAAAAACTGAGTTCTTTCAAAATCTGTCCCATGAATTTCGGACTCCGCTTACCTTAACGATTGGACCACTAGAAGCCGCGATCGAAAAATCAAATCCCTTACCCTACGATCAATCCGTGATCGCTTTGCGTAACTGTCGGCGGCTATTGCGATTGGTGAATCAACTGCTGGATATCCAACGCCTTGATGCTGGCAAAATGCAAGCCTGTTTCCGTCCTTGCAATCTAGTAGAATTTACTAGCCAAACCATAGATTCCTTCCGTCCCTATTGCGAAAGAAAAAATATTCATCTATTTAGTGAATTTAATGAATGTCCTGATGTCTATCTTGACCTAGAGAAGTTTGATAAGGTTCTCTATAATTTGCTCTCTAATGCCATGAAATTCACGCCTAGCAATGGCAGCATCACCGTGAGTATTGCCACCGATCAAGCTCGTCATCAATGTATTTTGAGGGTACATGATACGGGGATTGGGATTCGTCAAGATCAGATTCCCTTTTTGTTCGATCGCTTTCGTCAAGCAGAAGGCTCGGTTAATCGCAGCTATGAGGGTAGTGGACTGGGACTAGCGCTAGTAAAAGAGCTTGTCCATCTGCATGGCGGTGATATTACCGTCACCTCCGATTATGGCTATGGAACTACCTTTGCGATCGCGCTACCGATTGGTAAAAAGCATTTGCCCGAAGATCAAGTTACCAATTTGCCTGCGGATTTACAAATATCTAGAGCTTCCGTGGAGCTTGCCGACATTGAAATCGATCTTGATTCTGAAGAAGACACACTTCCTTCTATTGCTTCTGATCTATCCGATGGTGAGACTGAACATGATAACCATCCACAAACAGGTAAGATTTTGATCGTTGATGATAATCGCGATCTGCGAGCCTACTTGCGACGAGTTCTCAATCAATCTGGATATAGTGTTGTTTCCGCTAATAATGGCGCTCAGGGCTATACTCAAGCTCAAGTCCATCGTCCCGATCTGATCGTCACGGATTTAATGATGCCTCAAGTCTCAGGATTAGATTTAATTGCGATGATTCGTGCCGATCAGCAGTTAGCGGGGATTCCAATTGTTTTACTAACCGCTAAGGCTAACGAAGAGACGAGAATTGAAGGCACAGAGAGGGGTGCAGATGCCTACTTAGCCAAACCCTTTAACGATCGCGAACTATTGGCAGAAGTGCGAAATTTATTGGCTCTAAAAGCCAACGAACGCCGCATTGCTCAATTAAATCTCTATTTAACGGAATCGGTTCTCAAAAGATTTTTACCGCCTAGCTTAGTTGCTAAGGCGGCGACGGGGGAGCTAAGCCTTGATTTGCGTCCTGAGCCAAAAATGATTACGGTTCTATTTACAGATATTGTCGGCTTTACTTCCCTTGCCAATACCTTGCGATCGCGACGGGTTGCGGAACTACTCAATCAGTATTTGGGCGCGATGACCGAGGCGATCTTTGCTAATGGTGGCACGGTGGATAAATTTATGGGGGATGGCATCATGGCTCTGTTTGGTGCGCCTGAAGATTGCAGCCCCAATGAACAGGTACGTCGCGCCGTGCAAACAGCCAAATCGATGCAGCGATCGCTGGCTCAACTGAATGAACAATGGGCGACTCAAGGTATTCCCACCGTCAGATTTCGCTGTGGTATTCACCAAGGTACGGCTGTAGTGGGGATGTTTGGTAGTGCGGAGCGATCGGACTATACCGCGATCGGCCCGACCGTAAATATTGCGGCTCGCATTCAGGCGGCAGCAGAACCTGACTGTATTTTGGTATCCGCCGCCGTAGCGGATTATCTAGATGATGAGGAGCTTCGCAAACGCGAACCCCTCAAGCTTAAAGGGGTTGATGAAACCGTACTTACCTTTTTTGTCGATAGTTAAGTACAGCGCTTTGCGCTGTTTTTAAACCCAGACAAATTTTCAAAAAGCTTGCAAAGCAAGCTTTTTGAAAATTTGTCTGTACTCAATAGCTAACAAGAGAATAGCGGCGCAAAGCGCCGCCATTCTCTTGTTAAAAACTTGCAAATGCTCAGCGTCAGAGTGCAGATTTTGCTAAAATACTATAATCTGAATATTTCTTAACACTCCTTTCTTCATAAATTCCCAATGCGTATCTCCCTGAATTGGCTCCGTGAACTTGTAGACTGCGATCTCTCGCCCCAAGAGCTAGATGAAAAACTGACCATGGCAGGCTTTGAGGTCGAGTCAATTGAAGACCGCAGAACATGGGCTGAGGGAGTTGTGGTTGGTCACATCCTCACGGCTGAGCGCCATCCCAATGCGGATAAATTACAGGTATGTAAAGTTGATATTGGCGCACCCGAACCATTACAAATTGTCTGTGGGGCAGCTAATGCCAGACAGGGCTTGTTTGTACCTGTGGCGACAATCGGCACTTATTTGCCCACCATTGATCTAAAATTGCGTCCCACCAAGCTACGCGGCGAGCGCTCTGAGGGAATGATTTGCTCCCTTGCCGAGATTGGATTGGCGAAGGAATCTAGTGGTATTCATGAGTTCCCCGAAGGCGTGACCGTTGGCGCAGATGTGCGTCCTCTGCTGGGGCTAGATGACGCGATTCTTGATGTGACTTCGACGGCTAACCGTGCGGATGCTCTTAGTATGGTGGGGATTGCGCGTGAAGTGGCGGCTTTATTGGGGAAAGAGGTGCGTTTGCCTGTGGCAACAAAGGATTTTCAGATCAAGGTTGCGAACTGGGTGAGTGTTGAAGACTCAAAGGCTTGTCCTGCTTATATTGGCACATTAATTGCAGGTGTAAAGGTTGCCCCTTCCCCTGAGTGGCTAAAGCGACGGATTGAAGCGGCGGGAATGCGTTCCATCAATAATATTGTGGATATTACTAATTACATTTTGTTGGAATGGGGACAACCACTCCATGCCTTTGATGCTGATACTTTGCCCGATGGCATTAATATCGGTGTCCGCTTTGCAAATGCTGGTGAAAAAATTAAAACCCTTGATGCTGCCGATCGCACCCTGACTAGTCAGAACTTCTTGATTACCTCAGGCGAACAACCGATCGCGATCGCAGGGGTGATGGGCGGCGCAAATACCGAAGTTTCAGATAAAACCACCAATATTGTTTTAGAAGCGGCTCTATTTAGCCAAGTTACCGTAAGGCGTTCTGCTCGCGCCCAAGGTCTACGCACCGAAGCATCGTCGCGCTATGAACGCGGAGTTAATCAGGCAGCGATCGAGTCGGCTTCGGCAAAAGCGATCCAGATGATTGTGGAACTTGCTGGCGGCGAAGTGGTGGAGCAAAGTATTGCGGATGCTCGTTCTCACGAAGTGCGGGTCATTGAGTTGCGTTTAACCAAAGTTTGGCAAGTCTTGGGGGAAGTCGATCGCGAAGAAGAAAGCGCATTACCTTTGCTCTCGGAAGCCGAAGTTGAACAGACTTTGAAAGTATTGTCCTTTGAACTAGAAAAGCAACCAATCGAAGAAGGCAGTTATGCCACTTGGAAAGTCACGGTTCCTCCCTATCGTTACGCAGATATTGAGCGTGAGATCGACCTTGTAGAGGAAGTGGCGCGGATCTATGGCTACGATAAATTTGTAGAAACTCTTCCCGCTAGAACTGAATTCGGATTCCTTTCCGCCGATCAAGAAGGCGGCAGGATGATCCGTGCGGCTTTCCGTGCGGTCGGTTTAACGGAAGTCATGCATATGTCTTTATGCAGCCCTACGGAGTCCCATCAGGTCAAGATTAATAACCCTGTGGCGATCGAATATGGAGCCTTGCGTGGGGATTTGCTTACCAATTTAATTGATGCTTGCGCCTTCAATATTAATCAAGGCAATGGCATCCTCAATGGTTTTGAGATCGGGCGTGTGTTCTGGCTCGATGAAGCGGGTAGCGATGAGACCGATCGCATTGGGGGTATTTTTGGCGGCGATCGCACCATTGGCACATGGCAGCATGATTCTAAACCTTTGAATTTCTACGAAGCAAAGGGTTTGCTCGATTCTGTTTTTCACAATCTTTCGGTAAATGTGGAATATCAACCCGATCAAAAAGATGCGAGATTGCATTCTGGACGTACTGCGTCACTATGGATTTCAGGAGAACGTCTCGGCACCTTTGGTCAACTTCATCCCCAATTACGCGCCGAAAAGGAACTTCCCGATGAGATTTATGCCTTCGAGTTAGATTTCTATACCTTGCTCGATGCAATGATGAAGAAGTCAATTCCCACCTTCCAGCCTTTCTCTACTTATCCTAGTAGCGATCGCGATATTGCCTTCTTTGCGCCCCTCAGATTTACGGTTGCCGATATTCAGCGATCGATTACCCATGTGGGTGGTGAGTTGCTCGACTCGGTGACGCTTTTCGATCAATATATCGGCAAAGGGGTCGCCGAAGGTTCACGCAGTCTTGCCTTTAGATTAGTCTATCGAGCCAGCGATCGCACCTTAACCGATGCCGACATTAATCCTATTCATCAAAAAGTGCGGGATGTCCTCGAAGAGAAATTCCAAGCCACATTAAGAAGTTAAATCAATAAAGGCGGCGCATCGCACCGCCTTTTAATTAATAGGTCGGCGGCGCAAAGCGCCGCCGACCTTTATTTGGGTTTTATGTCCTATATTTGAGATCAAGTTACAATATCAATAGTCCGAAATAATTTACGCCAGTTCAATAATCAGGAGTACATCAACTAATTATGACCATCGCAACCGATATCGCCACTCCCACCGATCTTAACCTTAGTGAAAGAGAGCAAGAACAAAGCTATCAAATGGCACAGGCTGCCGCGATCGCGGCTGACGATCGCAAGGGGGAGAATATCGTGATGCTAGCGATCGGTGAAGTTTCATCTCTGGCGGAATATTTTGTGATCGCCTCAGGATTTTCTAAGGCGCAAGTACGGGCGATCGCCGTTGCTACTGAAGATGCACTCAAAGAAAAGTTTGGACGCAGACCGAGAAATATTGCAGGTGAGCAAGATGGCTCATGGGTTTTGTTGGACTATGGCGATGTAATTGTCCATGCGATGATGGCGCAGGAGCGTGAATATTACGATCTAGAAGCATTTTGGGGACATGCACCCAAACTAGAGGTAGCTTTACCCGTTGTTGAATAGATCCGCTAAAGGGCGGCGCAAAGCGCCGCTTTTTGATTAATTGGCATTGGCAACCCAGACAAGCGATAATTGAGCCATATCGTTTATATTGAGATCCATCAAAATTTATGCAAGTTGGCGATCGCGTTCGTGTCAAAACATCATTAAATGTCTTCCATCACCCTGAACACAAAGGTCAATCCTTTGACATTACAGGACTCGAAGGAGAAGTTGTGCGTATCCATACAGAGTGGCATGGTCGTCCGATCAGCCCCAACTATCCCTATGAAGTCAGATTTGCCCCTAGGTTTGTGACCCATTTAGGCGATCACGAAATAGAAGTAGCCAGCTAATACAGCTAATACCAATTCACTGAAGTGAGCCAACACTTCAGTGAATTCAAAAGCAAACCCAGTAAGGTTTTGAGAATTAAAAAAATGGCGTTGTCATTTTTTTAATTGGTATAATTTACGGTTACGGTCTGTGCCGAAGCGCAGACCGTTTTGCTAGAAGAGGTTCACCAATGGAAGCAACAATTTTCAGTATTGTCTTTGCGCTTTTAAGTGGCACTTATATCTATCGCTCCTTTCGGATTATTGAACAAGGTCAAATCGCACTGGTGGAGAGGTTTGGTAAATATCAAAAAACGATAGAACCAGGGATCAATATCGTTTTACCATTTCTCGATCGCGTCACCTTGGTTAAAAGCGCCCGCGAGCAAGTGCTGGAAATATCGCCGCAACCCTGCACAACCTCCGATAGCGTCAGTGTCAGCGTTAGTGGCGTAATGTATTGGCAAATTAACGATCTCAAAAAAGCGCGTTATAACATTGAGAATGTCGATAAATCTCTAATTGTGTCCCTAGCAACCCAGATCCAAACCCAGATTGGGCGGTGCGATCTCGATAATATTATTGGTGGACAGGAGCGAATTAATGGCGAGATTTTAGAAGGAATCTCTAATGATACTAAGGACTGGGGCATTAGAGTTTTACGCGTGAGATTGGGTGAAATCACGATTCCCACGTCAGTACTGCAATCGATGGAAAAGCAAAAGGCGGCGGAAATCGAGAAAAAGGCGATGATTTCTCTATCTGAAGGGGAAAAGGCTTCGGAAATCAAAAAAGCCGAGGCAGAAGCACTCTCCAACCGAGTTCTAGCGGAGTCGGGGCGACAGGTGCAGTTAGAGCAAACTGAAGCGATGGCTTTATCGATTGAGCGCATTGCCGATGCGATCGCCGATCATCCCTACGGCAAAGAGGCGGTGCAGTATCTTTTAGCGCAGAAATATCTAGAAATGGGACAGGCGATCGGGCAGAGTCCCAGTAGCAAAGTTTTATTTATGGACCCCCAGTCAATTCCAGGGGCAATTCAATCCCTATTAGCAATGACGGATACTAAGATGGCTGAGGCGATCGTCAAGCAACCCTTCGGCGCAAGTACCAACATCCCCCCATCTTTACGCAATCTGCCTGAAATCAAACCTTTTAATCCACCCTCTGATTCCGAAAAAGCTGCTCCTAATGGCAAAGAAAAACCACAAGAAAATGTTTAAAAAGAAGCAGCCCCAAAAGAGGCTGCTTCTTTTTAAGGCAGGAGTCCACCACCACTGCCGATGCCTAAACGCTCCGCAACACCTGACGTAAGGGGTAGCAGCGTTACCAACATCCAAAACAAAGCAATGACTCCAAAGACTTCGCGATCGCCATCGAGTTCTGAAAGTTCATTCAGCATCGGACGTTCCAGATCTCGCAAGAGGATCAAAATAATCCCTCCCCAATAGAGGGCTAAGGGATTGATCACCGTCGCAATCACTAAGAAAACTAAGGTTAATACGGTTGTCCAACTAGCAATCCTACGACCATAGACCGATTGAACAATGCGCCCACCGTCTAATTGTCCCGCAGGCATCAAATTTAGAGCCGTAATTGCCGAGCCAAGCCATCCCAAAATGACAAGGGGATGGAGCGAGATAAAATTATTATGCAGAGCCTCACCGAGAAATAGTTTGGCTAGAGTCCCTGCTAATACTGAAGCTTGGAAAATTTGGCTCGGAATATCAATACTGCCTAGCCCGATCGCGGATAGGCGTAAACCCACAATCAACATCACCAAAGATAATAAGCCACTTGCCAAGGCTGGCGCGATCGCAATGTCAAATAGGGCGACACGATGGGGCAGAGGCGAGTAAATGCGACTGAATGCACCAAAGGAGCCTAACTGGGACGATGGCAACAGAAATGGCAAACTGAGCTTGACTTGATATTTACGCGCCATCAGCCGCATCGTCAGTTCACGAATTCCTAAAATCAACCCAATGCCAAGGGCAAAGGGTAATCCCATTAAATAATCTTGAGCAGTTTGGGCGGCGGGAATCCCTGCGACCTGCGCTCCTAAACTCAAAGCCGTATAGCCGTTTGCCACAATCAAAACCGCAATCAATACTTTTTGAGGAATCGTATTGTTATCCAGAGCCATGTCTCGATTTGGCAATACAATCACCACGGGCTTACGGTCTTGTCCCTCGACCAAAAACAAATTGTATTTATCGCCAAGGCGATCGCGCAGGGATTTAGATAGACGCTCATGCACCAGATCAGGTTCACCGCGTAAATTACCCTTAAAAATCGCCCCCTCTTGATAGGGAATCGACTCTGTGAGGTAATAGGTCTCAATCCCAAAAATCCCTTGGATTAGCTTCATATCTTCCGCAGGCAAGGTCTTAAACAGTCTTAGCTGCGTCTTGCCCTGAGACATGGCTACGGCAATGGGATTATTTGCGCCTTGATTTGCGCCCTGATTTGCGCCTTGATTTGCGCCTTGATTTGCGCCCTGATTTGCGCCCTGATTTGCGCCTTGATTTGCGCCTTGATTTGCGGAAGTGAGATTTTGGGCATCATTTTGTAAGCCACTAGCTGCGAGATCCTGTTTGAGCTTCTGCTCGATCTCTAACCGTTCAGCCTCAGCCACCTTGCGTAATTGATTGCCGATCGCGACATAGGCGATCGTCGAACTAAGTAATAAAAATAATAGCGTTGTGAAATTGATAAAAACACCCGATACAAACAAGCCAAAATAAACTAACCAAGGCGACATCAGCGCCACAAATTGGAACCAAGAAAGTAAGCCTAGCTTGCCTAAATTACGGGAACGGAGATATCCCCAACTTAGTAAAGCTAGAGTAAGTATAAATACGGCAATTGGAATAAACGGAGTTGATCTCATAAAAATAAATTACAGGAAATTACAGAAATTCTCGAAATCGGTCTAAATTTCCTCACAATTTCTGGATGGTTTGACGGTGTTTTGTGTATCCACTTTAGCGACAAACCGTAATCTACTGTACTGTTTTTAAATATTTATAGAGTTTTTGAGCCTAGTGAAGTACGGGTTTGTTTCCGAGAAACCAACCTATGGGTATCGCAGCGATCGCTAGTCTGATCGAGCAGATAAAACCCAAAAAGCTATGGCGCACGCTGCGCGTGCGCCATAGCTTTTTGGGTTTTATATTTAAAGTGGGAAGTATTTACAGTGGAAGTACTGTAAAATGTTTGCATAAATAATCAACGGCAAACTCATGGAGTAACTGTAGATTGATAAAGGCTATACCTTCGTAAAAGCGATACCGTTGGTCATTTCAACATAACTTGAGGCAAGTGCAAAGTGGGCATTGTTGTAGAAAATGTAAATAAACAGTTTGGCGATTATGTAGCTCTTGAGAATATCAACCTTGAGGTTAAGACTGGCTCTCTAGTCGCATTGCTAGGGCCTTCTGGTTCTGGCAAATCCACATTACTGAGGGTAATTGCAGGCTTAGAATCTCCCGATAGTGGCAAAATTTTTCTGACGGGTAAAGATGCGACCGATCAAGATGTGCGCGATCGCAACATTGGCTTTGTGTTTCAGCACTATGCCCTGTTTAAACATATGAACATTCGCCAAAATATTGGCTTTGGGTTAGAAGTTCGCAAAGTCCCAAAAGCAAAAATTGCCGATCGCGTAGAGGAGTTACTCGAATTAATCCAACTCAAAGGACTTGGCAACCGTTACCCATCACAACTATCGGGTGGACAACGCCAAAGAGTTTCCCTTGCCCGCGCCCTTGCCGTTCAACCTAGCGTCTTGCTGCTTGATGAGCCATTTGGAGCATTAGATGCCAAAGTTCGCAAAGAATTGCGGGCATGGTTGCGCCGCCTCCATGATGAAGTCCATGTAACTAGCGTATTTGTCACCCATGACCAAGAAGAAGCCATGGAAGTATCCGATCAAATCGTGGTGATGAATAAAGGTAAAATCGAGCAAATCGGCACACCTGCGGAGGTTTACGACAATCCTGCCACTCCCTTTGTGATGAGCTTTATTGGCCCTGTGAATGTACTTCCAGTTAAGGGCGATCACGTTAGTGAATTGCATCAAATTCACCAACAAAATGGTAATGGCGATCGCAGTGATCTTTATATCCGTCCGCGTGACATTTTGATTGATACTGAGCCGACTGGTACTTCTATATCAGCCAGAATTAATCGACTAATTAATCTTGGGTGGGAAGTTCAAGCAGAGTTAATACTGGGTGATGGACAGGTTTTAACTGCTCACCTGACCCGTGAACGGTTTAACGAGTTAAATTTACAACCGCAGCAAAATGTTTATATCGAGACAAAAGACACCAAATCTTTCTCGTTAGATTATTCAATCTAAACCTATATAACTCGCTTTGCCTTTTCTTAAAACCCAGATAAATTTTCAAGAAGCTTGCTTCGCAAGCTTCTTGAAAATTTATCTGGAATACACAAAACCTAAATAGCCAAAAAATTTGGTATAGACTAGTAGTTAGATGTTATCAAAAGGATAAACCTATGATTAGTAAAACAATTTCTCTGGTGGTAACTAGCGTTGTGTCAGCAACAATCTGGGCTTCCTTTGCTTCGACTAGTGCGATCGCCCAAGTAAACAATGCCACCACCTTATCTGAACAAACCTTACGAGAAGCGCAACAACAGGAAAAAGGTTCACTTAATATTGGTGGTAGTAATCTCAACTTACTCCAATTAATTAACAATATTAATCTAGCTGGTAGTAAGTCCCCTGAAAAGTTTAGAGCCGAGCAAGCTGAATCCTTTGATGATGCTGTTTCCAATTTTAGAAATCAACAACGCCGTGAAGTTAAGTTTTCGATCCCCGCAAGTCCTACTTCCACCAATCAATAAAAATGATAGGGTTAACATCAGTTGACATAATACCTAATTATACCTAGATTTAAGAAAGTAAAATCTAATTAAATCTATGGATAGACTTGTAAGCGTTGGCGAAATTGCAGAATTAAAAGCTGTAAGTGTTGACAC
>Ga0316612_1000097_pt1 | contig 33732 bp, 29 predicted proteins | sample MIS2016226_MG_FD_207676 | JGI IMG/M metagenome (GOLD analysis project Ga0316612, IMG submission 207676) | Microbial mat bacterial communities from Middle Island sinkhole, Lake Huron, Michigan, United States - MIS.2016.226 | ecosystem: Environmental > Aquatic > Freshwater > Lake > Sediment... | reverse complement strand
ATAGTAAAACAACTAAAACTTGTTTTACAGCAAATAAAGCAGGATTTAGAATTTTTCTATTACTTTTGGTCAATTAATAAAATTAACAGAAAAATAAGCGTTGCTTGAGTTTTTCAGCAGACCCTAATTACTATAACGTAATAGTTAAAAATATTCAAAAAATAATCACTTTTTAGCTAGATTTCGCCCATTTTATTGTCTTTCTTTTACATAAATTTCTTAAGTTTGCGAAATAAAATTAATCCAAAAAAATATAATAAAATGAGCAAAATACTTCCCGAAAAATACAAACATCCCTATACTTTTAATCCAAAATACAAGAAATCTGCTGTCTATTTTTCTATGGAATTTGCCATAGACCAATCCTTGAAAATCTATTCAGGAGGATTGGGTTTCTTAGCAGGTTCTCACATGCGAAGTGCCTACGATTTAAAACAGAATGTTATTGGAATTGGAATCTTATGGAAAAAAGGCTATTACGACCAATACAAAAAAGAAGACTTGTCGATGGGTGTTCAATTTCAAGAAAAAATATACCATTTCTTGGAAGAAACCAATATAAAATTTACCATTAAAATTAACAATGCCGATGTTTGGGTAACTGCTTATTATTTGAATCCAAAGACTTTTGGTACTGTTCCAATGTTTTTTCTTTCGACTGATTTGCCAGAAAATGATTATTTAGCAAAATCAACTACCTTCCGTTTGTATGATTCCGATCCAATTGCCAAAATTGCCCAAACTATGGTTTTAGGCCTTGGTGGTGCAAAATTACTTGACGCATTACACTACGAACCAGATGTGTATCACTTGAATGAAGCCCATGCACTTTCTTGTGTTTTTCATTTGTACAATAAATTTAAAAACATAGAAGCCATCAAAGAAAAAATGGTGTTTACGACGCATACACCAGAAGAAGCTGGAAACGAAAAACACAACATTCATCTTCTGGAATCACTGAGTTTCTTTGATGGAATTCCATTAGAAAAAGTGCGTGAAATGACTGGAATATTGGATGACACTTTCAATCATACTTTGGTTGGACTTCGATTGAGTCACATAGCCAATGGCGTTTCAAAACTGCACGGAGAAGTTTCTCGAGATATGTGGAAAGGTTATCCTGGAATTTGCCCAATAATTCATATTACTAATGCTCAAAATAAGAAATATTGGGCAGATGCTTGGTTAGAAGAAGCCTTTCAAAATAAAGACAGGGCAGCTTTAATCAAAAGAAAAACGAGATTAAAATCGAAACTTTTTGATGTTGTTGCAGACCAAACAGGTAAATTATTTGACCCTAATATTTTGACAATCGTTTGGGCTAGACGTTTTGCCGATTACAAACGCCCCGATTTAATAACACGTGATTACGAACGTTTTATCAAGTTGTTGTCTAACACCACAAGACCAGTTCAAATTATATTTGCAGGGAAACCCTATCCAATGGATTATGGAGCCATTCACAACTTTGACAATTTGACCCACATTAGTAAAAACATCAAAAACATGGCGGTTCTTACGGGTCACGAATTGAAATTATCGCGCCAGTTGAAAGAAGGTGCAGATGTTTGGTTGAACAATCCAAGAGTTACCAGAGAAGCGTCTGGAACTTCAGGAATGACGGCAGCTATGAATGGTGCTGTCAACTTTTCGACCAATGATGGTTGGGTTCGAGAGTTTAAAGATTTGAACAAAACCCAAAATTCTTTTGTATTACCAATCGTTGATCATCACTTGACAACGCACCAACAAGACGAATTAGATTTGGAAAATCTACTCGAAATGCTTGAAAAAGAAGTGCTTCCGTTGTATTATGACAGTCCAAAAAAATGGTGGGATTTAGTAGAAACAAGTATGAGTCAGGTTTCTCCTTATTTTGAATCTGGCAGAATGGTCGATGAGTATTACAAGAAATTGTACAAATAAAAGAGAAAATATAAAGCTCATTTGCGAAAGTAAATGAGTTTTTTTTTGACCTAACAGGTTTTAAAAACCTGTTAGGTCTTTATTTTTATAAGAATTAGAAACCCAAATAAATAAATTATTTATTTCAAATTTTTCTTGTGTAAGTCTAATAAAGTTTGGTTCTGTATTATTCATTAGGAATTTCATCTCAAATTTGCTTTATTTGGTAAATATATCCAAAACTAAATAAAGCAATGAAATCCTATTCCATTCAAGAAATTAATGAAGTTTTAAAAGGCACAATTGTTGGCAATACTTCCATCAAAATAACTGCTCCCGAACAATTAGAATTGGCCAATGTTTCCGAAATTTCTTTTATTGGAAACAAAAAATACGAAAAATTTTGGGCAACTTCTAAAGCGTGTGCAGCGGTTGTCAACGAAGATATTTCTATCGAACCGGGAGAAAACAGGGCTTTTATAAAAGTAAAAAATGCTGATTTAGCAATGTCACAAGTCTTGGAACTTTTTGCGCCGCCTACTCCATTATTCTCGACTAATATTCATCCTAAAGCAGTAATTGATTTAACTGCCATTATTGGAAATGGAACTCGAATTGGTGCAGGAAGTTATATTGGACCAAAGGTTCTACTTGGCGAAAACGTAACAATTTATCCCAATGTTACCATTCTTGACGAATGTACCATTGGAAAAAATACTATCATTTGGTCAGGCACTGTGGTTAGAGAGCGTTGTCATATTGGCAGCGATTGCATTATTCATCCCAATGCCACCATTGGTGCCGATGGTTTTGGATTTCGTCCTTGTCCCGAAAGAGGATTGGTCAAAATTCCACAAATCGGAAATGTGATTATTGGAAACGGCGTCGAAATTGGTGCAAATTCTTGTGTTGATAGGGGAAAATTTAGTTCTACAGTTTTAGGCGATGGTTGCAAGATTGATAATTTGGTTCAAATTGGGCATAATTCAAGACTTGGGAAATTTTGCATTATGGCAGGAAATTCTGGATTAGCAGGTTCAGTAACTTTAGGAAATGGCGTTATTATTGGCGGAAGCGCTTCTATAAAAGATCACACTACCATTGGCGACGGAGCTATTGTTGGCGCAGGTTCTGGTGTTGTAGGAGATATTCCGGCTGGAAAAACAATGTTAGGTTATCCCGCGGTTGAAGCCCGTGATGCCTTAAAACAATGGGCGATTTTGAAACGATTGGTTAATGATTTGAAGAAATAAAACCTTTAAAAAACAAAAAATACATTAAAAAATTGACACATATTTACACAGATTAATTTGTGATAATTAGTGTAAATCTGTGGTCAAAAAAAGGGTGTTCGACAGACTGCATTTAAAATAAAACCTATTAATAAATATAGTTAATATCCATTACCCCATCCCATGGTTGATTCTGAAAGCTTTCGGAAGTGGGCTATGTTGGAGATGAAAACTTGTCAATGACCATAGCCAACGGTTTCAACCGTTGGTACTTAGGGCAATTTTTTTTTTAAATGCAATTTGTCGTACACCAAAAAAAAAATGCCTTAAATTTCTCCAATGGATTTCGTAATTTAGCCAACTCAATTTTCCGATAAACACAATTTCAATATGGACTTGAACTTCAATAAAAACGAAGACCACAATAAACTCCTTGTTTCAAACTTGCAGCATAAATTTGCCAAAGTAAAACTGGGTGGTGGGGCAAATCGCATTCAAAAATTACATTCCGAAGGCAAAATGACCGCACGGGAGCGTATCGATTATTTGTTAGATTCTAAAGCAAAATCAATAGAAATTGGTGCCTTTGTTGGCGAAGGAATGTACCCGGAATTTGGAGGATGTCCATCTGGTGGTGTGATTGTGAAAATAGGTTACATCAAAGGCAAACAATGTATTGTGGTTGCCAATGATGCTACTGTAAAAGCAGGAGCTTGGTTCCCTATTACAGCAAAGAAAAACCTAAGAGCACAAGAAATTGCGATGGAAAATAGAATTCCTATTATCTATTTGGTGGATTCGGCTGGTGTATTTTTGCCTTTACAAGACGAGATTTTCCCTGACAAAGAACATTTTGGACGTATTTTTAGAAACAACGCCATAATGAGTAGTATGGGAATTACCCAAATTTCGGCAGTGATGGGAAGCTGTGTTGCTGGTGGTGCTTATCTCCCAATAATGAGCGACGAAGCTTTGATTGTGGATAAAACAGGAAGTATTTTCTTGGCTGGCAGTTATTTAGTCAAAGCTGCTATTGGCGAAAACATAGACAACGAAACCCTTGGAGGAGCCACAACACATTGCGAAATTTCGGGAGTTACAGATTATAAAGCCAAAGATGATAAAGACGCTTTAGACAAAATAAAAAATATTGTGGACAAAATTGGCGAATATGATAAGGCAGGTTTTAACCGAATTAAATCTGAAAAACCAAGTTTTGAACAAAAAGAGATTTACGGTATTTTGCCAAAAGCTCGAAATGAACAATATGATATGATGGATATCATCAACCGATTGGTGGATAATTCTGAATTTGAAGCCTACAAAGAGGGTTATGGACAAACCATCATCACAGGTTATGCTAGAATAGATGGATGGGCTGTAGGAATTGTGGCTAATCAGCGCAAAGTATTAAAAACCAAAACTGGCGAAATGCAGTTTGGTGGCGTTATTTATTCAGATTCTGCGGATAAAGCCACCCGATTTATTGCCAATTGCAACCAAAAGAAAATACCGCTAGTTTTCCTGCAAGACGTCACCGGATTTATGGTGGGTTCCAAATCAGAACAGGGTGGGATTATAAAAGATGGAGCCAAATTGGTAAATGCAGTTTCCAATTCGGTTGTGCCAAAGTTCACCTTAATTGTTGGAAATTCTTATGGTGCTGGAAATTATGCCATGTGCGGAAAAGCGTATGACCCTCGATTAATCGTGGCTTGGCCAAGTGCCGAACTGGCTGTTATGGGCGGAACACAAGCCGCCAAAGTATTGGCACAAATTGAAGCTTCCTCGTTAAAAGCCAAAGGAGAAATTGTGGATGAAGAAAAAGAAAAGGAGTTATTCGAAAAAATAAAAGCCCGTTATGACGAGCAAACTTCTCCTTATTATGCCGCTTCCCGACTTTGGACAGATGCTATCATTGACCCATTAGAAACAAGAACTTGGATTTCGATGGGAATTGAAGCTGCCAATCATTCGCCGATTGAAAAGAAATTTAATTTGGGTGTAATTCAAGTTTAATGAAAATAGAGATTTTTTGTTATAAAGACAAAACACTTTCGTTTCTCATAATTTTACCTGTTGCAGTTTCTTGAAACTTAGGAATGAATATAATTTCCTTTGGTATTTCGTATTTATTTAAAACATTAAATACGGAATCCTCAATAGTAAATGGTTCTCCTTCAACATAAAGCACTGCTTTTTCGCCTAAGGTATCATCGGCTTTTCCAAAAATAAAATACCTTCTTTGGATTAATTTTGAAAGTTTTTCCTCGATTTTTTCTGGCAATAATTTGATTCCTCCACTATTAATTACATTGTCAAATCTTCCTTCCCAAATAAATTGTGTCTCCGAGATTAATTTCACAATATCATTGGTTACAATCTCATTCTTACTTATATTTTTGGCATTGATCACTAAACATTGTCTGTCATCAGAAGAAACTGTTACGTTGGGTAAAGTAGTATATGCCACAGCTCCAATTTTTTTTGCTGCAATATGAGTAATGGTTTCTGTCATACCATAAGTTTCATAAATTTCCATAGGTAATTTTACCAATTCTTCTTCTAATGCCTTGTGAATTTTTACTCCGCCAATGATTAATTTTTGTATCTTTTTTTGTTTGAGTTTTTTCAAAGAGTTTTTGGCTTGTAAAGGAACCATGGCACAAAAATCAAAACTCTCATCGATTTTGTCTAATGGATTTGAGGTTGGCTCCACAAATTTCATGTCCAATCCCAAAATAAAGGAACGAACCCACATCATTTTTCCAGCAACATAATTGGTTGGTAAACAATGCAACATGGTGTCTCCAGGTTCTAAACCAAAATAATCTCCAGTGGCTAATGCCGATTCAAGCATGGCTTGTTTTTCGATTCTAATGACTTTTGGAACTCCAGTTGTTCCTGAAGTACTCAATTCAATATAAGGTTTTTCGTCAAACCAATCCAACAAGAAAGTTCCAATATGTTGTTCAAAAGGTTTTCCCTCTTTGATAAAACTATAGGCAACATAAAACATTTCTTCTCGAGTGATGTGAATTCCGTTCAATTTGAAACGGTTGTGAATGTTTTTATAGGTTATTTGATGCGTTAGCTTGTGTATCATATTTTTTTATTTGAAGGTGCACTTTACCAGTAAGTTTTGCTTTCCAGTTCGTCCAATTATATCTTTTTGCAAATATATATAAGATTATCGGATACACAATTGCAATTGAAATTATCATTTCTATTAAAATAGCTGTTGGATTTTCAACACCAGAATATTTAAAAATCGAATCTGTTTGTATTGCCGAATAATTTGAAGTAATTAATAATGCAGCTATTAAATTGTTTCCCAAATGACAACCCAAAGCCAGTTCAAGGCTATCATCCATCAAGGTCATAATTCCTAGCAGGAATCCAGTTCCAATATAAAAAACCATCACACCATAACCCAAATGTGCCACTTCGGGATTGGCAAAATGCATCAACCCAAAAACAATCGATGTAAAAAGTAAAGGAAACCATCTGTTCTTGACAATAACGCCAATTTGTTGCATCAAATATCCTCTAAATAAATATTCTTCAAAACCTATTTGGAAAGGAAATAACAAAAGACTAATTAGGAACAAAAGGCTAAATTTCGACAGATTGAAATTCCAAACCATGTTTGAATTGTCGAAAAAATAGGAAAACAAAAATCCAATAACTGTCAATAAAACAATCAATGAAAACGAAAAGAAAATTCTCTTGTAATCTACTTTTTCTCTAGAAGTGGTCAGAGAAAGTAGGCTTCTTTGGTGCCAACTCCGAAACAATAAAAACAGTAGTCCGAGCAGAAAAGCAAACGGTAACAATCCCAAAATCAGTGCTTCATTATTCGGCATTTGCCGCATCGATTGATTCATTTTCTCGATTTGCTCTTCCGAAACCATAAAATTCAAACCAAAAAAAACAGCAATACACAACATCGGAATTAAATTGCTTATCCAAGAATTATTTCCTTTAAACGCTTGTTCTATATACATTTTTAAAATAGAATTAATTAATACTTAAACCTAATATTGTCCGCCCGAAATTAACCTAATTTTGCGTTTTTATACCTTACTTTGCAAAAAAATAATAATCACTATTGCTATATGATTCAAATATATCATAATTCCCGCTGCGGAAAATCAAGGGAATGTCTCACTTTTCTTGAAGATTCTGGTCAAGAATTTAAGGTTATCAAATACCTTGATGATGTTCCAACATTTGATGAATTGAAGTCAATTATCGAAAAATTAGACATAAAACCTATTGAATTGGTGCGAAAGAAAGAGAAAATTTGGATAGAAAATTTCAAAGACAAGCCCTTGTCCGATAATGAAATCGTTCTGGCGATGATTTCAAATCCAATTTTAATTGAAAGACCCATTGTTGTCAACGGAGATAAAGCAGTTATAGCAAGACCTTTAGAAAAAATAACCACTATTATTTAATGCCATAATATTAACAAACCTTTGTGATTTCTTGCTTAAACCAAAAACTACTTTTGCATTCTAATTCAAGAAAAAAATATTCCTTTTAATGAAAAACCTCAAATTAATTTTAATTCTATTGTCGTTATTAACTTCAATTATTAATTATTCGCAAAATAATTATTCACAACAAAGACCCCAAGTTGCAAAAATCAAAATCAAAGGAACTGTAATCGAGAAAGTAAGCAAACAACCTCTTGAATATGCTACAATCACTTTTGTAAATCCTAAATTCCCCAAAGGAATTTCAGGCGGAATTACAAATTCCAAAGGTGAGTTTGATGTTGACATTAATCCAGGTATATATGATATTACAGTTGAGTTTATCTCTTTTAAACCCAATTTAATAAGCCAAAGAAAACTTCAGGAAAGCACTAATTTAGGGCAAATTGCTTTAGAGGAAGATGCTACACAATTGAACGAAGTCGAAGTTCGTGCCGAGAAATCTTCTGTAGAAATCAAATTAGACAAAAAAGTATATAATGTGGGTCAAGATATGATGGTCAAAGGCGGAACGGTTAGCGATGTTTTGGATAATGTCCCTTCTGTTTCTGTTGATACCGAAGGAAATGTAAGCTTGAGAGGAAGTGACAATATCCGAATTTTGATTGATGGAAGACCCTCTTATGCAGTAAATATTGCCGAAGCTTTAAGACAACTTCCTGCCGATGCTATTGACAAAGTGGAAGTTATTACCAATCCATCAGCACGGTATGATGCCGAAGGTGGTTCGGGATTAATCAATATTATTTTGAAAAAAGGGAAAAATCAAGGTTTTAACGGAACGTTTATCGCTTCGGGAGGTATTCCAGAAACTTATGGCTTAACCGCCAATTTGAATTATAAAACCGAAAAACTAAACTACTTTACTACTGCGGGTTATGGTCGCAGAACAACAGAAGGAGGAGGAAAAACTGATTCAGAATATTTTAATACTAACGGTTCTATTAAGAATTATTTATATGAAACTAGAAATACTGAGAGATTCAGAGATGGTTTCAACGGAAGAGTGGGGATGGAATGGACTGTTGCAAAAAACACTTTTTGGACAAATGCGATCAATTACCAAAAAGATAATGGCGGAAATGATGATTTAATCAATTTCAATAATTTTGATGCCAATAAGAATTTTACAGGTTCAACTTATCGTTTGGGAAAAGGAGAATCCGCTGACGAAAATGTGGAATATACTTCCAACTTAATCAAAAACTTCAACGACAAAGGACATAAACTCACAGTTGATGCTTCTATTTCAAGAAATACTGACAACAACCAAAGCATTATCACAGATACCAATAATTTCAACAACACACTAAACGACCAAGTTCAAAAACAATCACAATTGCAAGTTGATTATGTTTTGCCAATGGAGAATGGAAGTCAGTTTGAAGCAGGATATAAAGGAAGTTTTGGAAACTTGAACAATAGATATTACGTTCTTGACGAACAAGGAATTAGAATCAATAATTTATCCGATACTTTAGAATTTTTAGAAAATATCAATGCCCTTTATACGCAATTTGGTTTCAAAAAAAATAAATTCTCTTATTTATTTGGCTTGCGTTGGGAAGACACCAATATCGAAGTCAATTTGTTAGAAACCAGCAAGTTCGATTCTAAAAAGTACAATAATTTTTTCCCAAGTGCCTTTGTGAGTTATGAAATTTCAGACCAAAGTAACATCACAACAAGTTACAGCAAACGTTTGTCAAGACCACGAGGTCGTTTTATGAATCCTGCAGTGAATTATGCCAGTAATGTCAATATTTTTCAAGGAAATCCTGACCTAGACCCGTCTTTGACAGATAAATTTGATTTTGGATACATCAAACGTTGGGACAAATTAACCTTTAATACCTCAGCTTATTTTGAAAACACCAAAGATGTTTTCAGCTTTGTGAGATCGCTTTCAGGTGATGAAGTTAATGGAATACCAGTAATTTTGAGCCGTCCAATTAATTTAGGAAAAGAACAAAAGTTTGGTTTTGAATTTACATTAAATTATAACCCATCAAAAATTTGGAGATTAAACAGTAATTTCAATTTTTATAATGTAAAAACCACAGGCGAAAATAGTTACAAAGATTCAAACGGAATCGATGTGGTTCAAAATCTAAACAATCAAGCCAATAATTGGTTCACAAGAATTAGTTCAAAACTAACTTTGCCTTACAAAATTGACTGGCAATTAAACGCTACTTACTTTGGAGGTCAGAGAACTGCACAAGGCAGAAGTTTGGGTATTTTTAGTATGAATACCGCTTTAAGTAAAGATGTGCTAAAAGACAAAGGAACCATAGCATTCAATATTAGTGATATTTTCAACTCGAGAATGATGAGATCCTACGTCGATTTCGATAATCAATCATCATATAGCGAAATGCAATATCGCAAACGCCAATTCAATTTATCTTTCACTTATCGTTTTAACAAAGCAAAAGGAGAAAAAGAACGAAATCCACAACCAAGAAATGATGATGGTGGCGGAGAATTTCCTGGATAATACAAAAGCTATTTTCAATTTTATTACAAATTTTAAAACCATTTCATTACCACCTTTTTCAAATAGGAAAATAGTACGAATAATTACAAGCTGATATTCAATCCCAATTTAAAGTTTCTTCCTCTTGTGTTGTAGCCAATATTTTCTTCGAAATCTTCATTCAAAATATTATTTATTGTTGCAAAAACAGATATTTTGTTTTTCATTATATTAAATTTAGCCAGAGCATTAAACAACTGATAATCCTCTAAAACAACATTTTTTGTAGCATTAATACTCATATCATAAAATGTATCTTTTCTTAAGTCAACAAATTGATAATTCAAATTAAAAAAAATTCTTGGCGAAGCTTGATAATCTAAAGAAAAGTTGGCTTTGTGTTTTGGAATCAATCTACTCAAGGGAGCTTCCACTGCGGTAAAAGTATAATTGGCATTGATTTTCAATGCGTTTGATACTGAATAGAAAACCATTGTTTCAATCCCTTTTGCATTGAATTTTCCTTCGATATTAGCATAGCCAGAAATGAAACCAATATTGTTGTTTTCTTCTCTGTAAAAAGTTACAAAGTTCCAATTTACTTTCTTGTTTGATACGATTAATTCAAATCCTAGCTCTATAGTGGTATTTTCCTCTGGTTTTAAATCTAAATTTCCATAAAAACCGTCATATAATTGATAAAGACTTGGGGTAATATAGGCTGTGCTGAAAGAACTTACTATTTTTAGAGGAATTTCAGAAAATGAAAAGGAAGGATTGATATTGTAAACTACTTTATTTCCGTACTTGTTATGAATATTGAAACGTGCCCCAGAATTAATATTCAATCCAAAATCAGAATTGTAAACCGCTGTTATATAAGGGTCTAACAAATTAAATTTGGCAATTCTTTCGGAAATTTGAGTGTATAAACCATCAATTTCCATATCAAAAAATTGAAATTGAGTGCCAGAAACTATAAATAATTCATCAAGAACCTGGTATTTGTTAAAAACATCTGCACTAAAATTTCTGGATTTATAATTGGTAAAACTTCCCGAATAGTTATTTCTATTCATAAAACTTGCACCTGAATTGACCACAAATTCCCCTTTGTTATATTTGTATTTTGGTGTAAAACCCAAACGATATTGAACTGAGGTATTGTAATTTTGCAAATCATCTGAAAAATTGCCTGCATCAAAATCATTTTTTAGTCTATCATAATTGGCAAAAAAATCAAAACTCAATTTTTTTGTTGGAGTAAAACCCATTTTCGCCATACTATTTACTCTTGAAAAAGCATCTGTTTCAAATTGGGTTGAATTTAATTCTGGTTTTGCTTCTGAAATTCCCTTAGTTTCAGTACTATTCAAGGCAAAAAAATAATTGAATTTTTCAGTTTTCCCGTTAAATGAAAATCCTTGATTGAAATCCTTAAGCGAATTATTTTTAATATTTGCCGTGGTTTGTGTACCCATATTTAGGTAAACATTTCCTTCGATAGCCTTTTTTCCTGCTTTTTTTAATGTAATATTAATTACTCCAGTTGCAGCACCAGTTCCGTATAACGTGCTGGCAGCTCCCTTCATAATTTCAATACTCTCCACCTGTTCCACCGGAATTAAACGCAAATCATAATCCAAATTAACTCCAGAGGCATCGGTAACTGGAATACCATCAATTAAAATTAAAGTTTGGCGATTACGCCCTCCCCTAATATAATAACTCAAATTTTTGCTCGCACTGCTTTGATTGCCGTTTACCTCGAGTCCAGCAACAGTGCTTAGAACAGTAGCCAAGGATTGCCCAGATTTCTTTGCTAATTCTTCGGTCGTAATTTTCACGATTACCTTTCCAGATTTTTCTTTGGCCAAAGCAAATTTAGAATCAGAAATTACCACTTCATCCAATTCAGTTTTGGATGCAATACTGTCTTTTTGCTGCGCAAATACACAGTTTGTCATTAGTACGAATAACGCACTAATAAGAACGATTTTGTTGTTCATTTTAATAAAACATTTTTAATAATAAAAATGGGAGAAAAGCCTGTCTGCCGACAGGCAGGCATAGAATGACCCATACCCAAACCTTTTTTCCCGAAAGTTTGATACTCGATGTAATAGGCAGGTCTCCTGGCTTGCGTCTTGTTGTTGACCTTCCCATTCCATTTTAGATTTAAGATTTTAGATTTTAGATTAAATCTAAAATCTGAATTCTAAAATCTACAATTAAAACAGTGGTTTTGTAGATAACAACAAGCTTGATAGCTTACAGTTGCGGGTACAGCTCAGGATTTAAGATTTTGGATTACTGCTGGTGCGTTAAAGTTTGAAAAATATAAATATTTGAAAATTTTTTAAATTTGAAAATTATATCTTTTTTAAACAATTGTTTTTCAATAAATTACATTTCAAACGTTAATTTATTTTAAAATAAAACACGAAAATAAATTGAATAAATATTATTCCTATTCAAATCAAAAAAAATAAAAAGCCAATTTGACCAATAAAATCAATCGTTCAGCTCAAAATAAGAAATATTAACGCATCAGCAGTAATTTTGGATTTAAGATTTGTTACAATCCGAAATCTGCAATTTGTCACCTGATTCCCTTTTAATGCGGTTTTGAAAAACAAAACAGCAACCTCAATACGGTGTCAAAGGTAAAGGAATTGAAAATAATTAATAGCATTTTAATTACATTATTTTTTTTATTTTTTGTTTGACACATTTTCGAAACTTACAAACAATTCAAATGGGGGTATTGTGATTTTATTTTAGTTCAAATTGGGATTAATTACGCATCTAAACTTAAAATTTCAAGCCCAAAAAAGGGAAACTTCAAGTAGCGGGCGTTAGTTAAATATAGCAATGGGTACGAAATCAAGAGACTTTACCAACAATCTACATTTTCAGGGAACATTTCGGGTAGAGGGATAGTAAATTTAGTTAAATGCTCCGCAAAGCCTCTGACTTTGTGGTAGTGATTCTCGGTTTCCAACCGACTTTATTTTGGGTTTAATTTTACGTCAGTCACAGACTGACAAACACATCCTCAAAGTCGGAGACTTTGCTGAACAGGGATTGAGGTGGTAGGTTTTAAAACTTTGATGGATAAGTTTAAAAATTGTTAAGATTATTATGAGAATATTGTAATTTTGAATATATTTTTTTAGAAAGGATTTTGAATACGAAATATTAAGTCAGTTAAACAAATTTTTTATGAAATCAATTCGCAGTCTCCGATTGTTAAGTTTATTGGGTTTTTTGTTATTGATTGCTCCGTTTTATGATCAATGTAACGGTCGTGGAATGAAAAAAGTTGAGGCTACTGCTGAAGACGTTATGGTTGATACAACAGCGGTTGCAATTGATACCACTGCGGTGGTAACTCCTACAGTTAAAAATAATACGCCACTTTTAGCAGAAAATGAAGCTATTATTTTTGAAGATTCTATTGCTGAAACAAAAAAATATGAAACTCCTTTTTATCAAAAAGTATATGAATTTGTTGATGATGAAGATAATCAAAATGCTTTCGAATTAGCTGATGTGTCTAGGGGGTATTTTGAAGGTTCTTTTGCCGAATTTAAGGAGGAATTAATCAAAGATTTTAAAAAGCATAAATACGATGGTTTGTCATTATTTATTAGATACTTTTCTTTTGTTTTTATAGTGTTGATCTCGTTTTCTATTTTGATTTTATCGTTTACAAAAAGAATAAAATGGGTTTACAAATTATCCATCGTAAATCTATGTTTTATTTTAATTACGCTAATTTGTATTCTGTTTTTCGATTCTCTTTTCGAAACCTATAAACAGATAAAATGGGGTTATTATGCTTTTAGCTTGGTTCAAATTGGGATTTTTTATAGTTCAAAAATTAATCTGCAATCTGAATCTAAAATCTAAAATCTGAAATCTAAAATTAAATGTCATCTTGTCATATATTTTTACGCCAATTTTAACAGATACTGACAATTTATTTGGGTTTTTTCTATTGGCACAAAGATTGACTATTGCAACTCGAACCGTGAAAATAAGTATTCAATAAAATTAAATATAACTAAAATGGGTAAAATAATCGGAATTGATTTAGGTACTACCAACTCTTGTGTTTCTGTAATGGAAGGTAACGAAGCAGTGGTTATTCCTAATGCAGAAGGAAAAAGAACAACACCATCTATCATCGCTTTTGTTGAAGGTGGAGAAATTAAAGTAGGTGATCCTGCCAAAAGACAAGCAGTAACAAATCCTACCAAAACAATTGCATCTATCAAACGTTTTATGGGACATTCTTTTGCTGAAATTACTGAAGAAGCAAAAAGAGTTCCTTACAAAGTAGTAAAAGGTGACAACAATACACCACGTGTGGATATTGATGGTCGTTTGTATACTGCTCAAGAATTGTCGGCAATGACACTTCAAAAAATGAAAAAAACTGCCGAAGACTATTTGGGTCAAACAGTTACTGAAGCGGTTATTACAGTTCCTGCTTACTTTAACGATGCACAACGTCAGGCTACAAAAGAAGCTGGTGAAATTGCAGGTCTTAAAGTAATGCGAATCATCAACGAACCAACTGCTGCTGCTTTGGCTTATGGTTTGGATAAAAAAGGCAAAGATCAAAAAATTGCTGTTTATGATTTGGGTGGAGGTACTTTTGATATTTCTGTTCTTGAATTAGGCGACGGAGTTTTCGAAGTTTTGTCAACAGATGGAGACACTCACTTGGGTGGAGACGATTTTGACCACGAAATTATTGACTGGTTGGCCGACGAATTCAAAGCTGAAGAAGGTATCGATTTGCGTTTGGACCCAATGTCATTGCAACGTATTAAAGAAGCAGCCGAAAAAGCCAAAATTGAATTGTCTTCTTCTGCCGAAACTGAAATCAATTTGCCTTATGTAACTGCCACAGCATCTGGACCAAAACACTTGGTGAAAAAATTAACCAGAGCTAAATTCGAACAATTGACAGATTCATTAGTAAAACGTTCAATGGCACCAGTTGCCAAAGCTTTGAAAAATGCCAATTTATCGGTTTCAGATATTGATGAAGTAATCTTAGTAGGAGGTTCTACTCGTATTCCAAGAATTGTGGAAGAAGTAGAGAAATTCTTTGGCAAAAAAGCATCAAAAGGAGTAAATCCTGATGAGGTGGTTGCTATTGGAGCTGCTATTCAAGGTGGCGTACTTTCTGGAGATGTAAAAGATGTATTGTTATTGGACGTTACACCTTTATCTTTGGGAATCGAAACTATGGGTGGCGTTATGACTACATTAATTGAGTCTAACACCACTATTCCAACCAAAAAATCACAAGTGTTCTCTACTGCTGCCGATTCTCAACCAACCGTTGAAATCCACGTTTTGCAAGGTGCTAGAGCAATGGCTGCTGATAATAAAACAATCGGTCGTTTCCACTTAGATGGTATTCCACCAGCACCAAGAGGTGTTCCTCAAATTGAAGTAACTTTTGATATTGATGCCAATGGTATCATCAAAGTTTCGGCAACGGATAAAGGAACCGGAAAATCTCACGATATTCGTATCGAAGCTTCTTCAGGATTGACTGCTGAAGAAATCGAAAGAATGAAAAAAGATGCTGAAGCCAATGCTGATGCTGACAAAATAGCAAGAGAAAGAGCTGAAAAATTGAATGAAGCCGATGGAATGATTTTCCAAACTGAATCTCAATTGAAAGAATTAGGCGAGAAATTGACTGATGAAAATAAAGTAGCTATCGAATACGCTTTGACAGAATTGAGAATGGCTCATCAATCTCAAGACATTCCAGCTATTCAAACCGCTCTTGACAACATCAACGCAGCTTGGAAAAAAGCTACTGAAGCAATGTATGCTCAAGGAGAACAAACTCAAGGTGGTGCTCAACAACCACAAGGAGAACAAACTCAAGGAGACAATGTAGAAGATGTTGAATTTGAAGAGGTTAAATAAGTATTAAGATTTGAGTATTAAGTATTAAGACTAAAACCGAGTCAGTAATGGCTCGGTTTTTTTGTGTAATTTTGTGTTTTAAATTTGAATTAATACTCTTTTTTACGAAAGTTAAATATGAAAAAGAAACCGATATACTTTATATCACTTTGAGTGATGAAAAAATTGAAGAATCCGATGAAGATAAAAAAGGATTTATTTTGGATTATTCTAAAAATGGAAACTTGGTAGGGATTGAAGTTTTAAACGCTTCAAAATCATCAATTAATCTAACCAAATTGAATAAAATGTTGCCTAATAGTAGTTCGAAATTAATTAATTTTTCCTAACCGTTCCCTTTTTGAGAACGGTTTTTTTTGTTTCAATTTTCAAAATATTTATAACTACATTTATTTTATTGATTTAATTGATATTAATTGTCCATAAATGATAAATATCACAATTTTTTATCATAGATTTCATTATTTTTGCACCATCAAAATTTCAGAATGAGAAAAATAAAATACAAAAAAGGGAGAAAGCTTCAACCTTATAATTTGGAATATACCGGAATTCATAAAAAAACAGACTCAGAAATGCAACTGTTTGTCTATGACGATTCTAATCTATCTGAATATGAGTATTTTAACGTTTCTGATTTAGAAAAATGTATAGATACAAATAAAATCAATTGGCTGAATATTCACGGTTTAAATGATATCGACTTTTTGAAATCGATTAGTGATTATTTCAAAATAGACCACTTTATGCTCGCCGATATTTTGAATACCACCCGAAGAACAAAAATTGAAGAACAACAAGATATTTTATTTTTTAATATTAAATCCTTGTTGCCCTCAGAAAATTCAGATAATATCAGTGCCGACCAAATTAGTTTTTTAATAAAAGACGGAATCATCATTTCTTTTCAAGAAAAAAGAAGTGATTTTTTTACGCATATTAGGGAACGAATTAGAACTCATTCGGGAGTTGTTAGGACTAAAAAAGCCGATTATTTGCTGTATATTCTTTTGGATGCCATTATGGAAAATTTCTATATTACCATCGAAAATGAAGAAGATAAAATTGAAGGATTGATTGATTTGACTAAAAGTAGTACCGACCCAATAATTCTTGAAAAAATTGAGAAACACCGAGATAATTTTAATTTCCTCAAACGCTCCATTATTCCGTTACGGGATTCATTATATGACATAAAAAGCATCAAAGACGACGATGTTTTTAATGCCATTGCAGCAGAAAATTTCACTTTTTTTTCCAGATTATACCAAAAAAGTTTGGAACTGTTAGAACAAATTGATTCAGATATGGGTTCATTGGAAAGTGCCTCTAATTTCTTTTTCTCGGCACAAACCCATAAGATGAACGAGATTATGAAAACACTTACGGTTGTTTCGACCATTTTTATACCGCTTACATTTATTGTGGGTGTTTATGGTATGAATTTTAAATATATGCCCGAATTAAAATACGAACACGGCTATTATACTGTGATCGGTGGTATGATTTTGATTGTTTTTGGAATGTTATTTTATTTCAAAAAACGACATTGGTATTAGTAATTAAAAAAAAAGGAATCTCAATATAATAAATTTTAAAAAATAATAAAATGAACAAAGCGATATACATCGCAACAAGCGAAGAAGATAGCGGAAAATCTATTGTTACTTTGGGTTTAATGAGTATGCTGATTGGCAAAACAGCTAAAGTTGGATATTTTAGACCCATAGTCGAAGATTTTGAGGATGGAAAACTGGACAATCACATAGAAACGGTTATCAATCATTTTGCATTGGATATTTCCTACAGTGATGCTTTTGCCATCAAAAAAAGCAAATTAATCAAGAAGAAGAACAAAGGAAAAATTGGAGAAGTAATCGATTTGATTATTGAAAAGTACAAACAACTCGAAGAACAATTTGATTTCGTTTTGGTCGAAGGTACAAGTTTTACCGGAGAGGGAACGGTTATCGAAATGGATATGAATGTGCTTATCGCAAAAAACCTTGGAATACCAGCGATTATTGTTGGCTCTGGAGTCGGAAAAACACTAGATGAATTAACAGACAGTTTGGGTCTAGCTTATGATTCTTTTAAACAAAAAGAGGTAGAAGTTTTGGCTGTTATTGCCAATAAAGTGCAACTTCAGAACATAGAATTAATAACCTCAGGTTTGAAAAAAAACTTGCCTGAAGGCGTTTTAGTCAATGCTATTCCAATAATTTCTATTTTGAATAACACTACTATTCAGGAAATTGTAAACGAATTAAATGCACAAGTTTTGTTTGGTGGAGACTTTCTAAACAACCAAATATCGAGTTTTAGTGTAGGAGCAATGCAATTACGAAACTATTTGATGCACCTAAAAGAAAATGGTTTGGTCATAACTCCTGGCGATAGAGCCGATATTATTTTGGGCGCTTTGCAAGCCAACGAATCTGTCAATTATCCTTCTATTTCTGGAATCGTTTTGACTGGAAATATCATTCCTGAAGATACAATTCTTAAATTAATTGAAGGTCTTTCGCCTGTGGTACCTATTATTGCTGTCAAAGAAGGTACTTATATAATATCAAATAAAATTGGAGATATTAAGCCTAAAATTTATGCTAATAACACCCAAAAAATTCTAACTTCAATCGATACTTTTGAAAAATATGTTGATTTAGACCGATTAACCGAGAAATTTATCAAGTTTGAAGCGGAAGGTATGACACCAAAAATGTTTCAATATAATTTGGTCAAAAGAGCCAAAAAACACCGTAAACATATCGTTTTGCCAGAAGGGAACGATGAAAGAATTCTGATTGCTGCCGCAAGATTATTGTTGATGGATGTGGTCGAAATATCAATACTTGGCGATAAGAAACAAATCGTAAGCAAAGCAGCTGATTTAGGTTTAGATATGGATTTTACCAAAGTTCATATTATCAATCCACGAAAGGATAAAAATTATGACGACTATGTGAATACCTATTATGAGCTTAGAAAAGCGAAGAAAATCACATTAGAAATTGCCAAAGATTTGATGGAAGATGGTTCTTATTTTGGAACGATGATGGTCTATAAAGGTCACGCAGACGGTATGGTTTCGGGTGCTGCACATACGACTCAACACACCATTTTACCCGCATTGCAATTCATTAAAACCAAACCAAACTCATCAGTTGTTTCGTCAATATTTTTTATGTGTTTAGAAGACCGAGTTTCAATTTTTGGCGATTGTGCTATTAATCCAAATCCAACCGCAGAGCAATTGGCAGAAATTGCAATTTCATCTGCCGATTCAAGTTTGGCTTTCGGAATAGAACCCAAAGTAGCGATGCTTTCTTATTCATCCGGTTCTTCAGGAAAAGGTGATGAAGTAGATAAAGTAAGAGCTGCAACCGAAATTGTGAAAAATAAACGTCCTGATTTGAAAATTGAAGGACCCATTCAGTACGATGCTGCTGTTGATCTAGCAGTTGGTCAAAGTAAAATGCCAAATTCAGAAGTAGCGGGTCACGCTAGCGTATTGATTTTCCCTGATTTGAATACCGGAAATAACACCTACAAAGCGGTTCAAAGAGAAACTGGAGCTTTGGCAATTGGTCCAATGTTGCAAGGATTGAACAAACCTGTAAACGATTTGAGCAGGGGTTGCACCGTTGATGATATTGTAAATACGGTTGTTATTACGGCCATTCAAGCACAGGGTCTTTAGATTGAAAATAGTATCAAGATTTGAGTATTAAGTATTAAGACGGTTTTTAAATTTAAATTTTAAAGAAAATAATATACAACATATCTACCCAGTCTCCATCTCCTTTGGGGAGGGTCGGGGAGAGGAAAACAAGCAAATAATGAAAATAGTTATAATAAACTCAGGGAGTTCTTCCATCAAATACCAATTAATCGAAATGCCTTCGGCGGCAATTATTTGTTCGGGAATGATTGACAGAATTGGATTGGAAACATCAAATTTAAGTTATGTTACCAAAACAGATAAAATAGAAAAAACGATGCCTATTGCCAATCATAAAATTGGTTTGGAAAAAATAGCCACACTGTTGATGGACGAAAAAGTGGGCGTAATAAAAAGTACTAAAGAAATCAATGCTGTGGGGCATCGTGTCGTTCACGGTGGCAGTGATTTCTCGGATACCACCATAATAAATAGTGAAGTTAAAGAAAAAATTAAACAACTTTTTGATTTGGCTCCATTGCATAATCCTGCAAATTATGAAGGGATTGTAGTTGCGTCAGCAATTTTTGAAGAAGCTACTCAAGTGGCTGTTTTTGATACTGCTTTCCACCAAACTATTCCGGTTGAAGCCTATAAATATGCCATTCCCAATTATCTTTTAACGGAACATAAAATACGCGTGTACGGTTTTCACGGAACAAGTCACAAATATGTTTCAGAGAAATCCATCGATTATTTAGAGAATTCATCCAAAATTATAACAATACATTTGGGCAACGGTTGCAGTATGGCAGCGATAAAAGACGGAAAAAGTATCGATACTACTTTGGGTTTCGGTCCGATGAATGGATTGATAATGGGAACTCGAAGCGGAGATGTTGACCAATCGGTTATATTTCACATGGTGAACGCTTTGGGTTATTCTTTGGCTGAGGTAAATACGATGTTGCAAAAACAAAGCGGAATGTTGGGTTTAACTGGCTTTAGTGATTTGCGAGATATTGAGTCGAATGCCGAGCAAGGAAATACCGATTGCCAATTGGCTTTGCAAATGAATGCGTATCGCATCAAGAAATATATTGGTTCTTATGTAGCTGCTTTGGGCGGATTGGATGCTATTATTTTCACTGCGGGAATTGGAGAAAACTCCTCATACATGCGGAAATTAGTTTGTACCGATATGGAATATTTTGGACTAGAATTGGATTTAGATAAAAACGAATTGCGTTCAGCAGCAATCCGTGAAATCAATTTACCTCAATCTAAAGCCAAAATTTTAGTAGTTCCAACCAACGAGGAAATTGAAATTGCCAATCAGGTTTTTGGTTTGCTTTCGAGTTAAAGTCGAATAGGTTTAAACCTCAAAGGTTTTTCATAACCTAAATTTTTACAAATTTCATCTGTTTATAAAAATATTATCCACTATTTATTGCTAAGAAAAAATATTAAACATACATTTGTGGCTACATTCAAAAATTCCGGAAAAAATGTTTGATTTTACACAGTATTTAGGCTTTTTGCTTTTCTTGACCGTTCTAACTATAGGATTTTGGTTGATGTTTTTCTTGGTTGGTTTCGTTTCCTATTGGGTTGGCGGGGCTACTTGGGAAGCATATAAAGAGAAAAAAGCAAAAAAGAAAGCAGAAGAACAATCAGCTTAGTTTGATTGGTAAATAAAAAAAGGATTCGTGAAAACGAGTCCTTTTTTTATTATGCAAATATAAATAGATAGATAGGCTCAATATTGCTTCCTGAAAACCGTGACTTTTTAGTGTCCCCCACTAATTTTTTTATCAAAATCGATTCCTTGGAGTCTAAGAATTCCGCTTACTTTCCAAGCATAAAATGCTAAATAGGCAAAACATAAAACGCCAACTATATAACTGTTTTGAATTCCAATACTGTCGGAAACAAATCCTTGCAACCAACTTATAATTCCTCCACCCATAATCATCATAATCAAAAAGCTGCTTCCTTGACTGGTGTGTTTTCCTAATCCGCTAACTGCTAAAGTAAAAATACAAGGCCAAAGTGTGCTACAAAATAATCCAACACTTGTGAAAGCATAAACACTTATCATTCCAGTTGTAGCCATTCCTGTGAACAAAGCTACAATTCCTAATGCAGAAAAAATAAGCAACATTCTGGCAGGATTTCCTTTGCTAGCCATATCTGCAGCTATTAAAACCAAAATAATTAATCCATAAATATAAAAAGGAGTTAAATCGTGTTTTGCAATAGCATTCACAAACAAGAAAACACCAAAAGCTATATAAGGAGCTATGAAGCGTAACACTTTTTGGGTAGTCATATTATCCGTGAAAGCTTCGACAGCCCCAGTCCATCGACCAATCATTAAACTCGCCCAGTACAAGGAGATATAAGGAGCAATATCGCCAATGGCAAAACCTAATTTTGTTTCCATATAAGCGGGCAAATTACTTGCAGTAGAAACTTCGACACCAACGTAAAGAAAAATAGCAATCATTCCCATAACCAATTGTGGGTATTGTAGAGCGGAACTTTTCAATGAAGCTACATCTTCCATAGAATCTTCAATGGTTTCTGGATGCTCTGGCAAGGATGAAAATTTCAATAAAACCGCTACCATTAAAAATGCTAATCCCAATATTAAATAAGGGATTTTTACACTTTCGATACTCATATCCGTATTTCCTGTGGACGCAGCACCAAAAATAGCGAAGCTTACAATTAATGGCCCAATGGTAGTTCCAAAATTATTAATTCCTCCTGCCAAAGTCAGTCGCTGTGAGCCTGTTTTTATGGGGCCCAAAGCAATTGCTAATGGATTGGCGACGGTTTGTTGTAACGAAAATCCCAAACCCACAGTGAATAAACCTGCAAGCATTAAAGGATAAGAACCTGTATTTGCGGCTGGATAAAACAATAAAGTTCCCAAAGCCGAAATTACTAATCCAAGGGCTAATCCGTTTTTGTATCCAATTTTATTAACTAAATCTTTTCCAATTAATAATGAAACCCCCATATAAATCAACGAACCTACCGTGTACGAAATATAAAAGGCAATAGAAACAAATTGGCTTTGGCTTTGCGTTAAATCAAATGCTTTTTTAAAAACAGGGATTAAAATATCGTTACTAGCAGCAACAAATCCCCAAAAGAAGAATACTGTCGCGAGGGGTATAAATTGTCCCCAATTGGTTTTTGAATTTTCTGAATACATATTTAATTAAGTTATTTAGTGAAGTGGTTTATTAATTATTTATTAGAAGTAAGTGAAAAGATAATTGAAAAAAAATTACCGGTATAACTACTAAATTAAAGTAATCAATTCACCATAAATGAAATTATTACCCAATTTGAAATCGCTGTTGCCTCTTTTTAAAACCACGTTTTTCAGGATTATAGTGTGTTTGTATGAAGAAGTTCCGTTTTTTATGGTGGTTACTTCGATAATTCCGCCGTCAATGGCATCCCATTCTTCGATAATTGAGGGAATTGTAGGAACAGTTGTGTTACAAAAATAGCTTGAAGAAAGTAGTCCTCCGTGTAAACGATAGGTTAATTTGTTTTTAACTGAACTTATAATTGCTGTTCTAGGAGTGTTCAAAGGGGTTTCTGAATTCTCAATCAAACCTGAATCTATATTGTCTATTGTCAATGCCTCGCTATTGATGTAATTGTAAAGTTGTTTTGAAGTTGCGCATTGTTTGACCTCTTCTAGAAAACCAAAAGGGAGTTTATTTGTTAATTCTGTGGTATAATCTCCAAAAGGGAATGTTGGATATACTTGATCACCATTTTCTTTGTTAAAAGTTATGTCTTTAAAAGCAATATTGTGGTTGTAACCCGTAATTCTTGAACTGTTGTTGGTTGCATCTGTGGTCTTAATAGCGGTGGTAACTATTTCAATTTTTCCCGAACTAGCAGTCCATTGGTCAATAACATAAGGTTTTGCGGGTGGAATTGTGTTGCAAATATTGTCTTGGGAAACTATTCCGTCATAAAAACGATACACCAGCCTATAAGTTGAATTATCAATGTTTATAATCTTTGGAGATTTTGGGTCGGTGGTTGGTATGTTTTCAAAAACACTTTTAGGAATTTCAAGCAGCAATGCTTCCTTTTCATTCAGTTTGTATATAATATTATTGGAGTCACAACTCTTTGTGTCAGCATCTTCAAAATTTATAGTTTCTAAGGTTAGATTACCGTCATCACAGCCATTTAGCAACAGCATAAAAATTATTAAGCTAAAAATTTTTTTCATTTACATAAATATTTGTAGCAAAAATAGTGAAAAAATTACCAATAACTTGTACAGAATTCACAATTGATATTTCATAACTTTGTGCTAAGAAATCGCTGCAAACAAATCGTTTGAGTCAGCAACCATAAATAAAAGAGCGATTCCATATATGACCGATAAAAAACTACTTTTGCATATATGAAAAAAGTATATCTTGATAATGCCTCAACTACCCAAGTTCGCCCTGAAGTAATTTTGGAAATGACAAAAGTTTTGACAGATGATTATGGAAATCCATCGTCAACACACAGTTTTGGTCGAAATGCCAAAAGTGTTTTGGAACTTTCCAGAAAGTCGATTGCCAAGAGTTTGAATGTTGCTGCTCAAGAAATTATCTTTACTTCTTGTGGTACAGAGGCCAATAATTGGATTCTTCGTTCCGCAGTTCGGGATTTGAAAGTGGCTAGAATCATTGTAAGCAAAATAGAGCATCACGCTGTTTTACATACAGTTGAATCTTTGCAAAGAGAGTTCAATATACAAGTTGATTATGTCGCAGTAAAACCCAATGGAGAAATTGATCTTACTGATTTAGTAGTTTTGCTTTCCCAAGATACTAAAACTTTGGTTAGCTTAATGCACGTGAATAACGAAATAGGAACCATTTTGAATGTTGAAAAAGTGGGTCGAATTTGCGAGCAAAACAACGCATTATTTCATTCGGATATGGTGCAATCTGTCGGGAAAATTGAAATGGATTTAAAGTCTTTTCCAATCCATTTTATGGTGGCGAGTGCGCATAAATTTCACGGTCCAAAAGGAATTGGATTTGCTTTTGTTAAAAAAAATTCAGGTTTGCAACCTTTGTTTTTTGGTGGCGAACAAGAAAAAGGTTTGCGTCCCGGAACCGAAGCAGTGCATCAAATTGCTGGAATGGCAAAAGCTTTGGAACTTTCTTACGCTAATTTAGATACCGAAAGAAACCACATTCAAGAATTGAAAAATTATCTAATTTCTCAGCTTGAAATCGAATTTCCATCTTTTGAAATTAATGGAAATCTCGATGGGATTTATACTATTTTGAATATTTTATTACCATTTTCAGACGATAAAACCGCAATGATTTTGTTCCATTTAGATATGAAAGGAATTGCAGTTTCTCGGGGAAGTGCCTGTCAATCAGGCAGTGTAAAACCTTCGCACGTATTGGCTGAAATGCTTTCAGACGAAGATCTAAAAAAACCAAATTTGCGGATTTCTTTCAGTCATTTCAATACCAAAGAAGATATTGATTTATTGATTACTGCTTTGAAAAGTATAAATTAAAAAAGCTTACTTTTTATTTTCTTGCTTTTTTGCTGCCTTTGCTTTCTCTTTTTCTTGTTTTTTGAAATAACCACGAAGCAGAAAATTATGTTTCATAGCTTCTAAATCTTCGTTTAGTTTTATGCTGGCAGCATTGAGATTGGTCATGGTAGAATCAATTTTTTTTACTAATTTCGGGTCGTTTGCTAGGTAATTCAAAGTGCCTTTTCCGTCTTTGATATTCAGAATTGTGGCGTTAATATTGGCTACAACTTTGTTAATTTCTGAGGAAGATTTGTCTAAATTTGCAATAGTATTTTTCAAATTATTGGCTACAGCCGTGTCTTTTATAACTCCCAATATATTGTCTTTTTTGTCAAGCGAAACTATAAGTCGGTCTATTTTTGCGATAGATTCTGACGCACTTTTAGAGGTTAATTTTAAATAATGCATGGTTTCTTTTAAATCTTTTGAAATTAGTGTGTCGTTGAGTAATGAGCCTAAAGTTCCTTTTCCTTTTATGATTTTATCGGTAATTGTAAGCAAATTTGCAGTGAGCGTTGCCGCATTTTTATTGGTTATGCTAAGGGTACTCAAAAGATCTTCGGTTCGAATTCGATTGAAAGATTGAATCTCATCTCCTGATTCAACTGAAGGCAGATTTCCTTTTCCGGGAATAATATTGATAATCATATTTCCTACTAAACCATCGGAACTAATAGTTGCAATTGCATCTTTTTTGATGTAAGAAAAAACGGCTTTGTCAATATTCATTTTAACCTTAATTGTGGTATCGTTCACCATTTCAATTCCTCGAACAGTGCCAACACTAATTCCAGAATAGCGAACATTATTGCCCAATTGTAGTCCATTGACATTGTTGAAAACTGCTTCCAAATTATTAGTTTTGCCAAACATTTTTTGCTTGTCGCCAATAAAATATACGGCAAGAATGAAAATCAATAATCCTGAAATTACAAAAAGGCCTAAGTTAATTTTTTGTGCAGCTGTTTTTTCCATTTTTATATTATTTAAAGAATGCTTGAATTTTTGGGTCTTTTGAGGCATTTAATTCTTCAAAAGTACCTTCGGCATAATTAATTCCATCGACCAATAAAATCATTCGATTCGAAATGGCTCTTGCACAATCTACATCGTGAGTGATAATGATAGAGGAAGTGTTGTATTTTTTTTGAACGGATTGCATTAACAAAATTATTTCTTTAGCAGTTATTGGATCCAATCCCGTTGTGGGTTCATCGTATAGAATGATTTTGGGTTGCAAAATCAAGGTTCTTGCCAGTGCAATCCTTCGTTTCATTCCGCCTGAGAGTTCTTCTGGCATCAAATTGATAGTGTTCGCCAAACCTACATTTTCAAGGGCTTCCAAAACTAAAGGTTTAGTATCTTTTATTTCTCCAAACTTTTTGGTATGACGTCGCAACGGAAATTCTAAATTTTCACGAACGGTCATCGAATCATAAAGTGCACTTCCTTGAAAAAGAAAGCCAACTTCTGTTCGTAATTCGTCCAATTCATCGCGTTCCAATTGGTTAATATCCTTGCCCATCACTACAATTGAGCCGCTATCAGGTTCTTCAAGTCCTATCAAACATTTGATCATCACTGATTTTCCTGAACCTGATTTGCCCATAATAACCAGATTTTCACCTTCTATTAATTGCATATTGAAGCCACTCAAAACATGGTTTTCACCATAACTTTTTCTTAAGTCTTTGATTTCTATGATGGCTTTATTTTTGTTTGAAAAAGTTTCCATAATTATAAATCATAAAAAATATCGGTTACAAAAACGGCAATAAAATCAATGATAAAAAGCAACATTGAGGTAAATACAACTGCAGAATTTGCAGCCAAACCTACTCCTACTGTACCTTTTTTGCAGTTATATCCTTTGAAACAACCCACCAATCCGATGGCGAAACCAAAGAAAAATGACTTAATGGTAGCTGGAATTAAATCGCCAAATTCTAGTGCTTCGGCCACTTTATTGAAATACAATAAAAAAGATACATTGCCTTTGGTGTTTTCGACAAGATACGAGCCGTAAAGAGCTATTATATCTCCAAAAAGAACCAAAACAGGAAGCATAAGTGTGGTAGCCAAAATTCGAGTTACAACCAAGTATTTAAAAGGATTCGTACCCGAAACTTCCATAGCATCAATTTGTTCTGTTACTCGCATTGAACCCAGTTCGGCACCAATTCCAGAGCCAATTCGTCCAGCACAAATTAGGGCAGTAATGATGGGTCCAATTTCTCGAATTATCGAAATACTTACCATGGATGGCATCCAAGAAACGGCACCAAATTCCTGTAAGGTAGGTCGTGATTGTAGGGTAAAAACCAATCCGATAATGAATCCTGTTACGGCAACCAATAGGAGGGAACGGTTTCCCATATTATAGCATTGGCGGACAAATTCTTTGAATTCAAAAGGTCGTTTAAAAACTTCTTTAAAGAAACGAGAGGCAAAACTAGAAAGTTCTCCAACATCAAGTAAGAAGGACTTGAATGATTCGATTATTTTGAAAATAGTTTTTTTCATTTGGAGAAATTTCAAATAAAATACACTTTCAAATTTACGAATAATCTATTGATTTTAAGTTTATTTTGATGAGTTTTAATTTTATTAAGTAAACAAAAGCATGAAAGTTTTAATCACTAAAATCGGGATTCTTGAAATTGTAAAACCTCAATTAGCTGAGCTGTGCTTGTAATGATTTCAATTCGTCTCTTAATTTTGCAGCTTGTATAAAATCTAATTCTTTTGCAGCTTTTTCCATGGCTTTGCGAGTTTCACGAATTTTCTTTTCGATTTCGGGTTTCGAAAGGTATTCTGCAATTGGTTCTGCCGCAGTATCAAACGAATAACCTAATTCATAATCTACCAATGGGTTTTTGGTAAAGGCACTTTCGATTTTTTTGTTCAATGCCATCGGGATAAGATTGTTTTCGGTATTAAAATTGATTTGTTTGGTTCGGCGGTAATTGGTTTCATCAATGGTTTTTTGCATACTTGCCGTGATTTTATCAGCATACATTATCGCTTTTCCGTTGAGGTTTCTTGCAGCTCGACCTATTGTTTGAGTGAGTGAACGATGGCTTCTCAAAAATCCTTCTTTGTCGGCATCAAGAATGGCAACCAAAGAAACTTCGGGCAAATCCAATCCTTCGCGCAGTAAATTAACACCTATCAAAACATCAAATACTCCTTTTCTTAAATCCTGCATAATTTCAATGCGTTCCAAAGTATCCACATCTGAGTGAATATAACGACAACGAATGGAAACTTTTGCCAAATATTTTGCCAATTCCTCCGCCATTCTTTTGGTTAAAGTGGTAACCAAAACGCGTTCGTCAATTTCTGCACGGATTTGAATTTCTTCGATTAAATCATCAATTTGATTCAAACTCGGGCGAATTTCTATTATGGGATCCAATAAACCTGTGGGACGAATAACTTGTTCCACATACACACCATCACATTTTTGCAATTCATAATCGGCTGGTGTTGCAGAAACATAGATGACTTGGTTTTGCATGGCTTCAAATTCTTCAAACTTCAACGGTCGGTTGTCCATCGCAGCAGGAAGTCGAAAACCATATTCCACCAAATTTTCTTTTCTACTTCGGTCTCCACCATACATAGCGTGAACTTGCGAAAGCGTAACATGACTTTCGTCAACAACCATTAAGAAATCCTTTGGAAAATAATCCAACAAACAAAACGGTCTAGTACCTGCTTGTCTTTGGTCAAGATAACGAGAATAATTTTCTATTCCCGAGCAATATCCCAATTCCCGAATCATTTCCAAATCAAAATTGGTGCGTTCTTCTAATCGTTTTGCTTCTAGATGTTTGCCAATTTCCTTGAAATAATCCACCTGTTTGACCAAATCTTGTTGAATTTCCCAAATGGCACTTTGCAAGGTATCAGGCGAAGTCACAAACATATTTGCAGGATAAATAGTAAGTTGTTCAAATCTTTCAATTACCTGTGCAGTTTTTAAATTAAAACTTTCAATTTCTTCAATTTCATCTCCAAAGAAATGAATTCGGTAAGCATCATCGGCATAACTTGGATAGACTTCGAGTGTGTCGCCTTTGATCCTGAAATTACCTGGGGTAAAGTCGGCCTCGGTTCTGGAATATAAACTTTGGACTAATGTATGTAATAATTTGGTTCGGGAAATCACTTGATTTTTCTCGATGGCTATCACATTTTTTTGAAATTCCACAGGGTTTCCAATACCATAAATACAAGAAACAGAAGCTACTACTATAATGTCTCTTCTTCCAGATAATAGGGAAGAAGTAGTGCTCAAACGCATTTTTTCCAATTCTTCATTAATGGATAAATCCTTTTCTATGAATACTCCAGTAACTGGCATAAAGGCTTCGGGTTGATAATAATCGTAATAAGAAACGAAATATTCCACAGCATTATTTGGAAAAAATTGTTTGAATTCCGAATACAATTGTGCCGCTAAAGTCTTGTTATGTGCTAAAATCAGGGTGGGTTTTTGTACTTTCTGAATGACATTGGCAACGGTGAATGTTTTTCCAGAGCCAGTTACACCCAACAAAGTTTGATAACGTTCTCCAACTTCAATGCCTTGAGCTAATTTTTCAATAGCTTGAGGTTGATCGCCTTTGGGCTGGTAATCGGATATTACTTGGAATTTCATTTAATAGTATTCAGAAAGGCAAAGTTACAAAGGAATTCCTAATAATGAAGTTTAGAAAAATTTAAAAACTTAATACCTAAAATTTGCTAATGATGAAGTCATTTGTCACAAAAATCATTGAAATTCATTTAATATTAAACAATATGGCATCTAAAAAATATTCCAATAGTTTATCAGTTGTTCCTAATTAGAACTCAAAATTATACCTTATGTACCGCAAAAAAATAAATATTTAACTTTTTATACTATATAAGGTATAAAAATTAAAAAATTAAAATAAATATACCTTAATAGGTGTAAATTTTTAAAAAAATTGTACATTTGTGGCTTAAAGGGTATAAAAATGAAAAAAAATGTCAATGCCATAAGTTTACATGTTAAGAATAGGCGAAAACAAAACAAGCTCACACAACCCGAATTAGCACTAAAAGCGAATGTCGGTTTGCGATTTATAAGAGATTTAGAACAAGGAAAAAATACCTTGCGAATGGATAAAGTGAATGATGTTTTAAGACTTTTTGGAGAAACCTTGGGTGTTGTAGCGATGGATAGGCAAAAATTTATTAGTGATGAATAGAAGCGGAAATGTATATATGAAAAATATTTTTTGTGGTGTTGTAAGTGAAACCGATGCTGGATATTCTTTTGAATACAATAAAGAATATTTACAAGGTAAAAAAGCGGAAGCTGTTAGTGCAACTTTGCCATTAGCTGAAAATAGTTATCAAAGTAAAACTTTGTTTGCTTTTTTTGATGGATTAATTCCCGAAGGATGGCTTTTAGACATCGCCGAAAAAAATTGGAAAATAAATTATAAAGATAGAATGGGATTGCTCCTAACTTGCTGTAAAGATTGTATTGGAGCAATAAGTATCATCAAAAATGAAAAATTATAAAAAGAAATATTTAGCAACAACTGGTTCTTCGAATGGGGTTCATGAAAATAGTGTGTTCTACGGCATACGTTGTTTGCATTGTTATCAGCCTCTTGTTGAAAGTTCTATGGATGTTCATGAAGCTTGCAACAAACGTTTTTTCGGACAATTAAAAACGCCAAAACTTGCTTATAATTTAGGCGATTTGCAAGAATTGGCTACACAAGTTATCCAAAGTCAGATGGCAGTTACAGGAGTACAAGCCAAAGTATCACTTAGTTTATATAGAAAACAAGAAAAAAATCTAACCAAAAAATTGACAATCGTAGGTCTTTATGGCGATTACATCTTGAAACCACCATCGGCGCATTATGCCCAATTGCCAGAATTGGAAAGTGTCACAATGCACATGGCAGCTGTTTGTGGCATAAAAGTAGTGCCGCATAGTTTAGTAAAATTACAGGACGAAACTTTGTGTTACATCACTAAACGTGTGGACAGAACCCGAAAAGGCAAACTTCACATGGAAGATATGTGCCAACTAAGTGAGCGTTTGACCGAGGATAAATACAAAGGCAGTCACGAGCAAGTGGCTAAATTGATATTGAAATATTCAAGTTCGCCATTACTGGATGTGAGCAATTTTTATGAGCAAGTTTTGTTTAGTTTCTTTACAGGAAATAGCGACATGCACTTAAAAAATTTTTCACTTTTAGAAAATGAAAATCAAGGTTTGAGTTTGTGTCCAGCTTATGATTTAGTGCCTACTGCATTAGTGAATCCTAATGATACCGAGGAGTTAGCATTGACATTAAATGCAAAAAAACGAAAACTCAAATATGTTGATTTTTTGGCTGCTTTTGAAAATGGTGGTTTGAATAAAAAAGTTTTAGATAATACTTTAGACCTTTTTGTTTATGCTAAACCTGAAATGTTAGCAGTTCTAGAAAATAGTTTTGTGAATGAGGTATATAAAAAAGAATATGCTACTTTGATAGACAGCAGGTACAAACAATTAGGCTTAGTGTGATTTTTTTCGACCAGCTGAATTTTTTTTAGCTGGTTTATTATTTTATTGTTTTGGAAAAACTAAATCCATTCAAATTATTATTTAAAAAAACTATCTACAAACTCATATTTATTGAAAACTTGCAAATCTTCGATGCCTTCTCCTACGCCAATATATTTTACAGGAATGTGAAATTCATCAGAAATACCTATAACTACACCACCTTTGGCAGTTCCATCCAATTTGGTCACGGCAAGTGATGTCACTTCGGTAGCGGCGGTAAATTGTTTGGCTTGTTCGAAAGCATTTTGTCCTGTCGAACCATCGATAACTAATAAAACATCATGAGGTGCATCGGCGACTACTTTTTGCATTACGCGTTTTACTTTGGTCAACTCATTCATCAAGTTGATTTTGTTGTGCAAACGACCTGCGGTGTCAATAATAACAATATCGGCATTTTGAGCAACTGCCGATTGCAAAGTATCAAAAGCCACCGAAGCTGGATCGCTTCCCATATTTTGTCTTACGATGGGAATGTCCACTCTATCGGCCCAAATTTGCAATTGATCTATTGCTGCGGCTCGAAAAGTATCGGCTGCACCAAGCACTACTTTGTATCCTGATTTTTTGAATTGATAGGCTAGTTTGCCAATAGTTGTCGTTTTTCCAACTCCATTAACTCCCACAACCATCAAAACATAAGGTTTTACGTTTATTGGAATTACAAACTCGGTAGCTTCTCCAGAATTTGTTTCTGAAAGCAAACCTGCAATTTCTTCTCGAAGAATTTGGTTGAGTTCATCTGTTCCAAGGAATTTATCTTCGGAAACACGTTTTTCGATTCGGGTGATAATTTTCAAAGTGGTATTCACACCAACATCTGACGAAACCAGAACTTCCTCTAGATTATCTAAAACTTCATCATCAACTTTAGATTTTCCAGCAACGGCTTTCGTCAACTTGGAAAAAAAAGAAGTTTTGGTTTTCTCTAAACCTTTGTCAAGTGATTCTTTTTTTTCGGAAGAAAATATTTTTTTAAATAAACTCATTATAGTAAAAAGTTAGAAGTTAGAAGTTAGAAGTTAGAAGTTTGAAATACCTACTTCTTATAATCATTAATACAAAATCTAAAAAAGTTTTAGTTTCAAAAATAATGATTTACAACTAACCATAAACAAACAAGATAAGCAAATATAGAAAATAAAAAAGCTACTTCCGAATGAAAGTAGCTTTTCTATATAATGCGATAGTTAATTATTTCTTTTTCAAGAATTCATCAACTGCTTCAGGAGCCATAATAGATTCTACGAATGTATAGGCACCAGTTTTTGGAGATTTTACCATTTTGATGGCTTTTGATAATCTCTTAGAAGAGGTCTGTAAGGATGCTACTGTTTTCTTTGCCATGATTTTATATTGTTTTTATCTTAATAAATCTTGAATGTAAACACGAAAGATTTTGTTAAAATTGTTATTTAATTTCTTTGTGAACTGTTACACGTTTCAAGATTGGATTAAATTTTTTAATCTCTAATCTGTCTGGAGTATTTTTTTTGTTCTTTGTTGTAATGTATCTTGAAGTTCCTGCAACACCAGTTGTTTTGTGTTCAGTACATTCTAAAATTACTTGGATTCTATTTCCCTTTGCTTTCTTTGCCATCTTGTTCTATTTTTTTGGAATGGATTATTTAATAAATCCGCCTGCTTGTGCTTTTTTCAAAACTGCAGCGATTCCATTTTTATTAATTGTTTTTACCGTAGATGCAGCTACTCTTAGAGTAATCCATCTATCTTCTTCTGGAAGATAAAAACGCTTTTTAACTAAGTTTAC
>Ga0316612_1000095_pt1 | contig 34547 bp, 38 predicted proteins | sample MIS2016226_MG_FD_207676 | JGI IMG/M metagenome (GOLD analysis project Ga0316612, IMG submission 207676) | Microbial mat bacterial communities from Middle Island sinkhole, Lake Huron, Michigan, United States - MIS.2016.226 | ecosystem: Environmental > Aquatic > Freshwater > Lake > Sediment... | reverse complement strand
TGACAATTTTTAGAAAGGAGAATATAATTATCATAAAAAGTTCGTGATTTTTTAACTCGAATGACATTTGATAGTTTTTTAAGATACCGATATTTTTATGAAAAAAAAATGTGCTGTAAAAATGTACCACACGAAAGGATGCTGTATCTGTGAATTATTCAGTTGATAATGAATTTTCTGTAAACATAGTCAGTTGTTGTGAAAAGTCTGTGTTTTTAGAATTTCTCCGATGACTAATAATTTTTAAAGGTGTATTGTCTTCTCCGTAATTTGCTACGTTTTCTACTTCTCTTGATATTTTAGTTTCTTCGGTTTCTATATTTGTCAAAGTTTTGGTTTTTAATTCGCAATTGATGTATGTACCGTTTTGAAAATTAATTTGCTTATTCCAAACTTGTGCTAAAAACTCCTTATCTGCTACTTTAAAGTCAATACTATTATTTTCAAAAATCCCTTTCCAAGAATCTCGTCTACCTTTAATTAAAATTGGAGCAACAATATAAATTTTTGCATCTTGTATATCTTCCGTTTGTTCTGTGGTTTCGGGAATAATAAAATTGTCAAAATCTTGTCGTTCAACAATTATTATAGTTGGTTGTTGGTCAATGCCTGAAAAAGTTGTTGTTTCTATTTTCTGAACCTCCGCATCTTTTTTAGCTGATTTAAAAAAGTTGCTTTTTAGTTTTCGCAAATCTTTGTCAGCACTTGCGATGTAATCGAAATCTTCTTCGGTTAATGTTCCTGCTTTTATTCGCTCCTTTATAACTTGTAAATTTTCTAATTTCTTGCTTGTTTCGTCTGTTTTATGCTTTGCAGTTGAAAATTTTGAATCAAAAAATTTAGTTGCAAATATTCCAACTAGCACTCCAAAAAGTGGATTATTAACCACAACTATTAGCTCGTCTATCAAACTACCATTTTCTCGTGGTTTGATTTTTACTTGCAAAGTGTCTTCAAAATACTTTTCCGTACTTTTTATTGCTTTGATAAATTGTCGCTCACACTCATTAAACACTTCTGCGTTCATTGAATGTAAATTTTCGTCATCAAAACAATAGCGAAGTCGGATTGTTAAAGCGTTATTTGAAGTTTCTATTTTCATTTCCCCGATTTTCTACGGTTGTCGTCTTTGCATAACATTTGGCAGTTTATTTCAACTGTTTTCCCTCCTTCGTGCCAAGGTGTTATGTGGTCGCCTTCCATTTCGGATATGTCGTAATGTTTTTTACAGATTGGACAAACTCCTTTTTGTTTTTCGTAAACTTTTTGTTTTACGCTGTCCGAAAAAGTTCTAATTCCTAAATATCTTTCGTCTCTTGTCAAAATGTAAGCGTAAATTCCACTCTTTTTTTCAACTTCATCGTCTGCAATTAATCTTGCAGTTTCTTCTTCAATTGCTTTTGTGTCATAAATTACATCTTTGTATTTGTTGTATAGAAAACCCCATTGAATACCTTTCATAAACTTTTTACGCTTGTTTGTAAAAGTTGCATTTACCCAAGTTATTACAGATTGAAAATACATCCATAACGCTGTTGCGTTTGGGTCGTGCTGGTGAGTACCCATATAAGCATCAATTTTGCCTTCCGAAAGCCAGTCAATTGCAGTTTCCAAATATTCCTGTCTAATAGGAGAACCGTTGAGATAATCACTACCTATATTATATGCCACACAGCCACTTTTACTGAAATATCTTTTGGCATCAGAAACCCAAGAACCTGTAAAAACTGCATTTTTTAGTTCTTGGTCTGTAAGTTTTTCACCTGCAATGTTTATGGTTTTAAACCATTCTAATTTTTCTATTTCAGTTCCACTACAAACATAAACCATCAATTTGTAGTTTAGAATTTGTTCTTTTTCGTCCTTTTGCAAATTATGAAAACCCCTACTTTCGGTTATATTACCCACTTTTACAGAAAAATCACCATCAACATATTGGCAAATTGAAATTGTTCTTTGTTGCCCATCGATAACTTCAAAACTTCCGTCTTTATTTACAGCCCAATACATTACATTCAAAGGAAATTCATTTGTAACGGTATTGATTACAGCATCTCGTTGTTTGTCTTTATAAATAAATTCACGTTGATAAGGAGGACGAATGTCCAACTTACCACCAAAACCAACAACTCCATTTTCAGCGTTGTCTTGAAAGCCATCAGACAATTCTTGTATCGTAATTTCTTTAAGTTCAATGTTCATATTTTAATCTTTTTTATGATAATTCTTGCATAAATGCTTGAATATAATTCTCCTGTTTCAACGTTTTTAAAACTTGGGGATTTGTCTGTTAATGGATTATATTTTCGGTATAATGTTCCTTTTGCGTTAAATGTAAATTTACCCGTTGGTAATCCATTTTTGTCTAAAATTTCCATTTTTTCGTTACAATTGAAATCAATTGAGCCAACGATACCCAAAGCAATAATCTCAAACTGGTCAAGACTGAATTTATCTAAAAATGTAATTGGCACGCCTATTGCACCATCGTAATCAATTGGAATGTCTTTAGTTTTTTCAACATTTATAGCATCATAATTTTCATAAGTTGGATATTCTTCTGATGTATAGTTTTTATAAAGAATTAAATCTTCGTGTCTTTTCGCAGTATCTAAATTGGTTAACCATAAACAGTTGTTTGTAGCAACAATTCTATTTCCATTCTCATCAACTCGTGCTTCTGAACCATACAATTCATAATGTTTTGGAACGATAAAACCTGAAATTCCACGTCCCATGTTAACTCCCAACCACGCTTTATTTTCTTTGATTAGTTTAAAAATTTCTTTGTATGTAATTGCATTTATATTTCCAATAATCAAGAATTTTTTATCGTACTCAATTAATTGTGCAACATATTCGCGAAATAAAGAAAATGGCGGATTTGTAACAACAATGTCAGCTTCTTTCAAAAGTTCAATACATTCTTTGCTTCTAAAATCTCCATCGCCTTTTAGTTTTTTGATACCAATTTCGTTTACATCAGGAACATTGTTTCCGTTTTTGTCGCCTGTATATTCTAAATATATTGCTTGCTCAGATTTGTTTTCGCTGAACAAGTCCATTTCTTGATTTTTGTAACAAGTAGCAATTAATTTTTTAAGTCCAAACCGTTCAAAATTGTATGAGAAAAAGTGAAAGAAGTTGCTCACTCTTGGATCGTCGCAATTGCACAAAACCACTTTGTCTTTGAAATGGTTTTTGTAGTGTTTTAGCTCCCTTTCAATATCAGATAGTTGAGTATAAAACTCGTCTTTCTTATTTGTTTTAGCGTCTGTGAATTGTGAATGCTGTATTTTTCTTGCCATTTATTTTGTCAATTTATTAATGTTGCAAATTTAGGATTTTTATTTCTTTAATTTGTCATTTTTGTCTATCGGTTTTTCGCTTCTCTACACTTATGGCTATCCCTCGTTTTATCCCTCAAAAACTACTTTCCCTGCTGCATCTCCTTCAACTCCTGCAATCCCATAGTCGAGAAAGCCTCTAGTGGGTTGACGATGGCATCTTCCAGTTTTTGCAGCTTCTCGAGTTGGTGTCCCACGGTTGGCGTGAGGTCTCGCAGGGCAAACAAATCGTTGGGGGTGCAGTTGAGCGTCATGCACAAGCTGGTAAGTTGCCGGAAGTTGACCTGTACCGCCTCGCCCTTGAGCATTTTGTTGGCACTATTGTTATTGATGCCCATCTTGATTAAAAATGCTGCTGGATGAATGATGTTTCTTGCTGCCAGGATGGGTTTTAGGTGCAATACTATACTGCTTTTGTTGGGCTGTAATGTCCCTCTTTTTTTTCGTAGCATCTTTTTTTGGTTTTAATGGTACAAATATATTTATTTTTTATATTAAAGGTAATAAACTATTCATTAAAAGTTATGAGTTATATATTAAAGGTTATAAGTAATATATTAAAGGTAGTAAGTTATATATTAAAGGTTATTTTTAATATATTAAAGATAATAGTTTTTATATTAAAGATAAATTATTATATATTAAAAGTTATAAGTTTTATATTAAATATATTTTTATCAATTAAAACGTTGATTTCAGTACATTTTTGTGTAAGAAAAATTTAACTATGAATTATATTATAATATGCAACTTTTTATATCTTTGGGTTTATTATTTAACCTTTTAAATCAAATTGTTATGACAAAAGACAACGAAGCATTTTTTGGAATGACCCTTAAGGTAAAAAACTTTGGGGTTAAGAATACCACAAGTTTAACTGCAGTACCCGCTGTTGCACCTTTATTTACGCAACTTGGCACTCTGATTTCCCAATTGATAGCTGCCGACGCAGGCAGTAGGGCCGACCTGAGCGGTTTTGCTCTCACGAAGACCGCAAAGCGTAATGCACTGGAAACTTTGGCTTTGAAAGTGAGCAATGCCATTAGCTCTTATGCGGTGATTGCGGACGATATGACACTCAAAAAAAGAGCCGATTTTCCCTCTAGCAAATGGTACGCCTGCTCGGAAGAGGAACTCATTACCCAGGTTACGGTAATCAATAGTTTGGCAACCCCTATACCGGCGGCAACTTTGGCTCCTTATGGGGTTACAGCGGACGATATTGCTGGTTTGGCAACTGCTTTGACTGCTTTTACCAATGTAATTTCGGATCCCACACTAGCCATTGATCAAAAAAAAGAGGACAATATCAAATTGGTGACTACTATTGATGCTATTAAAACTTTGTTTACAGAAAAACTCGATGTGGTAATGCGCAGTTTTGAAGTGAACAATCCCTCTCTTTATGGCTTGTACCTTTCATCAAGGGCCATAGACATCAATGCCTCGGCGATGGCACCAACAGTTGTTGTAGATGTAGCTCCAGCGACTGTAAAAACCGTGCATACTGCCACTGTTTATGATGCCAACACGTTTTATACGATTCAAAATATGGGCACTGCCCCAGTAGTTTTTAGTCTTTCAGCCACCACTAACGTTGAGGGCAATGAGAAAGTATTGCTGAATGTTGGTGAAACTCGTTCCAGACTTGCCGAGAATTTAGCACCAATGGGTCTGTTCTTGGTAGTAAACAATAGTAGTGCTGTGCCCGTTTCGGTGAGGGTTTGGGTGGAATAAAGGGGGGAGAAAGTTTAAAATTGTTTAAAGTTTAAAATTGTTTAAAGTTTAAAGTTGTTTAAAGTTTAAAGTTGTTTAAAGAAAAATAGACACAGATTACACAGATTTATACACATTTGAAAGTAAAATTGTTTCTTATGTTGTGATAAAAGAGAATGACGAAGGAAATTTGACTTCTTTATTATTCTTGAATTATGTAATCTGTGTCAAATTTTTGTCAGGACAGAATAGATTTACAATAGTTCCTTAATTGTTGATGGATTTGTAATCGGTTCCGTTCAACAGGAGTTTCATTGTTGGTGCTACGAACCCAACGAAACTCTAGCTGTTGTGCGATGGTTTTTATTTCTCTTTCTCTTTCTTTTTCAATAACTTATCTTGAAGTTCTATTATTCTTTTCTGTTGGGAAATCATTTTTTCGTTGCTTTTGTTCATCAATTTCAGGTCGTTTATCATTGATTCTTTAAGGCTTATTATTTTTTTTGAATTTTTTTCCATCTCGATATAAGTTTTAACGAGTTGTTTATTTTTATCACCTTCTATCAAATCAATAGTAATCTTTTTAGCTATTTGAAGAGTTAAAACAACCCTATTTTTATTATCGATAGTAGCACCAGAGAAATACTTTTTAAGAGAATCATTTAGATTCTTTTCTTTTTTCAGTTTGTCCTTAAAATCGGCTCTTTCAACTTCACTAAATTCTTTTAAACTTTTATATTTATCCCAAACTTCATTAATTTGTCCATCTTGTAGATTTTCAACTCTCGTTTTTAATAAATCAATTTGTAAGTCTTTATTTTTAAGTTGTTCTTCATGGATTTGATAAGCGTAATACAAAACAACTGGTAAGCCTAAAACTATAAAGAAGTTTTTTGCATTTTTAACGAATTTCACAATCTTTTTTAATGTCATATTAAATGTCTATTTAAGATAATAGTTCTGGAAAATTACTGCCAACTTGCATATAGGTCTGACGACATCCGACTTTATCACCCTAAATTGGGTCGCTATGTCTGACAAACATCATAGTTTATTTATTTTCAAATATATAAAAAGATGTTTGTGAAAATTAAAATTCCTTATTTTTAAATTTTGCAAAAAACGGCATTTAAAATCAATTTAAACGCTGTTTGTAATTTATACAGAAAACTGATATTACCGAATCCCTTTCACAAACCCCCCAATACTTTCAACCCCATTTTCCGTCAAGTTTTTGATAAAAGCACTGCCAATAATGGCACCTTTGGCAAATTGCGTGGCTTGATTAAAGGTTTCCCGATTGCTGATTCCAAAACCGATGATTTGAGGATTTTTCAGGTTCATATCGGCAATGCGTTTGAAATAGTTTTCTTGAACGCTTCCAAAACCAGATTGCGAACCGGTAACACTCGCCGAGCTTACCATATAAATAAATCCGTCCGAGACGCTGTCGATAAATCGAATGCGTTCGTCAGATGTTTGTGGCGTAATCAGGAAGATATTTTTGAGTCCGTATTTTTCAAAAGTAGCCTTGTATTCATCTGCATAAACATCTACGGGAAGATCGGGAATGATTAATCCATCGATGCCAATTTCGGCACATTTTTGGCAGAAATTTTCCACCCCATATTGCAATATCGGATTGAAATATCCCATAATTACTAGCGGAATAGAAACGGTTTTTCTAATATCCTTGAGTTGCTCAAACAAAACTTGAGTAGTCATTCCGTTGTGCAAAGCTTGGGTCGAACTTTCTTGAATTGTTGGGCCATCGGCTAATGGATCGCTAAATGGCAAACCTATTTCTATCATATCGACACCATTTTTTTCTAAATCCTGAATGATTTGCACAGTATTATTCAAATTGGGATAACCCGCTGAAAAATAGATAGAAAGTATTTTTTTGGAATCTTGTAGTTTTTGGTTTATTCTGTTCATTTTTAAGTTTTTACGATTTGATTCGACAACTTTTTACAAGGTGTCAAATTTTTAAAAGTCATTTAAAAGTGGGTAAAATTTGCAGCACTGTAAGCCCAAGCTTTCTGGTTTGAATGTAGGTGAACTTCCACACGTTTGTAATGCATTCCTTCGTACAAATCCGCTTGATTTAGCTCTTTTTCAGTCACTTCATAGACAATTCCATCAATAAAATCGCTCTCATCTTCAGTTTCCACAATTACAGGATAGTGAACAATTCCAAATTCTTCTTCGATTTGAATTCTTTTTAAAACATATCCAATAAGTTTTTCAGGAGTCCCTTTTAAAACACGACCAAAAAGGTTTTCTTGCACATCTTCGTGTTGCAATGTACCGTAAGTGAATAATTTAATCATAGTCTTCTATTTTTGTCAATTATAATTTAAAATAATCAATGTAAGTATTCAAATCTTTGTCGCCACGACCAGATAAATTGAACACAACAATATCATTAGGTTTGAATTTTTTTTCGTCTAAAACAGCAAAAGCGTGAGCACTTTCGATGGCAGGAATTAAGCCTTCCATTTGCGACAATTTCAAGCCCCATTGCATCGCTTGATCATCGGTAATCGAGATGAATTCTGCTCTTTTTGTCGCGAATAAATTGGCGTGCATCGGACCAACGCCAGGGTAATCTAAACCAGCGGAAATAGAATAAGGCTCTGTAATTTGTCCATCCAAAGATTGCATCAATAGGGTTTTACTTCCGTGAATGACACCAATTTTTCCCAAAGCCGAAGTGGCAGCACTTTCGCCAGAGTCAACGCCCAATCCAGCCGCCTCAACTGCGATAATATTTACATCAGGATTGTCTAAAAAATGGTAAAAAGCCCCAGCAGCATTGCTTCCGCCACCCACACAAGCTATCACATAATCGGGATTTTCTCGACCTTCTTTTTCTAATAATTGTTCCTTGATTTCTTTAGAAATGACACTTTGAAAACGTGCCACCATATCAGGATAAGGATGCGGACCCACTACGGAACCTATGATATAATAAGTGTCAACAGGATTGTTAATCCAATCCCGAATGGCCTCATTTGTAGCATCTTTCAAAGTTCTGGAACCTGAAAGTGCGGGTCGAACTTCAGCACCCAACATTTTCATTCGTGCTACATTGGGAGCTTGTCGTTTGATGTCGATTTCGCCCATATAAACAATACATTCCAAACCCATTAAGGCACAAACGGTAGCTGTAGCAACACCGTGTTGACCTGCTCCAGTTTCGGCAATGATTCTAGTTTTGCCCAATCGTTTTGCTAATAAAATTTGCCCTATCGTGTTGTTGACTTTGTGTGCGCCAGTATGGCATAAATCCTCTCTTTTGAGATAAATTTTGGTATTGTATTTTTCAGATAAACGGGCTGCAAAATAGAGTGGAGTAGGGCGACCTACATAATCTTTTAACAAGGCGTCAAATTCTTCTTGAAATTCGGGTTCAGCAGTAATTTTTAGATATTGTTGGCGTAATTCTTCTACATTGGGATATAACATTTCTGGAATGTATGCACCTCCAAACTCTCCGTAATAGCCTTTTTCGTTGACGTTGTAACTCATTTAGTTTAAAGTTTAAAGTTCAAAGTTATCCTTAAAACTTGAAAATAGTTCTATTTTTTTTAATCCGGGTTCTGATTCAAATTTACTATTCACATCGATAGCGTGAATTGGTAAATTGGTTTTCAAAATTTCTTTTATTGATTCGAGCTCTTCAATACCTATTCCTCCACTAAGGAAAAATGGTTTACTAGAAGGGTATTGTTTCAAAACCGTCCAATCGAAAGTAGTTCCGTTTCCTCCGGGCAATTTTCCTTTGGTATCAAAAAGGAAAAAATCGCACACAGGTTTGAAAGGTTCTAGCAAACTAAAGTCAAAGGTATCTAAAATTGGAAATACTTTTATGACTTCTATCAGTTTTGGGGTATTTTTTTTTAATAATTCGCAAAATTCAACCGATTCTTCGCCGTGTAATTGAACCGCTTGTAAATCGTGAATTTTTATTTTTTCTAAAATTTCTTCTAACGAGGCATTGACAAAAACGCCTACTTTTTTTATTGATTTTGGTAAATTTGGTATTTCTCCATCAAAATATCTAGCTGATTTTTCCCAAAATATAAAGCCCATATAATCGGGTAGGAGCGAGCCTACTTCGATTATGTTTTCGGGGTATTTCATGCCGCAAATTTTAAGCCCCACCCCAGCCCTCCCCGAAGGGGAGGGAGCCGAAGTAACTTGATGAAGGTTTGTTTGTTTGTTCATTTTAAGGCTATTTTCTTAAAATATAATTTGTGATAATTTGTGAAATTTGTGTCTTTATTTTAATTGCATAATAAATTCCGTTGCAGCTTTCCCAGCATTGTCCGTTTTCATAAAGCTTTCTCCAATCAAAAAACCTTTGTAACCAAAAGGTTTTAGTTCGTTAATGGCTTCGACAGAAGAAATACCACTTTCGGAAACTTTCACAAAATCATCAGGGATTTGGTCTGCCAATAGTTTGCTAAAATTCAGACTTACTTCAAAAGTTTTCAGGTTTCTGTTGTTTACACCAATCATATCGAGTGTTGGCATTATCGATTTTTCGAGTTCTTCCAAATTATGCACTTCTAATAAGACTTCCAGTCCTAAACTTTTGGCAAATTTGGATAAAGATTTGATTTCATCTCTTGTCAAAACCGCCGCAATCAACAAAATTAAATCAGCTCCGTGGGCTTTGGCTTCTAATATTTGATATTCATCCACAATAAATTCTTTTCGCAATAGCGGAAGATTTACACTTGCTCTTGCCAATAATAAATCGTCTAAGGAACCACCAAAATATTTTCCATCTGTCAAAACTGAAATGCCACAAGCACCAGCATTTTCGTAGCCTTTTACCACTTCTTCCACGGTGAAACTATAATTAATTTCAGCTTTGGAAGGCGAACGGCGTTTGTGTTCGGCGATGATTCCAGAGTTGCTATGTTGCAAATTCGAACTCAAGGAAATCGTCTTTTTTCCAAACAAAACCGAAGCTTCTAATTGCGAAACAGGAATGATTGATTTTTTGAGAATGACTTCTCGTCTTTTGTCTACTATAATTTTATCGAGGATGTTCATTGTGATTTTGTTTCAGGTTTTAGGTTTTCTTTGTTTCAAATCGTTCCAACAACTTGAAACTTGAAACAAAGAAAACTTGAAACTATATTGATTTACTTAGTTTTTGTAATTTATTCAAAGCCAAAAGCCCTTTCCCTGAAAGCAAACTTTCTTTTGCCAACTCAAAACTTTCTATTGGCGAACTTCCATTTACGGTTGAAATGGCCATTGCAGCATTGGCACAAACCACATTATTTTGGGCTTCGGTTCCTTTGCCACAAATGATATTCATAAACATTTCAGCCGATTCTTCAATTGTTTTTCCACCTTCGATTTCGCTTTGCAACAATTGTCGAACACCAAAATCTTCGGGTTTCAGGACGGCTTCCATTTTTTTTGTAATGGTTTTGGTTGGGCAAGTCAAAGATACTTCATCATAACCATCCAAAGAATGGAGAATGGTATAATTAAGGCTCGTATTTTGATACAAATAAGCATATTTTCTTGCCAATTCGAGATTGTAAACGCCAACCAATTGATTTTTGGGAAACGACGGATTGATCATTGGTCCCAACATATTGAAAAAAGTTCTCACACCCAATTCTTTTCGAATAGGTCCCACGTTTTTCATCGCAGGATGAAATAAAGGTGCGTGTAAAATACAAATTCCGGCTTGGTCTATACATTTATTCAGAAAATCATTGTCATTACTGAATTTTACACCCAACTTTTCCATCACATTACTCGAACCAGAAATAGAGGAAACACCATAATTACCGTGCTTCGCTACTTTAATCCCCGAACCAGCTGTTATAAATGACGCCAAAGTAGATATGTTGAATGTGTCTTTACCATCGCCACCTGTTCCGCACAAATCGATGGTGTTGTAGGCGGATAAATCGACCCGAATACACAATTCTAGCAAGGCTTCACGAAAACCTGCCAACTCTTCGATGCTGATGCTTCTCATCATATAAACGGTCAAAAACGAAGCGATTTGACTTGGATTATAACTTCCGTTGGAAATATTGACCAATACGTTTTTAGCTTCTTCCTTGGAAAGCATTTCGTGGTTGATGAGTCTGTTTAATATGTTTTTCATAATTTGTCTTGTGGCTATTAGCTTTTGGCAGCGAGTTTATATATTTTGTATAAGTGCTAAATTTTCAAAAATTTAATTTTATTTCTCAATAGGTGTTTTTTATTAGCCAAAAGCAAATTGCTAACAGCCAGTAGCCTAAAAAACATTCCCTCCCCAAACAAAATCTTTAAAACCGCTTGGGGCTAATTCTCGACCTATGAGTATGTTTTGTTCTAATTCCAATGGTTTTGAACGTTTTTGAAGTGATTTAATATCAAAACCGCCTAGGGTTTCTTTTACTTCAATGGCATTTTTTTTATCTAAAATAAAATCAATTTCGGTACCTGAACTTTTTTCATAATAGTTTAATTCTCCGATAAGAGAAAGTTGATGGGCTATAACATTTTCGAAAATAGCTCCGCTTGATGTTTGTCCACAAATTTGTAATAATCCTGTATCTGCAAAATATATTTTGGACTGTTTTGTAATTTCTTTATCAATTCCTTTGGCAAATGGTTTGATTGTTTTAATCAAATAGGTGTATTCCAGCAACAAAATATATTCTTTAACTTTTAGCCTATTGATGCCTAATAAATTCCCGATTTTCGAATAATCCATTTTACTTCCTACTCGATTTGCCAACAACAAAATAAGTTTGTAAAGCACATCTGATGACGAAACATCGCCCAAAAGCTTTACATCCAATTCGATATGCGAATTGAGAATATCTTTAAGATAAGCGGTTTTGTCGTCTGCATTATCTGCTAAAACTACTTCTGGAAATCCTCCAAATCGAATAAATTCTTCGTATTTCGTTTTATATAAATCGTAATAGGTCGGCAAAAAAGTTTTGAATTTTTCTTTTTGAATGTTTTTGGTGTTTACTTCTTTGAATTGTAAAAACTCTTCAAAATCAAGTGGATACATTTCAAAAATTCGTTTTCGTCCCGCCAAACTTTCCGAAAAATGATTTTTCAAATAAAACGAACTCGATCCTGTAACAATAAATTTCACCCCATAATCATCATACAAAGCCTTAATCACACTACTGCTGTTTTTTGCCATTTGAATTTCGTCTAAACCAATAATCCCTGGTTGCGAAAAATCAAAACCCAACAATTCCAAAGAACGTTCAATATCTTTATAAGAGTTTTGCGAAAAAATATTTTGATTTTCAATTCGTTCTAAATCCAAATAGATTTTGTTGCTGGTCTCCGCCTTCTCATACAAATATTTTAATGCTGTGGACTTCCCAACACGACGCAATCCTGTAATAACAGTAACCTGTTTTTTACTCAAATGGTTTTCTAAAATGGGATAAATCTTTCGGGTAAACATAGTTTTCGACTAAATGCAATGCAAATATACATCTTTTTTGATTTATATAATATCATAAAAACTACTTTTTTGATATTTATTTTATCAAAATATCCGATTTTTTGATTTTTTTTAAATTAATAGACTTTTAATCAGTTATTTATGTTTTATAAAAAATTGGTTAAAATTAATTTTTCAACCAATTTTCCAAAATTTTCTTCCCGTTTGGTGTCAACACACTTTCGGGATGAAATTGTACGCCACGAACATCAAACGTTTTGTGTCGCAAAGACATCACTTGTCCGTTTTCGTCGAAAGAAGTCGCTTCGAGAACATCGGGTAAATCGGCATCGACAACCCAAGAATGGTAGCGTCCCACTTCAAATTCATTTCCTAAACCTTCAAAGAGCGACTCATCATTTACCGATGTTTTTATCATTGAGGAAACACCGTGATAGACTTTATCCAAATTAGAAAGTGTTCCGCCAAAAACTTCGCCAATGGCTTGTTGGCCTAGGCAAACACCAAGAATACTTTTGGTTGGAGCATATTTGGCAATCACGGCTTTCAACAAACCCGCTTCATCAGGAATTCCTGGGCCTGGAGAAAGTAGTATTTTGTCGAAATGACCAATTTCATCGATATCAAATTCATCGTTTCTATATACAGTAACTTCACAATCTAAATCTTCGAGATAATGCACTAAATTGTAAGTGAAACTATCGTAATTGTCTATGACTAGTATTTTCCCCCTAACCCCCGAAGGGGGAACTGTTGGAGTAGATATATTATTGTTCATTTTTTAAATTTTTTAAGTTTATATTTTTAAGGATCGACTCCCTTCCCTTCGGGGAGGGCTGGGGTGGGGATTAAATTGTTTCTGCCAAATCCAAAGCCTTATTCAGCGCTAATAATTTATTATACACTTCCTGCATTTCGCTTTCCTCATTTGAATCGGCTACAATTCCAGCACCGGCTTGCGAATGCAATTGATGGTTTTTGCTCAAGAAAGTCCGAATCATAATAGCGTGATTGAAATTGCCTTCAAAATCCATAAAACCGATAGCGCCACCATAGAAATTCCGATTGGTTTTTTCGTAATCTTCTATCAATTGCATCGCTCTGTGTTTTGGGGCTCCGCTTAAAGTTCCTGCTGGGAAAGTGTCGGCTACAACTTGCATTGTAGTCGCTTTTTCGTGTAAATGTCCTGTAACTTTGGAAACCAAATGGATGACGTGGGAGAAAAACTGCACTTCTCTATATTTTTCAACTGTTACGCCGTGACCGTGACGACTCAAATCATTTCGAGCTAAATCGACTAACATCACGTGTTCGCTATTTTCTTTTTTGTCTTCGGATAAATTTTTGGCAAGTATAGCATCTTTTTCGTCATCGCCAGTTCGTCTGAAAGTTCCTGCAATGGGGTGAATTTCGGCTTTGCTGTTTTTGACAATGATTTGGGCTTCGGGCGAAGAACCAAATATTTTGAAATCGCCGTAATCAAAAAAGAATAAATATGGAGATGGATTGATACTTCTTAAAGCTCTATAAACATTGAATTCGTCGCCTTTGAAACCTTGAGTAAATCGTCTGGACAAAACCAATTGGAACACATCTCCTCGATGACAATGCTTTTTTGCTAAGGCTACATTTTGCTTGAATTCTTCGTCGGTCAAGTTGGAGAAACCTTCTCCTTCTTTAGAAAATTTGTAAGAAGCAATATTTCGGGATTGCAACAATTGTTCAATTTCTGCAATGTTGTTTTTTCCGTCTAAACTGTGACAGAAAATATAGGCTTCATTTTTGAAATGATTGATAGCAATAATATTTTGATAGACCGCATAATACACATCAGGAATGGTGTTGCTGTTTTCTTTTTTGGCAATAGTTACTTTTTCGAAATAACGAACGGCATCATAAGAAATATATCCAAATAAGCCGTTGTTGATGAATTTAAATTCATTTTTATTTGATTGAAATTGAAATGAAAACTCTTGAATTATTTCAGTAATATTGGTGTTTTTTTCAATAGCAATAGTTTCAAAACTGCCATCGGGAAAGGTTTTGAAAATGGTTTCGTTTTCAATTTTTATGGAAGCAATCGGGTTGCAGCAGATATACGAAAAACTATTATCATTTCCGTGATAATCGCTACTTTCAAGCAAAAGACTATTAGGGAATTGGTCTCTTATTTTAAAATAAATGCTTACTGGAGTAATGGTGTCAGCAAGGATTTGTTTGTAATTGGTATGTAATTTAAAAGTCTTCATAATTATTATTTATTTTCAACTGAGAATAAAAAAAGGCTTGTCGTGATGACAAGCCTTTTGTATTTATATATAATACTATGGGAGCTTAGTTCACGACGTTTGACGTAAATTATTCCACCACCAAGTATTGTTTAAAATCGTTTTCATTTGACAAATATATAAATCAAAATTGATAATCCAAATGTTTAATCAAAAAAAGAATTGTTTTTTGAAGTTGCCCAAAAAAATCTATTTTTTGATAATTTTATCTAAAACTGCTTTTTCGGAATAATTTATCACATTCAGAATAATTTCTTGGTTTTGAACCGTCTTGCCTTCAATAACATAGAGCTTACCGTTTCCGAAAGGTTTGTTGCTTTTGTCGAAATCTACATCTCCATATTTTAAACAGTTTTTGACGTCAATGGTATCAATCCATTTTTGGGCTAAAACTTGAGAGGCTTGTTCTGAATAATGAAAAGGTTTGTTTCTCAAATCGTTCAAAACTCGTGCATTTGGAAAATAATTGCAACGCGTGTCCTTTCCGCTAAAAATAGCGGCAACAACAAACGAACCCATTATTAATCCTAATAAATAGTAGGCAAAACGATGTGCGAACTTCATATATTAATTTTTGGCAAAGATAATAAGAAAGTTACATTAAAAAACGATTAAATTGATATCGCTGTAAGGTAGATTAAACCAATCGCCAATGGCGTTGTTGGTCAGGATTCCGTGGTACAAATAGACTCCGTTTTTCAAACCATTATGACAGCGAATGGCACTTTCTAAGCCTCCATCTTCCGCAATTTGAATCAAATAAGGAGTAATAATGTTGCTAATGGAAAGTGATGCCGTTTTGGAGTATCGAGACGGAATATTAGGCACACAATAATGTAAGACGTTGTTCTTTACAAAAGTAGGTTTCTCGTGCGAAGTTACTTCCGAAGTTTCAAAACAGCCTCCAGTATCTATGCTAACATCTACAATTACAGCTCCTTTTTTCATGTGTTCTATCATAGTTTCGGAAACAACAACTGGGCAACGATCTTTGCCTCGCATGGCTCCAATGGCAACATCGCATCTTCTCAAGGCTTTCAATAGCGATTTTGTTTGAATGGTAGAAGTAAAAATTCTTTGATTCAAATTATTTTGCAAACGACGAAGTTTGCGAATTGAATTGTCGAAAACTTTCACATTGGCACCCAAACCAATTGCGGTTTTGGCAGCAAATTCGCCCACTGTTCCTGCTCCGAGAATGACCACATCTGTGGGCTGAACTCCAGTGATGTTCCCAAATAATAATCCTTTTCCAAATTCATTGGTAATCATCAATTCGGCAGCAATTAAAACGGAGGCTGTTCCTGCAATTTCGCTTAAAGATTTTACTATCGGATAGGAGCCGTCTTCATCTTTGATATATTCAATTGCAAGAGCGGTAATTTTTTTCTTTGCTAAAGCCTCGAAATAATTTATATCTCTAGTTTTTAGCTGAATGGCAGAAATAATAATCGAATTTGGATTGATCATTTCAATTTCAGATAAACTGGCTGGCTCAACTTTCAATATCATCGGGCAACCAAATACTTTTTTGGTGTCGTTTGTAATTTCGGCTCCAGCATTGGCATATTCTTTATCTGAATAACTCGAACTTTCTCCGGCTCCAGATTCAATCATAACCCGATGACCATTATAAGTCAACGAATTCACAGCGTCTGGCGTCAGGCAAATGCGTCGTTCTTGATAACTTGTTTCTTTGGGAATTCCAATGAAGAGTTCGCTTTTGTGTCTTGTTATCTCCAATTTTTCTTCTTGAGGTAACAACTGTTGCTTTGTAAAGGGAGAAATTGCCATTGATTTTTTAAATTAGGAAGTACAATTTAAATAAAAAATTTAAAATAGAACTGTTTTGATAGATTTAAATTAATGACAACTCTCGTTTTCCATTAGAAAGTAAGGAAATGGATATCACCGAATGTAAATCAGGAATAAGATTTGGAATTTTTTCAGACCATTCAATAAAACACCAATTGCCCGAATAAAAATATTCGTCGGCTCCCATATCTAAAGCTTCGACTTCGTTTTTTAATCTGTAAAAATCAAAATGGTAAATAACTTGATTATCATCGCTTTTGTATTCATTAACTAAAGAAAAAGTAGGACTACTTGTAGCGTCATTTACACCAAGTTTTTTAGCCAAAGCTTTGATTAAAGTCGTTTTTCCAACACCCATTTCGCCGCGAAACACTATCACTTTATTTGGGTTTTGTGTTAGAATTTGCTCGGCAACCTTATTGATTTCGTCTAATGAAAAAATAATATTCATTGTTTAAAAAATGTTTGTTGTTTGTTGTTTAGCGTTTAGTGTTTGAGGTTTTTGTAGTAAAACCAATACTTATCTACCAATCATTTCTTTTTCTTTTTATCGTAATTCAAAGTTTCTTTTCTAATTTTCATTGGGACATTTTCTTTGGCATCTTCGTCTTTACCTTGTTGTACTAGTTTTTCGTTTTCTATATTTTCTTCGGGAGGAAAAATATCGTCTTTGGATTTTATCCTTTCCTCGCCACGCCAAATAAGTCCTCGCAGTTTTCTATCGGGTTCGGGGAGTTCTTTTTCGGGGTAAATAGTACCATCGACTTGCTTGAAAAATGTAATATTTTCTATTTCATTTTTATCAAAAATAATATTGATTTTGCTACTCACATTTTTGTTGATGCCAATGAGTTCCTGAGCGTCATTTCGCATATAATAAATAACTTCGGTATTTTTTATAATATCAACATCGTGGAGTTTTCCATCCAGGAATTTTCCAAAGAGATTTTGCCCTTTAACTTGGTTGAAACCTGTTCCCAATGTATCTTTCGAGACCAGAAAAGTATTATTTAATACTTTCAAGGAATCTAATTTTTTGGTCGTGTTGTTGCCAATAAGGTGCATAATATCTCCTGTGATTTGACTTTCTCCGTTCCAAAGTATTGGATTTCCTATTAGTTTTGTCAAGGCTGTTTTTGAATTGGAATGAATGGAATCACATTTGCCACTCATATCTATTTTAAAAAAACGGACATTATTGAATGCACGAATAATTCGGTTGCCTTCTGGACCTGTGACCATCATTTTTTTTCCGTGAATATAAACCGAATCGTTTTCGACAAAGTTTACTGCCACAGCCCTTTTGGTTACAAACATCGAGTCTTGGTTTTTGTATAATTCGGCGTAATGACCTTTGACAATTCCACGATTGATGGAGTCGGTAATTTTTACATTTCTTGTTGCCGAAGCAAACTCGCGATTTCGATCATAATACAAACTGTCGCCTTCAATCAATCGGTCATCATATTTTATGTAGGATTTGCGAAGAAAATGGGAAAGATTTTTTTTGGTATCATAAAAACCTTTTTCGGTATAAATAAAATTGGCTTTACTGGTAATGGTCGAGGGCCCAAAAAGGTAGGAATGTCCAGAATTGCTGTAATAATCCAAATGATTGGATTTGATTACATATTTTGGATTAGTAATGGTAACTGCAGTGAGGAATTGGAATTTTTTTTCGACAACAAAGTATTTTCCCGATTTGCTTTTCAGGGTATTATCTCGGTTGGTAATGATTCCGTTTGTGTTGTAAAATACTTCTTGGATATTTCGGTCAAAGTTGATGGTGTCTGTGACCAAAGTAGATTCTGGAGAACGCATTTTGGCATTTCCAGTGGCAAAGGCTTGTCGCATATTTCCATTATACTCGGCATATTTACTGTTTAAATATAAAGTATCGCCTTGAACTAATTGTACATTTCCAAAGGCTTTGATGTAGTTTTCATTTTGAAAATAATAGGCTTTGTTGCAAGTCATAATAATTCCGTCGTGATTAACACGAACATTTCCAGTAAGTAATGCAGCATCTGGAGCTTCGACTTGATTGACATCAAAATAATCGGAATGTTCTACAAAAATTTTTTTTGGATCTTGTGCCAAAAGAGTTTGGAAACTTAAAACTACGAAACAACTTCCGAAAAATAGTAATTTCTTCAATGGATTTATTTTTTTCCAAATTTAATAAAAAGGAAACAACCCTAATCCATATTATGATTTATTTATAATTCATACAATTGATTTGAGTAACATTCGATTTTGATAAAAATTTATCAACAAAAATGAATAATATTTCGTTGTAGTACCAAAGCTTGTGAATGGTTTTTGAATAATTCTTAAATTGTAGGTAAAAAAACAGTATTTTTAGAAGTTGTTAATCAATTTGAATTGGAATTCATAATTAGAATATAAATCAGGAAAAATAATTTATTATGATAAAAAAAATCACTATTGTTGCAAGTATAAGTTTACTAATTTTGGTAACAGCCTGTAAAACTAAAGCCATAAAAATGGATACCCAAAAGAGAGAGAATATATCAGAAAAGAAAGAAGTTGTCTATCAGGTTTTTACCCGATTGTTTGGAAACAAAAATACCACAAATAAACCTTGGGGTACTATTGAGGAAAATGGAGTGGGGAAGTTCAATGATTTTACAGACAAAGCATTGAAAGAAATCAAGGATTTGGGTGTTACGGCTGTTTGGTACACTGGAGTTCCACATCATGCTTTGGTACGAGATTATACATCGATTGGCATTTCGAACGATGATCCCGAAGTGGTAAAAGGTCGTGCTGGTTCGCCCTATGCTGTGAAAGATTATTATAATGTAAACCCAGATTTGGCGGTTAATCCTGCCAATCGTTTGCAAGAATTTGAAGCCTTGATTGCCCGAACTCACAAAGCAGGAATGAAGGTGATTATTGATATTGTTCCCAATCATATTGCCCGAAAATATGAAGGAAAAAATAATCCAAATGGTGTTCGTGATTTTGGTGCCGATGATGATGTGTCCTTAGAATACAAACGTGACAATAACTTTTATTATATTCCAAATACCCGTTTTGAAATTCCCGATACCAACAAACCTTTAAACGGGGAAACGAATCCTTTGATTGACGGAAAATTTGATGAATTTCCAGCAAAATGGACGGGTAACGGTTCGAGATTGGCAAAACCAGACCAAAACGATTGGTATGAAACTGTGAAAGTCAATTATGGAATTCGTCCTGATGGTTCCAAAGATTTTCCAGAACTTTCAGCAGGTTTTGATACTAAATCATATCAAGAACATTTCGATTTTTGGCAAGATAAAAGTGTACCCAGTTCTTGGATAAAATTTCGTGATATTGCTCTATATTGGACTTCCAAAGGCGTGGATGGTTTTCGTTACGATATGGCCGAAATGGTGCCAGTCGAATTTTGGAGCTATATGAATTCAGCCATAAAAGTAAAAAATCCAGATGCTTTTTTGATGGCAGAAGTCTATAATCCAAACGAATATCGCAATTATATTCGTCTGGGGAAAATGGATTATTTGTATGACAAAGTAGAGACTTATGACCATTTGAAAGCCGTAATTCAAGGGAAAACTTGGCCTGATGGACTTTCGGATATTCAGCATCGAATGACGGATATTGAACATCACATGCTTAAATTTTTGGACAATCACGACGAACAACGTTTGGCAAGTCCTGAATTTGCAGGAACACCAGAAAAAGGAAAACCACTAATGGTAGTTTCGGCAACGATAAGCACTGCACCAACGATGATTTATTTTGGTCAGGAAGTAGGTGAGGCTGCCAATGAAAACGCTGGTTTTGGAACCCATTCCAGAACTTCAATTTTTGATTATATTGGAGTTCCAAACCATCAACGATGGATGAATGGTGGAAAATTTGATGGCGGACAACTTTCGCAAAGTGAAAAAGATTTGCGTGATTTCTATAAAAGATTATTGAATTTTTCTATCAACAGTTCTGCTTTGATGGGGAATTTTCAGGAAATACAAACAGCCAATCGCAATATTACTTCTGGTTATGACATAGCAATTTATGCCTACACACGTTGGTCTGACACACAGAAATTGATTGTTGTGACTAATTTTTATTGGTTGGCTTCCAGTAATTTCGAACTGCGAATTCCTGCTGAAATTATTCAAAAATGGAATTTGAAAGATGGAATTTATACCATTACGGATCAATTGTATCACAAAAAAACAACACAATTGCGAGTAGAAAACGGAGAAGGAAAAGCTCAAATTAGTATTGGTCCTTCTGAATCGTTTATTTTTGAGTTGTAATTTGTACTATCCAAAAAAGGTTTTTTTAGAAATTGTGATTTAATATGGAAAAGCAAGATATAACATACCTAACTAATTTGTTAGATAAATTAAAGAGAACTGATGCTATGCTAAGACTGCATCGTACTAACGACTCAAATGCAATGTTTAAGCAATACGAAGCAATTTCAAATGATACAATATTTGAAATTATGCAAGTGCTTTATAAAGGAGAAAATAAAAATCACGAATTAGCTAATAAAATATCATTTAATATTTTTATCAAATATCCTACTGAAAATTCTCATAAAATTCTAAATGATGATGATATTATTCCAAATCTTGAGAAGATGTTGTTGAGTTCATAATATGATTTTAGGTAAAACCTTTTGGATTTGGCAAAGTTTTGATTTTGACTTTACATATTTATGAATAAAATCAAACAACAAATAACATTTAACTTTCTATTTTTAATGTTATAAAAGCAGTGGGCATCCACCAAAGATTTATTCCAAATGCTACGGAAATTATTTCGTAACCTTCATCTGTTTTTTCTTTTAGTATTTTTTCAACATCATTCGTCAAATTATCTGTTGACCACATTGTAGATATTTTAATTATTCTAAATTTTGTCATTTTATTTTGTTTATGTTAACTACTTCTTCAAAGCTTCCTCATAATTTTCGCTTACTTTATTCCAATTGATTACATTGAAAAAAGCATCAATATAATTTTTTCGTTTGTATTGATAATCCAAGTAGTAGGCGTGTTCCCAAAGGTCTAAAGCCAGAATGGGTTTTCCAGGGATTGCCGCATTTCGCATCAAAGGATTGTCTTGGTTTTGTGTGTTAGTAATTTGTAAATCACCTGATTTATCAACAATCAACCAAACCCAACCTGAACCAAATTGTTTTGTAGCTTCGGCTTTGAATGCTGTGGTAAATTCGTCAAAAGAACCAAACTTTTTAGTAACGGCACCAGCCAAAGTATCTTGTGGTTGTCCTCCAGCTTTTGGCCCCATACATTCAAAATACAAGGAATGGTTGTAATATCCGCCAGCATTATTTTTAATATCAAGCACACTTGGGTCCAATTTTGCTAATACTTCTTCGATGGTCAGATTTTCTAATGGGGTTCCCGCAATCGCTTTGTTCAAATTATTAGTGTAAGTCAAATAATGCTTAGAATAATGGTTTTCCATTGTTAAAGCTGAGATATTTGGTGCTAAAGCATCATAAGAATAGGGCAATTTTTCGAGTTGAAATGAGCCTTCGTCTGCTTTCACATCGTCTGGTATTCCCATAATAACTTTTTCTTCAGCAGCTGGTAAGGGTACTTCTACAACTTCTGTGTATTTTTTATCATTGCAAGAAATGAATAGAGTAAGAAGAAATAAATGGGTTAAAATAAATATTATAGTTCTCATAATCAATTATTTATAATAATGAATTTATAATTTCAATATATTGTTCTTTGGCTTCATCTACAGACAAATGACTGATTTGAATCCAAGCATTGGTTTTGAAAGCATTTCTTAAATCATAACTTTCGGAATGATTGTAACTGAGTGAGCCAAAAGTGGCTTGTTTGTAAAAAGCGTAAAGTCTTAGTTGGACATCTTGCGGAAGTGATGCCTGTGTCATATTCGAAGCAATTTCAACCGCTTCCAAAAACCGTGTATCTAAATCTTTACTATTCATTCCCTTTTGTTGCAATAATGGTTTTTCCTCCAATCGCTTTTTGGTTTAAAACCACATTAATTGGTGTTCCCAAAGGTAAAAACAAATCGACTCTGGAGCCAAATTTTATAAAACCAGCATCTTCTCCCTGAACAACTTGCATTCCTGATTCGGCATAATTAACAATTCTCCTTGCCAAAGCTCCCGCAATTTGACGATACAATACTTCGCCAAAGGTTTTATTTTCGATAACAACAGTTGTTCTTTCGTTTTCTTCGCTCGCTTTTGGATGCCAAGCGACCAAGAATTTCCCCGGATGGTATTTGCTAAATTTCACAATACCACTAAGTGGATAACGGGTTACGTGCACATTTATAGGCGACATAAATATAGAAACCTGAATGCGTTTTTCTTTGAAATATTCGCCTTCATACACTTCTTCTATCACTACTACTTTTCCATCTACGGGAGAAAGAATTTGGTTTTCGTTCAGGATAAACTGGCGTTTTGGATTTCTAAAAAACTGCAAAATGATAATCAATAACAACAAAGTGGTGATTTGAATGGTCATTTTGATCCAATTGGTATCAATGAATTTGTCTGAAAATAAAAGTACTAGGGCAGTAAAAACTGTACCTATTAGTATTGATTGAGCTCCTTCTTTATGAAACATAGTATAGAATTTTATAAAATAAAAATATAATTGGTGCTACAAATATAACACTATCTAGTCGATCTAGAATGCCTCCGTGACCGGGCATAATTTTTCCGCTGTCTTTTACTCCAGCAATACGTTTGAATTTCGATTCAATTAAATCTCCAATTGTACCAACAATACCAACGATTATGGCTATTGAAGTCCAAATCATTATCGATTTTTCACTAAAATGAGGACTTGCTTTTATATAATATTTTGATATTAAATAGCCAGCTAATACTGAAAAAACAATTCCCCCTATGAATCCTTCAATGGTTTTTTTGGGTGAAATTTTTTCGTATAATTTATTTTTTCCTATAGATTTGCCAACGATAAAGGCAAAAGTATCATTTGTCCAAACCAATATAAACAATCCAATGATGATTTTAGGATTATAATCATTGACACCAAAAGAAATTTTTGTGATGAATATAAAGGGTAAAATGATATAACCCAATAAATACAAATATTTTGAAGAGGTGCTTATTTTTTGAAATTTATCATAAAATAGAAATAGAATACATTTTATGGAAACTACCAATGATATAGCCAATAATACGATATCTAATTCTTGAATATTAATTGAAAAATTAAAATTAGTATTGAAAAAACGATTGACTAGTTCTGTTGTTATTTTATTGTAATGGCTTACTAATGTGACAGTGGTGTAAAGAGAGATTCCGAAAAAAATGGGGAAAACTACATTTGTTTGAATCAAATTGCAAAATTCATAAATTGCAATTACTAAAAATAGTCCAAATAGCACAAAAAAACTTTCAGTTGAATACAGTATGGAAGTTAGTAATAATATTACATAAATAGCACCAGATATAGTTCTCTTAAGTGTTTCATTCATCTTATAAATCTTCTAAAAGCAATAAATACAGATTTTTAGCAGAGCTTCCGTATTGGGTAAAATCTTCATCAACTACTTTTTTGAAATATTTTATGGTTGTAATGTTTGTAGGATAGTCTTTCTTATATTTGTTTTTTATAACACTCAATCCATCACTTTTAGTTTCAATTATCTGACTTGTGTTGGCAATAATTACGATATTCGTTGGAAGTTCGTTTGGTTTGTGCTGCTTGATTTGTTTAGATGAAAATAGTATCGAGCCTTCATTTGCAATTAAGTTTTCGCAATTTGCCAAAAGAAACGATGGGTTGGTTGTTTTGTGATGGGTAATTTTATTTTCTTCAAGAATACCAAAAAGAGTTGGTTCATAACACAAAGCTTCACTTTCAAACCAATCATTTTCTTCAAGAATGTTTTCAAAATGTTCTTTAACTTCAGCTTCATTCTCGCAGTACAAAAATTTACCGCCATTTTTATTAAAATTATAGATGAATTGTTCTTCTAAAGGGGCATCATTTTCTTGGGAAAAGATGCTATTCTCTTTATCTTTTTCTTCCTCTGAAGTAGGGTTAATCGAACCAAAAAATTTTCTGAAAAGACTCATTTTTTTATATGCTACTTTATATATTATTTGAAAACGCCCAAAGATAAAAAAATCTTAATTCAAAAGGCACTTTTGAATTAAGATTTTGAAATAATATATGTTTTTGATTGCTATGAAACTATTGCGGCTAAATTGTCGTCAAAAGTTCTTTTTCCAAAAATGGTTTCCAAGTCATCTTTGAATATAACTTCTTTTTCGATGAGAATATCTGCAAGCTGATTTAGTTTGTCTTTATTTTCTTCTAATATTTTGATGGCTCGTTCGTATTGACTTTCAATTAGAATCGAAATTTCCTCATCGATTGTTTTGGCAGTTTCATCTGAATAAGGTTTAGAAAAGCTATATTCACTTTGTCCAGAGGAATCATAATAGGTAACATTTCCTATTTTTTCATTCAATCCATAAATCGTTACCATGGCACGAGCTTGTTTGGTCACTTTCTCTAGATCACTCAATGCGCCAGTCGAAATTCTGTCGAAAGTGACTTTCTCGGCGGCTCTACCACCCATTGTAGCACACATTTCGTCAAGCATTTGATCTGTTCTAACGATTTGTCTTTCTTCAGGAAGGTACCAGGCTGCACCTAAACTTTGTCCACGAGGAACAATGGTCACTTTGATAAGTGGTGCCGCGTGTTCCAGCATCCAGCTTACCGTGGCGTGCCCAGCTTCGTGAATGGCGATGGCTTTCTTTTCTTCGGGAGTTATGATTTTATTTTTCTTTTCCAATCCACCAATAATTCTATCAACAGCGTCCAGAAAATCTTGTTTGTCAACTGCTGTTTTGTTATTTCTAGCGGCTATCAAAGCGGCTTCGTTACAAACATTGGCAATATCAGCACCCGAAAAACCTGGGGTTTGTTTGGCTAAAAAATCTGTATCCAAGTTTTCGACTTTTTTCAAAGGCTCTAAGTGGACTTTAAAAATTTCTTCTCTTTCGCGAATGTCTGGTAAATCGACAAAAATTTGTCTGTCAAAACGTCCTGCACGCATCAAAGCTTTGTCTAACACATCGGCTCTATTAGTGGCGGCTAAAACAATCACATTCGAATTGGTTCCAAAACCATCCATTTCAGTAAGTAATTGATTTAGAGTATTTTCTCTTTCGTCATTCCCTCCTGACATGGTACTTTTTCCTCTGGCTCTGCCCACGGCATCAATTTCATCGATAAAAATAATCGCTGGAGATTTTTCTTTGGCCTGCTTGAATAAGTCACGAACTCTTGAAGCCCCAACACCAACAAACATTTCGACAAAATCAGAACCTGACAAGGAGAAAAATGGAACCTGAGCTTCTCCAGCAACGGCTTTTGCTAATAAAGTTTTTCCTGTTCCGGGAGGGCCTACAAGCAAAGCACCTTTTGGAATTTTTCCACCCAAATTGGTATATTTTTCAGGGTTTTTCAGGAATTCAACAATTTCTTGAATTTCTTCTTTGGCACCTTCTAATCCAGCAACATCTTTGAATGAAGTTTTAATGTCTGTTTTTTCGTCAAAAAGTTTAGCTTTAGATTTTCCAATATTAAAAAGCTGTCCACCGCCACCGCCAGACATTCTTCGCATAATGAAAACCCAAACACCAACGATAATAATTATGGGCAAAAGGCTAATAATAATTTCACTCCAATTACTAGCTTTTTTGAAATCATAATTTTCTAATTTTCCTTCTGCTTTGGCTTTATCCAATTTTTCTTGAAAAGATTTTAAATCACCAAATGTTGTGGTATAATGAGGTCCTTTATTGTCTTGATTTAGAATGTCTTTCGATACATCTTTATTGGCGGGTTCTTTTAATGCAGCTTTAGTAAGATAAATTTCAGCATCTTCTTTATTGAAAATTATTACATTCTTAATTTGTCCATTATCTAACATTTTATCAATGTCTGACGATTTCAATTCAATTGGTTCTTTAAAATTAGAACCACCAGTTAAAAAGCTAATCGTTAAAAAAATCAATAAAATGGCAGTATAAACTAGCCACGGACTTACTTTAAAATTATTTGAATTTGGTTTATTATCGTTTGCCATTAGTTGGGTATATTTCTTTAGTATTTATTTTCAATTTTAGTAATTTTGGCATCACCCCAAAGACTTTCGATATTGTAATATTCTCGAATGTGCTTTTGGAAAACATGAACCACAATGCTAACATAGTCCATCAAAACCCATTCGGCATTGTCAGATCCTTCGACGTGCCAAGGTTTGTCTTTCAATTCTTTTGAAACTACTTTTTGAATAGAGTTGACTATTGCATTAACTTGAGTGTTTGAATTTCCGTTGCAGATTACAAAATAGTCACAAACGGCGGTGTCTATTTCTCTTAAATCCAGAATATCGATATCATTCCCTTTTACATCCTCGATTCCTTTGATAATGTTTGCCAACAAAACATCATTATTTATCGTCTTTTTTGCCATGAATTATTTTTGAATAAGTTTGCAAAGTTACCATTTTTTGTGATTATTTTTGAACCTTAACATAATATTAAATTCTGTTATCGAAACAATTTACTATGCGACTACTCAAACTCGATGCCATAGATTCTACAAATGAGTTCCTAAAGGGTTTGTCGAGCAATCAAAAACTTGAAAATTTTACTGTGGTTACAGCCGAAAACCAAACCAAAGGCAAAGGGCAAATGGGATCTGTTTGGGAATCTGAACCAAATAAAAACTTAATAATGAGTGTTTTGATTAAAGATTTTGTCACAGATATTAATCAAATTTTTTCCGTTAATATTGTTGTGTCATTCACTGTTATTCAAGTTTTAGAATATTTTAATATTCCCGAATTAAGTATCAAATGGCCAAACGACATTATGTCATACCATAAAAAAATTGGCGGAATTTTGATAGAAAACAGTATAAAAAGTGACGGAAGCATTAATTCTATTGTGGGTTTGGGGTTGAATGTCAACCAACTTAATTTTGAAAGTTTGCCAAAAGCTTCCTCATTGGCAGTTATTTGTAAAACCACTTTCGACAAAGAAGAAATTCTTTTGAAGATTATGGAAAACTTAGAAAATAATATTCAGAATTGGAATCGAAAATCCCAAATATTTTGGTTAGAATATACCAATAAACTCTTTAAAAAAGGAATCACAATGCCTTTTGAAGACCATACCAAACAAAATTTTATGGGAATTATTCAAGGGGTTTCATCCAGTGGCAAACTCAAAATTCTTTTGGAAGACGATTCGGTTTCAGTATTTGATATTAAAGAAATTCAGATGTTGTATTAACTCTTTTTTAAACAAAAAAAAACCTTTTAGTCTGCACTAAAAGGTTCAAGTTATAAATATACAGAATTTACAATTTCGACATATTTACTGCCAAAGTTTCGATAAATTTTGAAATCGGACCCTTTATCATCATCGCCATCATGGCATTAAATTCGCCTTCGAAATCCAATTTCACATCGCTTGAATTTTCTGAAATTGCATTGATATTTGCCACTAATGTAAAAGGCAATTTATCGCTTGCAGCACCAAGTACAACTTTGTTTGGGGCTATTTTTTCTTTCATTTTCAGTTTAATTTCAGGCATTCCTTTTAATCCAAAAATGAAAGCATCATCACCAATAACTTCAAATTTTGCAATGTTTTCAGGCATTAATTTTTCAAAATTTTTAACATCGCTCAATAAATCAAATAATGCTGGAGCTGATTTTTGGACAGTAACTTTGGGACTTTCTAGGTTCATTGTAGGTTTTTGATTTATTGTTTGTTATTTGGAATTTGTTATTTGGAATTTGTTATTTGTTACTATCCTCATTTCCCCAAGTTGATGGACTCAAATTCCATTCTCTTAAAGTTTCTTCTTCGTCTTCAGTGATGTATCTTTTGGCTACAGCCAAATTCAATAAATTTTGATAATTGCTCAAAGTGAACAACTCAACATTAGCTTTATTAAAGTTTTCTTGGGCAACATCAAAACCATAAGTAAATATGGCAGCCATTCCTTTAATATTAGCACCTGCGGCTCGCAAAGCTTCCACCGCAAGCAAACTGCTGTTTCCTGTACTGATTAAATCTTCAACGATGACAACGTTTTGTCCTTTTTGCAAAAAGCCCTCTACTTGGTTTTGTCGTCCGTGTTTTTTGGGTTCTGGCCGAACATAAACAAATGGTAATCCCATACTTTCGGCTACTAATATGCCAATTCCAATAGCTCCAGTAGCGACTCCAGCAATAACATCAGGTTTTCCAAATTGTTTTTCGATATGCTTAGAAAATTCATCTCGAACATAATTTCTTATCAGCGGAAAGGAGAGAATTAATCGATTATCACAATAAATAGGCGATTGCCATCCCGAAGCCCAAATAAAAGGATTTTTTGGATTCAATTTAATTGCATTAATTTGCAAAAGTAATTCGGCAGTTTTCTCGGCAGTATCTTTATTAAATATCATAGTACAAATGTATAAAGTTTTTGTGAACGACAAACCACTTTTTTTGACAAATGAAATCTCCAAAGAGACTAATTTTCAGTTATTTCTATTGGAGAGTGTTGATATAGTGCAACTTATAGTTAAAATTTTTCAAAATAAAATTCAAAAAGCCTATCTCTATCATCCCGATGAAAAAGAAATTTTGAAAACTTTGAAATCCAAAATTCCTGTATCCAAAGCAGGTGGAGGATTGGTTTTCAATAAAAAAGGGGAGGTTTTATTTATTTACAGAGGAGGAAAATGGGATTTACCAAAAGGAGGCACCGATAAAGGCGAATATATTGAAGAAACTGCAATGCGGGAGGTGGAAGAAGAAACAGGAGTGAACAAATTAAAAATTACTAAAAAACTTCAAAAAACCTATCACGTTTTTAAAAGAAATGGCGTTTACAAACTAAAAGTTACGCAATGGTTTGAAATGAAATCCGATTTTGAAGGAATTCCTGTAGGGCAAATTGAAGAAGGTATAGAAAAAGCGGTTTGGCTAAGCCCAAAAGAAATTCCCGAAATACTGAAAAATTCTTACGAAAATATTAAATTGTTATTTGAAGAGGAGAATATTAGATTTTAGATTGCAGATTTCAGATTTCAGGTTGCAGATTTCAGGTTGCAGATTTCAGGTTGCATTCAGTTCCGTAGCTTCGGGAGGAGATTTCAGGTTGCAGAATTTTTGTGAACACTTTTTGTTATGACAATGGGTTTGGGTTTTTTAACTTCAATCTGCCAGCTTTTCCCCTATCTTTGCAAAATGAATAAAAAACACCATTCCAACAATATCCTTCTCAATTTAGGCATCGAAAACCTAAACGAAATGCAAGTCGCTGCCCAGGAAACCATTTTGAGCGACAACAATATTTTACTGCTTTCGCCAACAGGTTCGGGGAAAACATTGGCTTTCTTGTTGCCCATTTTCGAAATGTTGAAACCCGAAATACTTTCTGTGCAATGTTTGATTCTGGTTCCATCGCGTGAATTAGGCTTGCAAATTGAGCAAGTTTGGAAAAAAATGGGAACCGATTACAAAGTAAATGTTTGCTACGGCGGACATTCCATTGATACTGAAATCAAGAATTTGAGTAATCCTCCGGCTGTTTTAATTGGAACTCCGGGACGAATCGCCGATCATATCGACCGAGGTACTTTTCGTTTGGACAAAATAGAAACCTTGATTTTGGATGAATTTGACAAGTCTTTGCAGTTGGGTTTTCACGAGCAAATGTCTTTTATTATTGGTAAACTTCCCAAACTGAACAAACGAGTTTTAGTTTCGGCCACTTCCGATATTGAAATTCCAAAATATACCAGAGTGGTCAATCCAACAATTTTGGATTTTATTCCAAATGAAGAAGAAACGAGCAATTTGGTCACGAAAATGGTCATTTCGAAAGATAAAGACAAAATGGGAAGTTTGTTCAACCTAATTTGTTCTTTGAAATCACAATCGGCTTTAGTGTTTTGCAATCACAGAGATGCTGCCGAAAGAATAAGCGATACTTTGAACGAAAAAGGAATTTACGCCACCTATTACCACGGCGGAATGGATCAGGATGAACGCGAACGCGCTTTAATACAGTTCCGAAACGGTAGTATGAGTTATTTAATCACGACGGATTTAGCTGCGCGAGGACTCGATATTTCCGAAATGAAACACGTTATTCATTATCATTTGCCTTTGAAAGAAGACGAATTCACCCATAGAAATGGTAGAACAGCGAGAATGTTAGCTTCAGGAACAGCATACATTATTATTCACGAAAGCGAAAAAAAACTGGATTATATCGATTACGGAATGGAAGTTTTGAAGGTGGAAAATGCAACCACTTTGCCAAAACCACCCGAATTTCAAACCATCTACATCAGCGGCGGAAAGAAAAATAAATTGAACAAAATTGACGTTGTTGGTTTCTTTTCCCAAAAAGGAAAACTCGAAAAAGGCGATTTGGGGTTAATCGAAGTGAAGGATTTTATTTCATTCGCCGCCGTAAAATTCACTAAAGTAAAAGATTTACTTCACAACATCAAGGACGAAAAAATGAAAGGCAAAAAGTTTAAAATTGAAGTAGCTAGAAAGGTGATTAAGAAAGAGGAGGAGTATAGTAGCGCTCAGTAATCAGTTTTTTAGTAATCAGTAAAAAAATCGTTAACAGAAAATTTGAATTTCTGTTAACGATTTTTTATGTTTTTGTTTAACGTTCCCGAGCAACACGCATTTTGGGACTAAATTCAGCCCAATTTTCGGATTTACCAAATCTTTCTGACACAAAACTAACTTCAAATTAAGCCTTAACCACAAATTGCTTGTAGCGTGTGTTTTAGGAAGCCCTTTTAGCACTAAATAGTCATTTTTACGTGATTAATTTTGTGTTATTCCTGTAATGCTAACTTTAGTATGTTGTTCTGACAGACATTTACTTATAGTTTTGCATACTTTAATTAGCAATGAAAAATAATTCTGCAATCTTAATAAAGTTTGGTGAAAAAGTCAGAGAAATAAGAACTCAAAAAGGACTTTCGCAAGAGCAATTGGCACATATTGCCAATGTTCATCGAACTTATATTGGTATGATAGAAAGGGCAGAAAAAAATATAACTCTTATTAATATTGAAAAAATTGCTAATGCTTTACAAATTGATATTAAAGATTTATTAAATGGCTAAAAGACTACCAAAACTACCAAAATTACTTGAAAGCAAAATTTATAAAACTGGACAAACTAGAGGAGCTGATGACGATGTTATCTATCAAAATAGAGTAGGTAGGAATGGAACCGTTTTGATACCATTTGAATGTATTCATTTATTTGATTTTTCTACTACAACAAAACATGTTTTTGAAAATGGTTTTATAGTACTAATTAAACCAGAAGATTATTTTGATAATCCTGAAACGTTGGTAACTATGAAAAAAAGAGAATTAAAACTTGGGATTAATTCTTTGCTGTTTTATGAAACAAGATTTCAATGGAATAATTATAATCCTATAGTAAAAAAATTAAAAGTTGCAGATAGTAGGACTAGTCCTTTGAATGGTGATTTTGTAGCAAGAGTTCCGTCTACAACTTCCAAATCGGACGAAAAAATTATTTTAGGTTTTAATACTAGTGGGTTAAAAGGTGCTGGAATCAGAATATATGAATATGCTGATACTGAAACTATGAAATTATGTAGATATCAATTAGAGTATCTTTTCTGGCTTTGTGTAGATTCAATTGAAGTTGCAATAAATACGGGAATGACTGCTGAAGATATAACAGAAAGAAAATTTGAAATTGGTAAAATTTGCGATGAAAATGGTTTAGCTGATTTAGTAAAACTATATGATGCAAGAATGATTGATAACGAGAATAATACTGTTTGTCCATTATGTTTAGAAAAATTATCAGCAAATGGATTCTTAAGTAAACTTATTCAAGCAGAGGGAAGAAATGTACCTGATTTAACAGTAACACAAATTAATTTATTTCACATCCGTGAATTGAAAATTGGCGAATACAATCATAAAACTTATAATTTGGGTTGGGGTCATCATCATTGCAATGTTGTTTGTAAAGATTCGGGAATATTTGAAACAATTAAATGGATGAAGGATATTGTAGATAAAAATGTAAGCTTAGGTTATTAAATTTTAACTGAATAGTGTAGCATTTTGATGCAAAACTTTTGCATTTGTAATTTTCATGATTTTATTGTTAGAGATTGAACTATCAACTTCTTTGTAGTTCTCTATTCTTGTATTAATCATATCCACCCACTCGTTTTCTATTTCAATGGAAATTGAATATCTTTTTGTATTTAAGCAGGCAATTGCGGTACTTCCTGAACCAGCAAAACAATCTAAAACGATATCATCATCAAAAGTTGTAGCATTTATGCAATGCTCTAACATGTCTAATGGTTTTTCCGCTGGATGTTTTCCTTTATATGGTTTTACTGAATTAAAATTCCAAACGTCAGTAAACTCGATATTGGCATTAACCTCAAATTTTCTAATTACATCTTCATAATCTGGCATTTCTTTTATTTTACCTGTATTAATTAGTGCTTTACATATTTTATCATATTGTTCCACACTTGGTATATTGCGCCCAGTTTCCCAATTTGAAACAGCACCTCCATGATTTACTTTTCCAAAACAACCAGTTAGTTCAGTTAGTAGATGACCAGACATATCACATAACATCCTTTTTTCTCTTAAGAAATTACCAAACCATGAGCGCTTTAAATTTCCCTCAACAGCAGGTTCTGCAAATATAATTCGCTCTGAATGGGCATACCATTGTCTTAAAGATTCCTTTTTCATTTTACCTTTCCAACCATCAAAACCTGGGTCGTTTGGTTTTGACCAAACAATATGAGATAATACATTAAAATTTTCAGAAAACATTACCTCTAATTTTGCAGACATTGCAGAAGAACAAAAAATGAACATTGAACCATTTGGTTTTAATATTCTTTTCCACTCATCAGCATACAACTTCATCCAACCTAAAAATTCTTCATCAGTTTTAAAAGCTTTATCATTTGTGATATTATCTTTTTTCGTACTATGATAAGGCGGGTCAGTTAGAATTAAAGAGATAGAATTACTTGGTATACTTTCGAGTTTTTCTAGAGAATCGCCAGCAACAACAAGAGTTCTTTCTTTTAAATATGAACTATTATTGCTTGAAAAACATTTTGCAATATCATTAAACTGTGATTTTCTGTGCTCTTTGTGTGACATATTCGCTAATTATAGTATGCGAATTTATATATTTATTTTTAAAGTCGCAAATATTAAAATATAAGTTTATTTTCAACATTTCGTGTAGCTCAAGGGTTTCCTACAACTTGTATATATATTCAGTTTCTAAGCCAAAAACTGAGTATATCTATCTTTTTTAGCTGTATATACTCAACTATAGTTGAGTATTATTTTTTATAAATCGTCAAAAGGAGATTTGATGTTTTGAATATTTTTAGCACTAACATATTGATTTATAGGGACTTTTTTTAATTCTATATTATCTGAAACTATATTTTCTTCACATATTGCGTAATAATCACAATCGTTTGCCCATCAACTTTGCCTTCAATATATTCGGCATTTTCGTGGTCAAGTCTGATGTTGCGAACCGCAGTTCCTTGTTTGGCAACCATACTCGAGCCTTTTACTTTCAAATCTTTGATTAAAACTACTGAATCTCCAGCGGAAAGAATCACTCCGTTACTATCTCGGTGTATTACTTTGTCTTCGTCTTCTTCTCCTTCGCCTGTGGCTTGAGCCCAAGCCAAACTGTCTTCATCAAGATACATTTGTTCAACTAATTCGTTGTTCCCCAAACGTTTCAGCATCCGCCACGAAACTACTTG
>Ga0316612_1000094_pt1 | contig 34573 bp, 23 predicted proteins | sample MIS2016226_MG_FD_207676 | JGI IMG/M metagenome (GOLD analysis project Ga0316612, IMG submission 207676) | Microbial mat bacterial communities from Middle Island sinkhole, Lake Huron, Michigan, United States - MIS.2016.226 | ecosystem: Environmental > Aquatic > Freshwater > Lake > Sediment... | reverse complement strand
CATTATTCGCAACTAACGCTTCTTTTGCCACCGTATCTGCACCCCCAAATTCAGATTGGCGATTTAGAAAAAGGGGAATAACCGCAAGGAAGACCACGATAGCAACTAAAAGCACGGTTTGCTTGAGATTTATTGTTTTAGAAAGAGATGTCATAGGTCTGAAAACCTTTCCTTTGCTGCTTTATCAGGTTTATGATGATACGCCAAGGAGCTGAAGATCAACTGCGGCATCACTTTGAAGCGCATTGAAAATCAGAACGGTTAAAATCCCTTCGCTAATCGCTAAAGGAATCTGAGTCAGGGCAAAGATTGTGGCAAATTTGAGCCAGGCAGCCCAAAAACCCCCCACGGGATCAGGATAGGCCAGCGCAAGCTGGGTGGCTGTAACAACGTAAGTTGCTAAATCGGCGAGGGCCGCGGCGAGAAAAACCACGATCTGTTGAGGAAGTCTATCTTTTAGCGTATGCCAAAGGGCAAAAGCGAGGCAAGGCCCCACAATCGCCATACTAAAAGCATTCGCGCCGAGGGTGGTCAAGCCTCCGTGGGCAATTAGTAAGGCTTGAAAGAGTAAAACTATTGTTCCAAGAACACTCATGGTCGCAGGGCCAAAGAGAATCGCGCCCAGGCCCGTTCCTGTTGGGTGGCTGCTTGACCCTGTCACGCTCGGCATTTTCAGGGCACTTAGCACAAAAACAAAAGCGCCACAAAGCCCCAACAACAAACGTTTTTCTGGTTTCTGAGTTATCTTTTGCACCCGCCAAAAACCGAAAAGCCAGAAGGGAAGGGCTAACACAAACCAAAATAGACACCAGGATAGTGGTAAATAGCCCTCCATAATGTGCATTGCTACGGGTTTGGCCCAAGTTACTTGGGTTGTAAGAATGAACAAACAGAAGCTAAAGAGACCAATCCTTGTCCAACGTAACCAAAGTTTCTTCTCGCCCATGCTACTTTGTCCTTTTCTAATCATTAAAATGGCCTAACACAGAACAGGAGAGGGGGAAGAACTGTTGTTGGGAAAAAGAAAAAACCGCCCGTAGGCGGTGAGGATGAGATCTGACGCTCATGCTCGCCCCCCTTTCCGCGAAGGTGGAATCCAAGCCGTGAAGTGGGTCATCGGGCTTCGCCAAAAGGCGTTACCGTTGCGGGACAGCGCCGGAGTTGCACCGGACTTCCCCCTTGTGCCAAATTGCACAACTTCACGAGGTTAAAGTTAGCTTATAATGTAACGCATTGGATAAGATTTGTCAAATGCCTTTGAAAGGATCTGTCAATGACCTGGCTGCGCTATCTGTTAGTTTTTCTGCCGCTCGCGTTTCTCGCCGAGTTCGTTTTGCACAACGCAATGTTGGTTTTCGCTTTTTCCTGCATCGCGCTCATTCCTTTGGCGGGTTTATTGGGCGAAGCAACCGAAGAATTAGCGATCTATACTGGGCCACAAGTTGGGGGCTTATTGAATGCAACATTAGGCAATGCAGCTGAATTGATTATCACGACGGTTGCCTTGAGTCAAGGGAAAATTGAACTTGTCAAAGCCTCAATCACAGGCTCAATTTTGGGTAATTTGTTGCTGATTTTGGGCTTTAGTATGTTGTTGGGGGGCTTACGCAATGGAATTCAAAGTTTCAATATCCGAAGCGTCAATGTTGCTGCTTCAATGATGACTTTGGCCGTGATTGGCTTGATTGTTCCAACACTCTTTGAAACGTTACGCGAGATTCAGATTGGGAAACTTGACGTTTACAACACAAATGTCACTGATCCTGCCTTGAATAACTTGAGTCTATGGGTCGCAGCGATTCTGATGCTTCTCTATATTCTCAGCCTGATCTTCTCTTTCCAAACCACCACCGACGATAGACAAGCGGTGGGCGTGGAAGATCATACGAACGAAGAAGAAAACCACAAACCCCAGTGGAGTATTAAATTTTCAGTTGGGGTTTTAACGGTAAGCACGCTCTTTATTGTGGTTTTGAGCGAATTTCTCGTCGGCGCAGTCGAGCCTGTTGTGCATAGCTTGGGGATAAGCGAGCTTTTCTTGGGGGTAATCATCATTCCGTTGGTCGGGAACGTCGCGGAACACATCGTAGGGGTGCAAGTGGCCATAAAGAATAAGATGGATTTATCGCTGGCCATTTCGCTTGGCTCCAGCATGCAAATCGCGCTTTTCGTTGCACCCCTCCTGGTTTTCATCAGTTTGCTCTTTGGCCCCCCGATGACCCTCTTTTTCAGTCTCTTTGAAGTAGCAATGCTGACTTTATCGGTCTTGTTAGCAATGATTACTTCGCAAGATGGCGAAAGCAACTGGTTAGAAGGCGCGCAATTGCTGGCGGTCTATTTGATTGTGGCGTTAGGCTTCTTCTTTACACGCTAATGGTGGAACAAGCAAGCTGCCTAGCCTACGGTGTGTTGTCTAAGGTAAGCATGGTGGAGACCTTTGCGGTTTTCAAAATCGCAAAGGTCTGAATTAGGTAGAGCGCGGGCAGGCTCGAAGCCCGCGCTCCGCCAAAATGTGGGCGTAAGACAGGCATCCTGCCTGTCCTAGCTCCGCGCTCCGCTAAGAAGTGGGCGTAAGACAGGCATCCTGCCTGTCCTAGCTCCGCGCTCCGCTAAGAAGTGGGCATAAGATAAGCAGCTTGCTTGTCTGGTTTGCAGGCTCAAAACCCGCGCTCTGGCAGTCCGTTTAGCGAATAAAGTAGTTTATCTATGCCCGAAAGATTGCTTCTTACCAATGAGGAAACGCGAATCGCGCTATATTCCGAGGCTAATCAACCGATTGTCCCTCATTCTGTCACAGCAGACACGCTTTTGGAAAGTTTGAATTTGAATTGGCGCGAGAAAGACCTCCCAGAAAAGCAAAGAACTAAACATGTTCATCGTTTACATCCCTATCTCGGTAAATTTGCGCCTCAGCTGGTCGAGGTTTTTCTGCGAAAGTATTTTGCGCCTGGGCAAACGATCCTCGACCCTTTTTGTGGTTCTGGCACAACGCTGGTCCAAGCAAATGAGTTAGGCATTGCGGCTCTTGGTTATGATATAGCTGCTTTCAATGTGCTTCTTACCCGAGCAAAAGTTACGCACTATCTTTTAGAAGATCTTTGTAAAGAAGTTCGGGATATTCTTGGCAAATTACGCGCAAAAACGCAGCAACCTAGCTCTCAATTGAGTTTTTGGGAATTAAGTTTTGGGGATAAATTGCAAGAAACCGATAATTCCTATCTTCAACAATGGTATGCGCCCCAGGCTTTGCACGAATTGCTCACTTATCGTAATCTGCTTGAAACTGAAGGGTATCACTACCAGGATTTATTGAAAGTTATTCTGGCCCGTTCAGCACGGTCTGCGCGGCTAACCACCCTTTTTGACTTGGATTTTCCCCAAAAACCCCAAAGAAAACCTTATTGGTGCTACAAGCATTCCAGAGAATGTATCCCAACCACCGAAGCCTTGAAGTTTCTTGAGCGTTACAGTGCTGATACTTTGCAAAGAGTCAAGGAATTCGCCGTTTGCCGTACTGCTCAAACTATTTTAGTTCAGCATGCTGACAGCCGCGAAGTCGCTTTTCCACTTGTCCATGACGTTGACCAAGCTCGCTGATGCGGAGGTTTTGCAAGCTCTTCTGATCAAAGCTTCCCTGGCCCCAGACCTTTCGACCTTTCAAGCGCTCTTGGCCCAGCACGAAGCTCCGCCCCAAACCTAAGATTGCAGCTAAGGATCTTCTTATCCCTGGATGGTTTGGGCCGCTCATCTTCTAATAAAGGAGACCTTTGCGGTTTTCAAAACCGCAAAGGTCTGGGTAGGTATTTGTCTGCGGGACAGGAAGGATGCCTATCCTACTTTAAGCGTGCGATGGGCCGGCATTAGCGGATAAAGAAGGCCCAAAGTTACCCCAAAGATGATGTGGGCCAAGAGGAAAGCGGGGGTATTGGCCATACTTGCACTAAGTGAGGGAAGGATCAAGACTTGACAACCCAGCCAAGTGAAGAAGCCAAACAACGCTCCCGCGACTAAGGTTACAGATCGATCATAGCCTACCGTAGGCTTGAGAAAGGTATTGTAGCCCACCGTGAAAATCAAGCTCAGAAGGATTGAAAGGGTGACATGGCCGACCATCACCAGGGGAATAGCCAGCGGGGTATAGGAAACGCCCCTTTCAATTAGCGAAGGAACAATGAGATTCGCCACATCATTGAAGGGACTCCAGACCCCCAACCCCAAGAGGGCCGAAAAGAAAAAGCTGACTCCTGCCATTGTCAGGCAAGCAATCAGCCCCGCTTGCAAGCCCGCCATTAACTCGGTGGCGTGGAGTGCAAACCCGTGCCAAACGAAACCCACTGTCAAATTCCGAAGGGGGATGCCGACGTTGACTTGTACCTCGTTGCTCATCGAAGTTCCTGCTACTTTCTGCTTTACCAAAAGTAACCAAAAGCGCACCCCTTTTCGCTACAAATCTCTTTTTTAACCTGCGTTGCATTCTCAAGCGCTAATCCTTTGTCGCTTTAGACTTTCGCAGTAATTGGAATTATAGAACAAATTAAGATTTTGTCAAGTCTCTTTTCGGGCAGCAAAGCTGGGTTGCCCCTAATTGATGCGGAAGGAGAGATCTGCTATTATTACGGTTTGACAAATGAAAGGCGAATCAAATTCAGAGTCATTTTAGCTAATCTACCCTGTAAGGAGTTGTATGAATCCTTTTCACGGCCCAAATGCGGCTTATGTCCTTGAGCTTTACGCTCGTTATTGCGAAGACCCCACTTCAGTTGACGAAACAACGCAGGCCCTTTTTGCGAATTGGCGACAAGCCGAGCGTTCCAAAGTGCAACCTTTGCCCCCAATCCAGCAGGAAAAGGTGCAAATTGCTACGCTCCCGGCGAGCCTTGTCAATTCTTCTCTCAACGGGCAAAACGGTCAAAGTAGTCAAAAGGTTACAACCTTTGATATTCCCCAAATTGTTGTCGCTGCGCGGCTGATCCGCTTAATTCGGGAATTGGGCCATTTAGCGGCCCACATTGACCCTTTGGGGAGCCAACCTCCTGGCGACCCTGGGCTGGAAATGGCGACCCACGGCCTAACGCCGGAGTATCTTAAACTCCTGCCGGCGGACATCATCGCCAGCCCTTTAGCTGAAGGAGCCACGAACGCTTTAGAAGCGATTGACCGTTTGCGCGAGGCTTATGCGGGAACCATCGGCTATGAAGATCACCATTTGCCCAGTGCCGAAGAGCGGGCTTGGATTCGAGAAGCCGCTGAAAGTCGCCGCTTCTTTCAAGATTTTGACCAGCAACAGAAGCGGGAACTCCTTGAAAGGCTCACGGAAGTCGAGGTTTTTGAGCGGTTCATTCATCAAACCTTCCCTGGCCAAAAACGGTTTTCTTTGGAAGGGAACGACATGCTCATCCCGATGCTGGATTCCATTATTCGGCGGGCGGCCCTTGCGGGAACGTTGGAAGTTGTGATTGGGATGGCCCATCGGGGCCGGCTGAATGTTTTGGCCCACGTTCTAGGGAAGTCTTATAGCGCGATCTTGTTAGAATTTCAAGGGCCCAACTTTTATAACAAGGGAACCTACCTTGGGTGGGCGGGCGATGTGAAGTATCACCTTGGCGCTCGGCGGGCCTATCGAGATAGTGGAATTTTTGAGATGCCCTTGACCCTTGTTCCCAACCCCAGCCACTTAGAATTTATCAACCCTGTGGTACAAGGTCGGGCGCGAGCGGCTCAAGAGCAGCGAGACCGAACTGGCAAACCTGAGAAGGAGAGTAAGGCCTCCTTGCCAATCATCATTCACGGTGATGCTTCCTTCGCGGGCCAAGGGGTAGTTGCTGAAACGCTCAACTTATCCCGCTTGGAAGGGTATCATGTGGGGGGCACAATTCACATTATCATCAATAATCAGATTGGTTTTACGACCCCTTCAAAGGAATCGCGCTCGACCCTTTATGCCAGCGACTTGGCACGGGGCTTTGAAATCCCGATTGTACACGTGAATGCTGATGACCCTGAAGCTTGTTTGGCAGCGGCCCGGATGGCTTGGGCTTATCGGGAGAAGTTTGAAAAGGATTTCCTCATTGACCTAGTAGGGTATCGGCGGTGGGGGCACAATGAAGGGGATGAACCGACCTTTACGCAACCTTTGATGTATGAAATTATCAGCAAGCATCCGACGGTTCGGGAAATTTGGGCCCGTAAGTTGACGGAACAAAAGATCATTCTTCGTGAGCAAAGTGAAGAGATCCTGGCCACTAACCATAAACGGTTACAGCAGGCCCAGCGGGAAGTTGAACGCCGGGGGCGCGTTGAGTCGACAATGGCGGTTTCAATTTCTTCCCTCCGGCATCGGCCCGTTACCCCTCCGCAAAACGTACCCGCCGAAAAGCTCCTTGAACTGAATGAAGCTTTGTTGAGTAGCCCCGAAGGTTTTACGGTCAATCCTAAGCTGGAGCGGGTGTTGCAACGGCGGCGCGAAGCCCTTACGATTAAAGGGGGGATTGAATGGGGACATGCTGAAGCGTTGGCCTTTGCAACTATTTTGGCTGACGGGGTTCCCATTCGTTTCACGGGGCAGGATGTTGAACGGGGAACCTTCAGTCAGCGGCACTTGGCCCTTTACGACGCTAAGACGGGGGAGCGGCATGTCTCCCTTCAAACCTTACCTCAAGCGCAGGCGGCCTTTGGGATTCACAATAGCCCCCTTTCAGAAAGTGGAACCTTGGGTTTTGAGTACGGTTATAGTTCCCACGCGCCGGATGTCTTAGTAATTTGGGAAGCTCAATTTGGGGATTTTGCCAACGGGGCCCAAGTTTTCATTGATCAATTTCTGGTTTCGGGGTACGCTAAATGGAGTCAGCAACCGGCGTTAGTCTTACTTCTCCCCAATGGTCATGAAGGTCAAGGGCCAGACCATTCTAGTGGAAGGGTCGAAAGGTTCTTACAATTGGCCGCCGAAAATAACATCCGCATCGCCAATTGTACTACCGCAGCCCAATACTTTCATCTCTTGCGTCGCCATGCTGAGAACCTTCAAAGCGACCCGCGCCCCCTCATTGTGATGTCGCCTAAAAGTTTATTGCGCCATCCGCGTGCTGCTTCTTCCCTCACCGAATTGAGTGAAGGTCGTTTCTATCCCGTAATGCTGCCCGAAACCTCGTTGATTGGCGCTGAGGAAATCACCCGGCTAATCCTCTGTAGTGGGAAGGTCTACATCGACCTGATCACAGGGGTTGGGCGAGCGAATGCAGCCTTACCTTCCACCATTGCGGCGGCCCGCATCGAAGAACTTTATCCCTTTCCCGCCAATGATATAGAGACCTTAGTTCGCAGCTACCCTAACTTGCATGAGGTTGTTTGGCTCCAAGAAGAACCGCAAAATATGGGGGCGTGGAATTTTGTCCAGAACCGTCTCCGCGAAATTTTAGGCAGCCTAAGCCTGACTTACTGTGGGCGGCTTGAATCAGCTAGTACCGCCGAAGGGTTGCATTCCCAGCACGAGCCAGAACAAACTCGCATCCTGCGGGAAGTAGTCAGCGACGTGCTAGAACTTCACTCTGTGCTGAAGAGGTAGAAGGGTTTGGAAATCAAACTTCTCAAATAGTCTAAGGAGGATCCTTTATAATGCCCGTAGAGATACGAGTACCAAAGCTGGGTGAATCTATCGTTGAAGCAACGATCAGTAAATGGCTCAAAGGGGAAGGGGATTCGGTTGTTGCGGGAGAGCCGCTTGTAGAGTTAGAAACGGATAAGGTCAATCTGGAAGTTCCCGCCGACCAAGCTGGCGTTTTGAGCCAAATTCTGAAGAAGGTCGGCGAAGCGGTACGGATTGGAGATCTTATCGCGTTGATTACTGAAGCTTCTTTGGATTCAGTAAGTACGCAAAGGGCTGAAAGTTCTGCGGCCAAACAACAGGAAGAAGTAACAGCTTCTGCGACTCCCGTGATCCCTGCGACTCCTGTGGCCCAACGGGTGGCTGAAGTAAACAAGCTTGACCTGCGAGATATTCAAGGGAGTGGCCCTGGAGGCCGTGTAACCAAGGATGATGTTTTCAGTCTGTTGCCTCTCTCCCCCAAAGCAGATGAGACATCCGTAGTGAAGGAAGCACCTTCTGTCGCCCTAGCTTCTGTTCCAGCGCCAGCGCCTGCCAAACCTAATGCTCTTCCTCTCCCCTTAGAGCTACCTTCCTTTGGGGATAATCGGCCAAGCGAGCGGATGAAGATGTCCCGTCGTCGCCAAACGATTGCTCGCAGGCTCGTCGAAGCTCAACAAAGCGCTGCCATGTTGACAACCTTCAATGAAGTTGACTTGAGCGAGGTGATCAACCTTCGCAAGCGACGCAAAGAGAGCTTCAAAGAACGGTATGGGGTTGGGTTAGGCTTTATGTCCTTTTTCACGAAAGCTACCATCGCAGCGCTTAAAACCTTTCCCCTTCTCAATGCGGAAATTGACGGGGAAGATATTATCCTCAAATCCTTCTATGACATCGGCGTGGCCGTCGGGACAGAACAAGGGTTGGTCGTTCCCGTCTTACGCGACGCAGATCGCAAGACCTTTGCCCAAATTGAGCAGGAGATAGCTGATCTGGCCAAACGGGCCCGCGAGAATAAATTGACCTTGGCTGATTTGCAAGGGGGAACCTTTAGTATCACTAATGGTGGCGTATATGGCTCCCTTCTCTCCACGCCGATCTTGAATACTCCCCAGGTCGGAATTTTAGGGATGCACAAGATCGAGGAGCGCCCCGTTGCTATTCAGGGCCAAGTTCAGATTCGCCCCTTGATGTACGTTGCCCTTTCCTACGACCACCGTCTGGTTGATGGGAGTGAGGCCGTGCGCTTCTTAGTCCGCATTAAAGAATTGGTTGAAGACCCAGAGTCCCTGCTCCTCGAAGGGTAACAAAGGTCTGCAAAAAGAAGACCTTTGTGGTTTCGCAAACCGCAAAGGTCTTTTAACTCTCTTTAAGAGCCAGCCGTGACTTGGAGACCAATAGCTAAATTTATCGGTCTGGGCAACGGCTAAAGCCGTTGATTCCTCTGAGGATTGAGAGCTTTTCAGAGGAGTTTAAGAAGCGCGAAGATGCCCATTGCTCCAATCATTCCTCCAGCAACGCGATTGATCTTCCCAAAAGTTGCGGGACTTAGTTTGGAATGTAGAAGGCCCGCGCAACTGCTCAAAGTAAGCCACCAAAGTGCCGAACCTGTGAAGACCCCACTTACCAAGCTCAAAGTAGCTCCGTAATTAGCAGAATTTGGCCCCAAGCCTAAGCCCGCAAAGATTCCCGCAAAGGAGAGAATGGTCAAAGGATTAGAGAGGGTCAGCAGGAAAGTAGAGAGGTAAACCTTTGCCAAAGTGCGGCTTGGGCAAGAGGTGGCTTGGGAAACGGGAGGGGCGTGAAAGGTCGTGAAGCCAAGAAAACAGAGAAATAGCCCCCCGATTAGCTGAAGCCAAACTTGGTAGCCAAGGAGCAGGTCGGCAATGAAGGTCAGCCCCAAGCCCGCCAGAAGACCATAGGTTGCGTCGGCGGTAGCCGCTCCCAGCCCCGCGCAGAGACCTGTAAGTCTACCAGCGGTCAGCGTAGAGCGCAGGCACAAGAGACCAATCGGGCCCACTGGCGCAGCTATCGAAAAACCTAAAAGCAGACCTTTAAGAAAAAAGAATGTTTCTATGATCAAGCTCCTTGAAATTTCTTTGGGAAGAAGAGGCCGACCAGCTTCCTCTAAACTTATGCTAGAATATGAGGGCGTGATTTCTCAGATCTAAAGAAGTGTCTGCATGAATTGTAGCGAAGCTCGTAAACTAATTGATCAAGGGGTTTTACCAGGTTCAAGTACGCCCCTCCGTGCAAGCCTAACTTTTCACCTTAACGATTGCCCTCAGTGCCGGGCCTATCGAGAGGAACGCCTGCTTGTTCTAAATCGGCCAGATCAGCGGCCTGGGCGTAAAGGCTTCTCCGCGCTGGCGGTCCCTTCGGAAGCCCCAAAAGCAAGACAACCGCGAACTACGTTCGCCGATATTCTATGGATTAGCAGTATTCTCCTTTTGTTGAGTTTACCCCTCTTGGGGCTATTCAAAGTCGTGAGCATTCTGGCCCACTCTAGTGTAAAGGCCGAAGTTAGGCAAGCTCTTCTTGTGCCTTCGCCCTCTGCCTTCGCAAGCCCGACCCCTTCCCTAAGCCCAGCGCCAACCCAAAAGCCGTCGCCGCTTCCAACTTGGACAACCACCCGCCTTTTTCCCTCGTTTACCCCAACTTCTGAAATCCCAACGCTTGAAGTTTCAGCTTCACCAACTGAGATCGTGACCGAAGATGCGACAATTTTAGCTCTGGCCACTGCCGAAGAAGAATTGGCCAAAACGGCCCAAGCGACTCTGTTGCCTTCCCTGACCCCAACTTCGGCTGACTCGCCGGCGCTCTGGCCAACGATTCAGACCCTTTTGCTCACGGCTTCGCCCCAGCCAGAATGGCCAACGCCCTTGCCGGCCCCTTCTTTGCCGCCCATCAGTTTAGCACCGAATCCTCAACCGAACACAAATCCGACTCTTAGGGCCCCTGCGGCAACTTCGCCAACCTTGACTTTGCCCCAACTCCGCCCAACTATTCCAGATGGCGAGTTGCTCACGGGGACAAATGAGCTTCCATCTAATTCAACTGCGGTAACGCTTCTGCTGCTGGGCCATGACCGTCGCCCTGGGGAAAGTGATCTTCCGCGAACTGATGCCATGCTGCTTGTCCGCCTTGATCTCCAAAAAGGTCGAATTGCCCTTTTTTCGTTGCCCCGCGATCTGTGGACTGAAATTCCCGGCCATGGTTTTGGGCGCATCAATAGTGCTTATCCGTGGGGTGAAATGGCTAAAATTCCAGGTGGTGGCTTAGGTTTAGCCCGTGAAACAGTAAGTAAGTTGCTGGGTATTCCTGTAGATTACGCGATAATGATTGGTTTTGAGGGTTTTGTTCATCTTGTTGATCAAATTGATGGCATTACGGTCAATGTAGACCGTGAATTATATGATGATCAATTCCCCACAATGGATTATAAGTATACAATTGCCCATTTTATGCCTGGGCCCCAAATTATGGATGGCGTAAGGGCCTTGACTTATGGGCGGATTCGGCATCCAGATAGCGATTTTATGCGAATTCTGCGGCAACAAGTCCTTCTTTTGGCGATTGGGGCGCGGCTCCGCGAGCGCGGCGATTTGCAGACCAGCTTGACTTTGGGCCAGACTGTCGAACGGTTGACCAGTTTAGTGGAGACCGATTTGCCCAAAGCCCGCGCCTTAGAACTTGCCTGGGCTTTTAGGGATTTTGACTTAGCTAACGCGGAGCGCTATGCTCTTTCTGAAAGCACGGTCTCTTTTGGGGTCGGCAATGACTCCTATGCGCTGGTCCCTTCCCAACCCGACCTAGATCACCTGACAAAGCTTTTCTTGGGCTTGGTTCCCCCAAATTGACCAAAAGCGGGGGCAAAGCGTCAACTACCATAGGTACTAGTTAAGCTTACCTGATTCTCCTATTCCCAAAGAGCAGAATCTATGCTATAGTTAGAGTGACCTGGTTGCTCAAAAATCATAAACCTTCAGCAAGCTAAGGTTTCGCTTGCTGGATGCTAACCCTTCCATCAAGCTTTTGACCAAGGCATTTGAATGGGAGGCATATTTGTCTTCTGAACGTTCCCGTTTGCAAATTTCAAAAAACTATGCTAGACTCCCGGCGAGCTTCCTTTGAGTTGGACTCAAATAAGTTGTCCGCCTGGCCGACTAACAAACTGAGAATGCACCCACCCCTAGCATAGAACAATTGCCCGACATATCTCGTTTGTTCTTCAATGTTCGCAAGGTTAGCCATGGGCTTGCAAACCACTTCAGCTTCAATGTCCCCAAGTTTTCGTTCAACAAAGGCTGATTCTCAGAAGCCAACCCTGATTTTGCGACCACCACAGGCTTTCCATTTCTTTTTCTTTCTTGGCGGTAAGAATTTAAGGGCCTAGCAACTAAAGCCCAAAGCTATCCAAAGGCCTGGTATTTTGTTCGTCCGCTGTAAGGTTTGGCTTTATGAGGCCTTCTGATAGCCCTTGAAAAATGAGGTGAAATGCTCCATGACTGAGCAAAATTTTGGTTCTCTTTTGGCAACGGACCAGGTCAAATTTGACCTGCTCCAGCAACGCGCAAGTGACCAGCGCCAACGCCATAAGCACTTGGCCAAGTCGCTTGCCACGGTTCGGAATGCAGTAGAACCCTTCTTGGTTTCCCCGCGTGAAACTTTCCAACGGTTGCCCAAGCGCTATTTGCTTCATGGCATCATTGCCCTGGTGGTTCCGGTGGCCTTTGGTCTAAGCCAGTTACCAGCTCGCCCTGTTGCCGAGCCGCTTCTTCCCCAAGCTACCACCCAAACTGCTGATGCCCCTCTCGAAATTGGCCCAATTAACTTAACAGAATCTTCGGGAAGTGGGAAGGCTGGCGTTTTCCCGGCTGAGGCCAGCGATGCTTTATCGATCCCGCTCCCGGCTGAATCGCGGAGTGAAACCTTAGCTCCTTTGTCCATTAATGCTACGATTGTGCCCAACGCGGTGGCTCGCGTTCGCAATGGGCCAGGCTTGGTCTATGATGATGTTACGCAACTGAAGGATAGCAAAATTAGCCGCTTGCAGGGCGGGAGCGCGATCCAAGTTGTAGGGCGTTATGGTGATTGGCTTCAGGTTCGGGAAGCCGAAGGCAAACCACTCTATTGGATTTCCAATGAGTTGGTTGATCTGCCTCTCAATGCAATCAACGCAATTGCTGAAGTGGCCAAAGAGGACATTCCGCCCCCCCCGCCCCCCAAAATTGGGACGGCCAATATCGAGAAGCTGAATCTCCGCGATGGCCCTGGCACGAACTATGTCAAACTGACGGCCCTCAAGCCCGGCCAACAACTTGACCTGCTTGAGCAATATCATGATTGGTTTCATGTGGCGTTTGGGAATGTGAATGATGGTTGGGTTAAAGCTGAATTCCTGACTATCGGCCCGAACGTAGTCCATCGTATTCCGGTGACTGAGAAAGTTCCTGATCCGAATCCGCCCCTGGTCGGGGTTGCCAATTCGGGTCTGACAAATGTCCGCTGGGGGCCCAGCAAGGCCTATGAAAAGATTGCGGCCATTCAGGGAGGGGAAGAGGTCGACCTCCTGGCTCGCTATGAAGATTGGTACAAAGTTCGGTTGGCGAATGGTGAAAAAGGCTGGCTTTTCAGCGATCTCTTGAATATTGAGCCGATGGTTCGCCGCCGTGTCCCCCTGACCAACAATATTCCCGCGTTGCCGCCACCACCTGCACCGGTCATTATTCAGCAACCAGTGCGTTATGTGGCCAACCAAGTTCAAAAGACGGCTAAGGGAACAATAACCTACCGTGCTGCGTCCAGCCCGGTAGTGCAATATCAACAGGCTGCCACCCGGCGACCTGCGGTACAATATCAAGCGCCGGCGGTGCGGCAACAGGCGGCGGTACGGTATCAAGCGCCGGCGGTGCGGTATCAAGCACCTGCGGTACGGTATCAAGCGCCGGCGGTGCGGCAACAGGCAGCGGTACGGTATCAAGCGCCGGCCACTTCCTATCGCAGTGGCGGAGTTGCAGGCACAGCATCACGCTATGTTGGTTCATCTTACGTCTATGGTGGGTCGGGCCCTGGCGGGTTTGATTGCAGCGGCCTTACCAGTTACATCTACCGCCAGCAAGGAATTGCTCTCCCCCACAACGCGGCAGCCCAGTATTATTCTAGTGGGGCCCGTGTAAACCGAGGCAACCTTGCCCCAGGCGACTTAATCTTCTTTGCAGGGACCGCAGGGAGCGGGATTTCCCATGTCGGGGTTTACGCAGGTGGTGGCAAGATGATCCATGCGGCAACCCCAGGTCGGGGTGTTGAAGTCACTAATCTCAACAGTAGCTATTGGCAAAACCATTACTACGGGGCAACGCGCCCAGGCCGCTAAAGTTGGAACTTTAATTAGACAGAACGTTCACGGAAGGGCCTGAGTTTCTTAAAAAGCTCAGGCCTTTTGTTTTTTCGCTGAAACTTGTTGTGCTTAAACTTAGAAAAGGTCTACCAAACAATGAAAGCTCTTGTGCTAAGTGGCGGGAAAGGCACGCGTTTGCGCCCCATCACCTATACCAGTGCCAAACAACTGGTTCCTGTGGCTAACAAACCCGTTCTCTTTCGCGTTCTTGAGACGATTCGGGATGCGGGCATAAATGAAATTGGCATTATCGTCGGGGATACGGGAGCCGAAGTCCGCAAAGCTGTGGGCGATGGCCGCCGCTGGGGCGTACAGATCACCTACATTGAACAAAATGCTCCTTTGGGCCTCGCGCATGCGGTGAAGATTAGTCAGGCTTTCCTCAAAGATGAGCGGTTTGTCCTCTTTCTGGGCGATAATTGCATTCAAGGCGGCATTAGCTCCCTGATTGCCCAATTTGACCAAAGCGATTATCACGCCCAGATTGTCTTAAAGCAGGTTCCTAATCCTCAGCAGTTTGGGGTTGCCGAACTCAATAGCGCAGGACAAATCATGCGCTTAGTCGAAAAGCCCCAGGAACCGCAAAGTAGTCTCGCTCTTGTGGGAATCTATATGTTTGATGCTCATATCTGGGAAGCGGTGAACAGCATTAGACCTTCCTTTAGGGGCGAGCTAGAGATTACCGATGCGATTCAGTGGTTGGTTGAGCATGAGTACAATGTCTATCCCTACATTCATCAGGGTTGGTGGATTGATACGGGCAAGAAAGATGATCTGCTGGAGGCTAATCGGTTGATCTTAGAGGAACTGGAGCCAAACATCGCAGGGTATGTAGACCGTGAATCGCAGTTGATCGGCAAGGTGATTATCGAGCCAGGCGCGGAGATTATCAATAGCACGCTCCGTGGCCCAGCGATTATTGGGGAGCATACGCGCATTCTCAACTCCTTTGTCGGCCCCTTCACCTCGATCTATCATCATTGCCTGGTAGAGAACAGCGAGATTGAACACAGCATCGTCTTGGAACACAGCCAGATAAGGGATTTGCCCCAACGCCTTGAGGACAGCCTCATCGGGCGCAATGTTGAGGTCGCTCGAAGCCCCTTAAAGCCTAAAGCTTACCGCCTCATGCTCGGAGATAATAGCTCCGTTGGGGTTTTATAACTGCTTTAACGGAGAATCTGAGGGAGGAAGATAGCGTAAACAAGGGGCATCGGCGGAGCAGTCTGCGTGGCTGACGGCGTAACGGTATGCGTAACCGTCGGCGTAACGGTAGGGGTCGGCAGCGCTACTACTTCTATCGCTAAGGCAGCAGGGCCCGCTAGGTTGCCCCGCTGGTCTTCCCCATAAAGAACAAGCCGATAGCTGCCAAGCTCCTGCAAACCACTTAGTTTAGTCGTATAGCGCTCCTGGCTCACTGAGCGCAAGTCTATCGTTTGGGTCGAGGTCAACTGTGCTTTTGGCGCATAGACCTCGGCCCAAACTCGTTTCAGGCTGGTTTGAGCTTGCACGCTAACGGTTACCGTCAGGCTACTCTCCTGCTTTTGCAGCAGCTTAGACGGCCCAGAAACCTCCCTTATAAATGGTGGCCACTCCTCTACTGCCAGGTCAGCTGCGCCCCCAAAGCTCCTTTGCTGCGCGACAAGGCCAGCTACCTTCTCGTTTGAAAGCCCATTGTCATTGCTCTCTAAGCTCGGTACTTGGGCTGGATGCGCCACCTCTAAGGCCCATTTCGCCTCCTGAAATGCTCGATAGAGGCTCCCACCACGCTCTAAACTTGCGAGGAAGTAGGTCGAGAAGAACATGCCTTGCGGAGAAATTGCAGCCAGTCCTTTTGCCCCAGTGGAAGCGATGATTACTCGCTGCTGACTCCCTGTTTGACCTACTTTAGCCTGCATGCTCTTCTCTTCGGCCCCCTTCAGCTGCTCAATAAACCCCCCACTATCATCAGCCTCAACCACTAGATTGATTTTAACCCCAGGCTGGGCGACTTCCAACTGCCTGAACCATGAGGCAAGGTCAGCAGGCATGATGGTTTGCTGCTTAGGCTTATCTAGGTAGAAAAGCCCCGCTTCGCCATGCCCAATGAGGAAGAGCGTCAGCGACGACTCCGCCCCCAGCGTAATTGCTTGGCTTGCCCAAGTCGTAAGCGCTCCCTGGAGTTGGGTGGGGTTCAAAGGCTGATCATAGCTATCACGAGTGAGCAGGTAAAGCTGCTTCGCAGGGTAGCCTAAGCGCTTAAAGAGTTGATATGTCTGCGTGACAGCCTGCGAAAAGCTCGTTTTCAAAGGATCATCTGGAGCTAATTCCCCCCCAACAATGATCACCAAGTCCTTTGGCGTTTGCTGCCTAAGCTGGCGCACAGTTAAATCATACTTGGCAAAGGAGTTCGTGCTATCTGTTAGTTTGAGGTAAAGCGGCTGATTAGCATCCGCTAAGTAGCTCAAGCGCACGTCATTGGTATAGGTGTAGTTCTGCGTGATTAGAGGCTGCCCCTCACAAGCCGAGCGCAAATCAAGCTGCAAGTCAGCCTTTGAATTGGGGTAAACATTCGCTTGAATCAGGTAGATCGTGCCTGAAATAGCATCAAAGGTAGCCCAATCCTCAGAGTCATTCGGCTGGAAGCTATGATCTTGCACGATCCCATCCGTAGTGAGAGTCGTCGCTTGCTTACAAGAGGTATCTGGCTCATAAACGTCAGGCAAAGGCGTGGAAGTCGCCGTCTTAGTCGGCGTTTTGGTGGCGATGGTCGCTGTCGGCGAAGGAGTCACCGTGCGAGTCGCCGTTTGGGTAGGGGTTGGCGAAGGAGTCGCCGTTGGCGTATTCGGCGGCGGATTAGTGGGAGCTAACGTCCTTGAGGGAGTCGGCGTGGCCGTCGCAGGTAGCTCCTGGCGAACGTAGATGGGCTGCTCACTAAGGTCTAAACTCGCTTTGCTAGAGGCCGTCAGTGGGGTTTGCACCCCGTAAAGACTGATTAGAAAGGCATTCCGCCCAGCCTCTAAAGCGAAATCCACCGTTTCACTTCCGCTGTTCCGCCAGATCAGATCGATTAACTCATTCCCTGGCCCTTGAAAGCGTAAATGGTAACGCGCTATCGCATTCTTGGCGGAATTGTAGCTAAAGGTGTTTAAGGCCCCAAAACCTAAGAAGGTCGCCCCTTTAAGCTGCGCGACTTGAGTCTTATAGGCCGCATAGCCCAGCTTCTGCCGATAGCCCGTGTTCACCGTGTCCAAAAGGGCCATCGCGCCCCAGGGCCCAGCTTGCGTCCCGTCAAACTTGTCCTCCAATTGAAAGTAGCTAAGGTGCTGCACGCCCTGCGCTAACGCTAATGCCTGCGCCCGTACCAGGTAATTGGCTTGCTGCTGCTCAGTTTTGCAGATGACCTGCGCCAGTTCATGCGCCTGAAGAGTCGCCTCCGTTGGCAAGTGATACCGCGCCAGAGCGTTCGCCCAAGCCGCTGTGCTGGTCGCGCTGGTACAGGCCGGCCAACCAACTTCGCCAATCCAAAGGGGCCGAATAGCTCCCCCTCGCGCCTGCGTCTGCGCCGTAAGCCAATCCTTGGCCGTCGCCAGCCGCCCCCAGAAAATCACCTTTGAAAGCAGACTCTCCTGGTCAGGGGCAACATCTGGCATGTAAGGGTGGATCGTTAAGCTGTCAAAGGCGCTCCACGCTCCTGGGCTGGAAGTTAGCGTCTGCTCAAAGAAAGCCAGCCCGTCTTGATGCCCTTTACCGTCATTCCAACTCCCATCAAAGACATACAATCCCCCCGTCGTGACGCTGGCCGTTGGGTCAGCAGCCTTAATTGCCGCGTAGCCAGCTTGGAGTAAGGCCCCATATTCGGCAGGCGTACCAGGCCAGGTTTCCCAAGCATTTGGCTCATTCCAAAGCTGCCAAACGGCAATGCGGGGCGAGCCAGCGGCATCCTTCACGCCATCACCGTCATACCGCTCCACGGCAGCCGTGACGAAATCGGCAAAATCTTGGGCTTTTGCGGGCGGACACCAATACTTCTCAGCTACGACTCCCACCGCCGCAAACTGCTGCGTGCGCGTTACGCAATCCGTTACGCGGGCCCAATCAGGCGTGGTGAGCAGCATCCCCACGATCCCATAATCCGCCTCCGCAAGCGTTTTCAAGGGGCCATCAAAGTTGTACCATTCCCAACGACCCTTGCCATGCTTCTCTATGTTGGCCCAACCAAGCTCCTCTCGCGCCCAGTTTACATTGGCTTCTTTCCCCAGCTGCGCCAGCTTAGGCAGATCATCCTTAATGGGGTTGATCCGCTCGAAGCCTGTCAGATAGGTATTCATGCCCCAGAAAGTCAGTTGATCAGGCTGTTTGGCTTGCGCTGAAACAACCAGCAAGGAGAAGCAAATGAGGAGCCAAAAAAAGCGGGAAAAGCGTTGCATGCGGCCTATTATAGCAGGTCTTTAAGATTCCGCAGGCAGGCAGTTTCGATTCCGCAGGCAGGCAGTTTCGATTCCGCAGGCAGGCAGTTTCGATTCCGCAGGCAGGCAGTTTCGACTCCGCAGGCAGGCAGTTTCGATTCCGCAGGCAGGCAGTTTCGACTCCGCAGGCAGGCAGCGTCGACTCCGCAGGCAGGCAGCGTCGACTCCGCAGGCAGGCAGCGTCGACTCCGCAGGCAGGCAGCGTCGACTCCGCAGGCAGGCAGCCCGCATTTGATCACCACACCGAAGGCGTAAGACAGGCATCTTGCCTGTCCCGTGCAGGCTGGAAGCCTGCACTACGCCAGAAGCCAGTTTTTTACTTCGCTGGCAGGCCCTTGGATTCTTCTTAACTAGGAATCCACGGCTTTAGCCGTGGCCCAACAGCTATGCTTCAGCAAGTTCAGCAACCAGCTGTTGCCTCCTTCGGATTTCGCAGGCAGGCCTATCGCTCAAAGTGAGCAGCTTAAAAGCCTATCCTAAAGCCATTTTGCCACAGACTCTACTCTATGGTACACTATCAATGTAATCGTCCAGCGGAGTCAAAGAACGTGCATGAACAAAACCAATTAAAGCCTCTTTTGCGGCGGCCATCGTGCTTGAGTCTGCCAGTCGTCATTTTGGCGGTTCTCTTGCTAATCCTGGTCGAGGGTTACATCCTCTTTGTTGCGCCGAATTTAGAGCCTTCAAAAGAATCAAACCAGGTAGGGCAATCAGCTACGTCTAAGGCTGCTACGCCCGCTTATTCACCTTTGTCGGATGCGGAAAAGACGGCTATCGTATCTAATGAAACGCCTAAAGCGGTTGAGGAACCGCCGCCGCGTGCTATGCCTGAAGAAACGAGGGAAGGGCCACCCCAAGCTCCGCCTGAAGAAGCCAGGGAAGGGCCGCCCCAAGCTCCGCCTGAAGAAGCCAGGGAAGGGCCGCCCCAAGCTCCGCCTGAAGAAGCCAGGGAAGCGCCGTCACAAGCTCCGCCTGAAGAAAGAGCTACGGTGGAGTTGCCAAGTGTCATGCCTAAAGCGACGCTGCCAAAGCCGCCAACCGTTGCGCCAGTTGCCCCTACTTTGCCTCCCACTAAACTGGATGATCCTGTAGCCCCTGTCTTGCCAAAGGGTGAGCTAAAACTTTCAGTCACCGAAATCAATGCCTTTATCGCAGCCAATCCCCAAGCCATTAAGCCCTTAGAAAGCCTTACCTTTAACTTTCTACCCAATCAGTTGCAAGCTGATATGGAGGTCAGCGGCATCCAGACCCAGTTGACAGCTGAACCTATTGCGGAGGGGGGGCGGATAAAGTTGGTGAATGCGAAGCTGAGTGGCTTAGGCGCTTTAATCCCGATTGACGAGGTGATAGGTCCCTTAGAGCAGCAGATAAATAGTCAACTTTCTGCTCAAGGGCGGGCGATTAAGAGTGTGAAGCTTGAGCAAGACGTGCTTATTGTTGAAGTTGAATGAGGCCCTTAGCTCATTGTTAAACTATAAGGAAACCAAATGTCCGTTAATGCTGATCCCGATTCCCTATATCGGTTACGCCACTCTGTGGCCCATATTATGGCGCAGGCGGTCTTAGAAGTCTTCCCCGAAGGCAAGATCGCCATTGGCCCCCCAATAGAGGATGGTTTCTACTACGACTTTGATCTGCCGCGAGCGTTGTCTTCTATTGACCTAGAGGAGATAGAGCAGCGGATGCGAAAGATCATCGCACGGGGGAACCCCTTTACCTATAGCGAGGTGAATGCCGAAGCGGCGCGCCAACTCTTCCAGCAGCAGCCGTATAAGCTGGAGCTTCTGGCAGGCTTGGCGCAGGGGCAAGATGAGTATGGGGAAGGTGAAGGAGCGGCCACGGTAATCTCTACCTACCGCCATGAGACCTTTGAGGATCTGTGTCGGGGCCCGCATGTTGAGGATACAAAGCAAATTGCCAGCGACGGCTTTAAGCTGTTGAGCGTAGCGGGGGCCTATTGGCGGGGGGACGAGCGCAACGCGATGTTGCAACGGATCTACGGGACGGCCTGGCCGACCAAGGCCGACCTTGAGCAATATCTCTGGCGGGTCGAGGAGGCCAAGAAGCGGGATCATCGCAAGCTGGGTAAGGAGCTTGACCTCTTCAGCATCTCTGAGGAGGTGGGTGGCGGGCTAATCCTTTGGCATCCAAAGGGAGCCCGAATCCGCGTGATCGTAGAAGACTTTGTACGTCAAGAGCATTTGCGGAACGGCTATGAGTGGGTCTTTTCGCCGCATGTAGGGCGGGCGCAGCTGTGGGAAACGTCGGGGCATCTCGGCTTCTACCAGGAGAATATGTACGCGCCAATGGACATCGAGGGGGATCTCTACTACGTGAAGCCGATGAACTGCCCCTTTCACATCCACATCTACCAGAGCCAGTTGCGTTCGTATCGGGACTTACCGCAGCGTTATGCAGAGTATGGGACGGTCTACCGCTACGAACGGAGCGGGGTCTTGCACGGCCTGACGCGGGTACGAGGGTTCACGCAGGATGACGCGCATATCTTTTGTTGTCCAGAGCAAGTAGGGGCCGAGATCAGTAAAGCCTTAGCCTTCTCGCTGACGATCTTACGGGCCTTTGGGCTGAGCGACTTCAAGGCCTATCTCTCTACAAGGCCTGCAAAGTACGTTGGGGAGCCAAGCAAGTGGGAACAAGCAACGGAGGCCTTGCGGCAAGCGGTAGTTGAGCAAGAGCTACCTTATGAGGTAGATGAGGGAGGGGGGGCGTTCTACGGGCCGAAGATCGACCTCAAGGTGCATGATGCTTTAGGGCGGCAGTGGCAATTGAGTACGATTCAGTTCGACTTCAATCTGCCTGAGCGCTTCGGCCTAGAGTACATCGGCGAAGACGGGCAACGGCATCAACCGTACATGGTGCATCGAGCCTTACTGGGAAGTATTGAACGGTTCTTTGGGATCCTAATCGAGCATTACGCTGGGGCCTTTCCTCTTTGGCTGGCTCCTGTGCAGGCCGTCCTGATCCCCATCACAGACCGACACCTTGAGTACGCCCGGAAGGTGCAAGAGGTTATGCTTAAAGCTGGCCTGCGGGTGGAGATCAATGCGGGTAAAGACCGGATGCAGGCCAAGATAAGGCAAGCGCAAGTAACAAAGATCCCTTACATGCTCGTGATCGGAGATAAGGAGCAAGCGGCGGAAGCAGTTGCGGTACGGCAGCGATCAGGCCCCGATCTGGGGGCGATGCCAGTGGCTGACTTTCTGGCCCAAGTGCAGGCCGAAATGGAAGTAAGGGCTAACTAAGCAAGGAGCGTAAGTAATGGGCCGCTTTTTCTGGGGCTTTACGACGGGCGTGGTAACGAGCTTGGTAGTTTCGTTCCTCATGTCTGCTGAGTCACCGTTAGATACCGAAGCTCTGGCAGCTAAGTTCACCAAGGCTCTGGAGGATGGGCAAAGGGTCAGAGCAAAGCACGAACAAGCCTTGTGGGATGAGTTTCAGCAACGCCAGCAAGGCACTTATCAGAAGCCCAAGCCGCAGGTTGCGAATAAGCCTTTGAGCGTGAATGTGCCCTATTACAGTTAAACCTATGGATGCAGAAATTATCGCTATCGGCTCTGAATTGCTGTTAGGCATGGTAGACACCAATAGTGCCTACCTTGCGCGGCAATTGGCAACATCGGGCATCAATCTCCTGCGGACGCATGTAGTCGGCGACCAGGTTGCGCTAATTGCGGCGACGGTGAATGAGGCTCTGAGCCGCGCAACGTTGGTGATTTGCACGGGCGGTTTGGGGCCCACGCTGGACGACGTTACGCGGGAAGCGGTGGCGCAGGCCGTCGGCCAACCCTTAGAGTTTCACCAAGCCTTGCTCGACCAAATCGCAGCGCGGTTTGCCGCGATGCAACGCCCAATGAACGAGACCAATCATCGCCAGGCTTATGTCCCGCAAGGCGCACGGGCAATTGAGAACCCGCATGGCACTGCACCAGGCTTCATTGCGAAGAAAGGGTCCGGTCTTGTGGTTGTGTTGCCAGGCGTACCCCACGAGATGCGCTTTCTCTTTGAGAATGCTGTTTTGCCCTATCTCCGCAGCGAACACAAACTGCGCGGGGTGATTCTCGTGCGGACCCTTTACGTTTCGGGGCTGGGCGAAAGTCTTATCGGCGAGCGCATTGCCGACCTTATGCAGGGGACTAACCCGCGAGTTGGTACGTCGGCGAAGCAAGGGGTTTGTCAACTACGCATTGATGTACGGGCTGAAACTACCGAAGAAGCCGAAGCGTTACTTGTTCCTGTCGAGGCGATGTTGCGGGAGCGGCTGGGCGAGTTCCTGATTGGGCAGCTGCCCCTTGACCAACTTGTGGCCCGGTTGTTAGGGATTCAACACCAGTCCCTCGCGCTCTACGAAGGTAATTTGGAAGCCCCGGTTTATCACACCTTGAATGCTTCGGCGGAAGGTTTAGCTTGCTTACGTGGTCTGCTGCTAAATCCTTTACCCCAACCCCAAACCATTGATGAGGCGACAGCGGCCAATTTGGCGCTCCAGGGTGCGCTCAAAGCGCAGGAGCAGTGGCAGACTGACCTGGCCTTAGGTGTTCAGGCTGTCCCCCAACCCAATGGTTTTAGCACCGTGAATATCGCGTTAGTTTCACCCAGCGGGAACGCGCAGTTGACCCGTTCTTTTGATCTGCGCCCGCCTGAAGGTTGGGAATATGTGGGGACTTTAGCTCTTGAGACCCTCCGCCGCCAGCTTTTGGGCTACCCTTTGCACCCCTGAGCGGTTGGGCCAGACCTTAATGGAAGGTCGGCTTTGAGGGTTAAGTGGTATGAGAAAGGTAGTGGGAATCGTATGGACATCGGACGTGCTTTTGGCTCGATCACCGAGGACGAAAAGTGGGTGAGCAAGATTTTGCTTGGGGGCTTGTTTCTGCTGATCCCAATTGTCGGCCTTCTGGCCCTCACGGGCTTTATGCTCGAAGTAGCCCGCAACGTGGCCCAGGGTAATCCGCGCCCCATCCCTGGGTGGGACAATTTTGGCGATAAGATCGCACGAGGCTTCTATGCAATGCTGATTGGCCTTGTCTATTCCATTCCTGTGGGCATCCTCCAGGGAATAGAGGCAGCAATGCCAAGGAAGAGTGAAGGCCTATCCCTCCTCTCCATAGTTATTGCGCTTCTTGGGGTTGCGACGCAAATCGTGATCTATGCAGCTTACGTTCGCTATCTCAAGACCGATTCGTTGAGCGAGGCGCTCAAGTTTAGCGAAGTCTTTGCTCTGGTCCAAAGCTCTTTCACAACTTGGCTAATGCTCTTTGGATGCAGCATTATCTGCGGTTTGGTAGGTGCTTTAGGTTTAGTTGGTTGTGGATTTGGCATCATCTTTACCACCGTTTATGGCGGGATTGCTTTTGGGCACATGCTGGGGCAAGTCGCCGCCCAAATCAACGACCAATATCCCCCAAAAAGCTACGTAAATCCAGGGGCTTAACGCTTTTCGAGATATTTCATTGGTGAGGATTGAAAGTGAGGGCAGAGCGCTCTGAAACCTTCAACTTGCGGGAGTGCCTTTACCCCGCCAATCTTCTGACTTTAGGGCGCTTGGGGTTGCTTCCTTTGACACTGGCCTACCTGCGCCAGCCCAAGAAGCAAAAACAAGCGTCCCTTTGTTTGGGGCTGGCGATGCTCACCGACCTCGTTGACGGCTCCCTAGCTCGCCACATGGGGCAAGTTTCGCGCCTGGGCGAGATTCTCGACCCGCTGGCCGATAAAATAGTTTTGAATAGTGTCTGCATTGTAATGTGCCAAACGCAGCAGTTTCCCTGTTGGATGACGCTTATGCTCTTGCTGCGCGATGGAGGCATTCTCCTTTCAGCTTTTTTACTCTATCAACGCCGCGCCTATGTTGCTACCTCGCTGAAAATGGGCCGCATCACCACGACAACCCTTACTGCCGCGCTTTTTCTCTATCTTTTAGATGGCCCCCGAAGCGGGAAACCCGTTCTCTACCTCACCCTTATCCCTTTCTTTCTCTCTATTTGGCAATATAGCCAGCGGTATCGGGCTTTAATGCGGGCTGCTGAAGAGGCCGAGCGCCTTAAAAGAGAAAGCCTCAATATCCCCCCCTCGGCTTAGATGTGGTAATATAAGCGGCATCTAAGGCGCAATTGTTCGCTGTTGCTGCAATTCAAAAAAGGCATCTCAAGCGCAATTGTTCTTAGAATCAACGGCTTTAGCCGTTGCTGCAACTCAGAAAAAGGAAACCTTATGTCTAATTCTAACCATAGCCCTCTGGCCTCAAAAGAAGTAAAAAGAGTCTATCTGGCGAGTCAACCCTTGGCTTATCGGCAGGCGGGGCACGGGCCACCGCTTCTTCTTTTGCACGGCTGGGGTAGCTCATCGCGCAACTGGCAGACCACGCTGGTCGAACTTGCCGAAAATCACACGATCTATGCCCTTGATTTTCCAGGCTATGGCGAATCGCCGCCGTACAAGGGGAACTCAAATTGGGAACAACTGGCCAATCTTGTCATCAAATTTGCGGATGCTTTGGGGATTCAGCAATTTGACCTGAACGGCCATTCCTTTGGCGCGGGAGTCGCCGCCCACATAGCCGCCAATTGGCCCAATCGTGTTCGGCGCTTGATTCTGACCTGTTTCAGCACCTATCGCAATGAGCTTGAGCGCCGCATGATCGAGCAATTTCTGCGCCAGATGGGAGTTTCTACGACGCTTTGGCAACCCTGGATGTCTTTATGGGAACCCTGGATGGCTCTCTGGCAACCCTGGATGGTCTGGATGGGCGGCATGTCCTCCATTTATGAAGCTCTTGCATGGCGGTTTTTCTATCAGGTTCCCACCGATGAGCATTTTTTACGCGAAGGTTTTGCTGATTTCTTGCGAATGGATGGCCGCACTGCGATTGAAAATGCTTCAAGTGCTAGTAGCCCATCGCTCAATTTGGCTTTAGCTCAAATTGTAACCCCAACTTTGGTTATTGGCGCACGGCAGGATATGATTATGCCCCCTTATGGCGTAGATGTTGTAGCCCAACTTGTGCCCAATAGTCATTTAGTTTGGATTGATCGCTGTGGTCATATCCCGATGATCGAACATCCCCAGGAATATCATCAAATTGTGAGCAGTTTTCTCAATGAACAGAAGTTTTAGGCGCACGCAGAAAGAATTTGGGTTTTTCGCTTAAATCTTGGGGCTTCCAGTTTTTACAAAAAGCTGCGCCCCAGACCTAGCCCTGGAGCGCAAAAGAAGCTAAAACTCTTAATTTTGAAACTTAGCGGCTCTGGTTTAAGCGATTTAGGGCCGCTTTTTGCCCTTTTTGTCCCCAGAGATGCGAGCCACCAAACCACGGACAGCTTTGCTGACCCGCTGGAAAAGGCGCGAAAGAAGCGGCGGTTTGGTCACACTCGCCTGCGGCTTGGCCAAAACGAAAGTGGCTCCTGCGGGGACAAGCATTGGCTCAGGCTCAGGCAGCGTCTTCATGGGGTGTTCGAGGAAAAAGTCAACCAGCAATTGGCTGGCCTTTGGCCCCGTGGGGTCGGTGTAAGAACCCGTTTTTGAACCCCCAGGCCAGCCATGTTTCATTCCGTCAATCAGGTATTTCTTCATTAAGACTTCACTGGTCTGGTCACAATAGACATATTCGGTGTAAGACCGACCATTCGTTACGTTGCGCTGGATGACTTCTGTCGGGGTCAGATCAGCGACGGTCAAAGGGTCTTCCCCCGCCACTAGCTGATTAGTGCGCCCCCATTGCGCGATTACCTGATCCGCATTGATCGGCGCAACGGTCATATCAGCAGTGCCATGAAAAACAATCACGGGCATAATCCGCTTGCGATTGCCCATCGCCTCAAAAGCTAGGGTAGCTTGCATGCGGGGGTCGGGGCCCCCGCGCAGCATTACAAAGATACCTTTGACCGCGCTTGTAGTAGCTTTGTACTGTAAACCTGCACAAATGCCAATTGCAGCGAACAGATCGGGGTAAGTTGCGCCCAAAATCGTAGCCATTGTTGCGCCTGCCGAAATGCCTGCAACGTAGACTCGCCGATTGTCAATAGCGAAATCCTGCTTTACCTGGTTGACAATTCCCACTAAATCGCGGGGTTCACCTCTTCCACGCACTTGATTTTCAGGTTTATACCAATTCCAACAACGTACCCGATGATTTGCTCGTGTTTGTTCGGGATAAACTACAATAAAATTAGCGCGTTCAGCATATTCATTCATTTCTGTGCCACGAGCAAAGTTCTCAGGATCTTGATTGCAACCATGGAGCAGCAGAAAGAGCGGAACAGGCTCTTCAGGGCGATAACCTGTGGGAATGTACAGCTTATAAGTCCGTTTATTGTAATTTCGCACCACAAATTCGCCTTCACGGACCCTCTTTGAAGAAGCCGAAACCGCATTGGATAGCGATAGCAAGGAAAACATAGGCGGCACAAACTCCTCTTTTTTAGATTCTAGGGCTTGCATTTTCTCGATTGTAACATAATCCTTATCTGTTGTGATTGACAGGATTCAAAACTTGTACCAAAAGAATGCTCTTTTTTTCTTATCTCTCCTCTTTTGCTTCCTAAAAGCAATAAATAACACTTACAATGCTAAATACACTCTCTTTTGATCTGTAAAGTTCTTTTCCTGGCAGTTATGATTTTGGTGATGCCAAAGTCAAGAGTCGTGAAGCTTAGATTCCAGGAGGCCAAAGGCTTCAGCCTTTGGGGGCCAATGGCTAAAGCCATTGGATTCCTGTTGCCAAAAAGACTCCCAAAGTTCACTACCCTTACATGACTACTATTATTTTAGTGGTCTTTATATCCGTGTAAAAACTAAGTCTGAGAGGTTTTATGCCTAATCTGAAAAATGTTCCTCTCGAATCGCAGCTATCTATCGCCTTTTTACCTGAGCTAATTGCTGCTTTACCTTCAGAATTGCAAATCATCGCTGAACGTTTATTTTTTATCGAGCGCGTTAAAGGTCATACTGTCCCTCCACCGCTAATGCACGAATGGATTAGACACTATTTCGGTGATATAGCGTTAGTTTGCGATCAGACTATCGTCAAAATCGTTAATAGACTTACCCTGGAAGCGGCAACTTATAATCCGCTGCGCGGCCAACGTCCTCAAGAAGCTGGTGATAATTCCCAAATTAGTCCTGATGAGGCTTTGGAAGCAATGTTGGCCGCTAATGCTGGCTCCCAGGACACTTTTCATGATCCACTCAATGGTACAACGGCTGATCTTTTTGGGCGCATTCGCGGCAAATATTGTCTGAGCGCCTCAAATGTTGCCAAATATGATGGCTGGCACGGCTTAGTCATTTTTGATGAATTTCATCCCTTGCGTTTCAACCTTGATCAGTTTCAAGATTACTTTGCTGTTGCTTTACGGTGGCTAATCGCGGCTCAAAAGACAGATTCAAAAGCCTGTTATCCCCTGATTACTTGGAATTGTTTATGGAAAGGGGGCGCAAGCATCGTTCACGGGCATTTACAAATGACGCTTTCGCAGGGTATGGCAGCGGGGCAGGTTGAGCGTTGGCGCAGAGCAACCATTGATTATCGCACTCAATATCAAAGTAGTTTGTTTGCTGATCTAGCACAATTAAATCAAGCTTTGAGGCTTATTTTTCACGAATCAAATGAGGTTTGGGGTTATACCAGTTTGATTCCTGTGAAAGACCGTGAAATAGTCTTACTGCCCAAAGCGATTTTGCAACCTGAAATCTGGGCTGAAACTAACGAAAGACAGATCTGCGGAATGCTTGAGCCACTTTGGGCTGCTACTTACACTGCTTTGCGCGAATTGATTGATGGGCAAGGCATGCGCTCTTTCAATTTGGCAGTTTATTTGCCGCCTTGCCGCCCGACCACCGAATCATGGGCTGAGATGCCTATTTGTGTTCGCATTGTTGACCGTGGCAACCCCCTCACGCGCTTGGTGAACATTGGCGCAATGGAACTTTTTGCTAACAATATCGCTAATACTGACCCTTTTGCGCTGGCGCAAGCTCTTCGTGAAGCCTAAAAAGGGCAAGATGAGATTTTTGAATGACTAAAAAGCGCATCTATTGACAGATTCTTAGAGGTAAGTTACCATATTAGGGCTAAAGAATTGAGAAAATAACTGAAAAGTGGCCATAGAAAACCTTTTTGCCAGAGGAAAATGTCATGTCACCTAGCTTGAAGAAAAAATTTTGTCAAGAGCAGCTTAGGGAACTGTTTGCAGCGCAGGGGACAAAGTTAGCGTTTCAGCCCCACAACTTTATCTATACCCCTAATCATGCGGCCCAATCGCTCTATTTACTCGAAACGGGCCAGGTTAGCCTTCAAATGCTATCAACGGAGGGGCGTATTCTAACGTTGCAAATGATTGAGGAACAACAGATTTTTGGGTATATGGCCCTCACAAAGAGCCTCAATTATGATACTTTTGCCGAAACAACTAAAGTGGTCAGCGTGCTTGCCCTTTCCCACGAAACGATTTTACGTGAAATAGCGACCAAACCAACACTGGGGCTAATTTTCCTAGAGGCTTTGGCCCATTATCGCCTCCTTGTGAGCCGCCGATTGGACGAAGTTGCTTTTAAGTCAGTTACGGCTCGTTTGGCTTCGCTCTTTTTGGATATGGCGGGAGCCTCTAGCGAAGAACAGCCCTTTCGTTTGCCGCCGCGCACGCATCAGCAATTAGCCGAAATGATCAATGCCTATCGGGAAACGGTAACAAAAGTAATCAATCAATTTCGGGCTGCCAAGTTGCTAGATATTGACCGTTCGGGCATTACACTGCTCAATCTCTCGCGTTTGCGCGAATTGGCCCAGAACTAAAAGCGTTTTTCCTCACTACTTTTCCTTCCCTTTCTTCATTTCCTTACCGAAAATGATCCTTTAGTAAAAGAGGCTTCCAGCGCTTGAGCAAAATTGCTTAATTCTGGGTAGTTTCTTTTGGTAAATTGGCTCGTCGCTCGGCTATTTGGCGCAGATGACTGCGTTGAATGACTAGTTTCCACCAAAGTTCAAGCAATTGAATCCCCGTGCGCCATAAGCGCGGAAAGTTGAAAAATTGGCTTTTCCCGTAAGTCCGCAGGTAGTGTTGCACAGGCACTTCAGCAAATTGAAAGCCTGCATCTTGCAATTTTTTCACTAATTCCAAGCAGATTGTGCCACTATCCGATTCTAAATCTATCACATCGAAAACATTGCGCCGAATCAAGCGAAAATCGCAATCAACATCTCGTGGTTTGAGGCCAAAAATGAGTCTCACAAACCAATTATACAATCTTCCAATCACAATTCGATGGAAAGGGTCATTGCGATCTGTTTTCCAGCCCTGGACAATCGCAATATCATCTTGCAGCGCGGGAACGAGAAGCTGTAATTCTAACGGATTATATTGGGCATCGCCATCAGTGTAGAAAATCAGGTCTTTGGTAGCCTTTGCAAAGGCTTTACGTAAAGCTCCACCGTAGCCAAGCGGTTCATTATAGGTAAAAACTCTTAGGTTTGGATAGTGTTTGGCTAAAGTTTCCAACACTTCTTTGGTATAATCGGTGCTACCATTCTCAATAACGAGGACTTCAAAGTCATCAGTCAGCGTTTCCAAAGCACCATAAACTGCAGCAACCATGCTGCCAATCGTTCCCGCATCATTGCAAGCGGGGAAAAAAGCTGTAATACTTGGGCGTTTCAGCATTTTAATCCTTTCTGAGTGGATGTTGAACAAAGCGAGATTATAACACAAAAAAGAAGCAGGGTTTTTACCTGCTCCTTCTTTTAGTTCGCTAACTTTAGCGATTTTAGTGATTAAGGTTGTTTAGGCGTTTGGTTTGTGCCCGTAAGGCTCGAAATGTCAACAAACGGATTTGCACCCGTCCCTTGCATTAGCGGAAGTTTGCCATCCCAGCGTTGCATCTGCTGATAGCGAATCAAGTCCGAAGTAAGGCTTTCGGCGAGCATTTTATTAGCTTCGGTCTGAGCCTGAGCGCGAATCCGAATAGATTGTGCTTCACCCTCAGCCTGCGCTTTGGTGGCGTTAGCCCTGCCCTCGGCCTCAACTTTGTCCTGTTCAGCCTTTGTTCGGGCCTGCTCCAGTTGATATTTCTGTTGCTCGGCCTGCTGTTGAGCTTGAATCTTAATATCGAGGGCTTTTTGCAACGATTCAGTAAGATGAACTTCCCGAATGCCAAAAGAAATTAACTCTAAGTGGCGCAAACTAAATTCGGCTTTCAGAATTTGCTCCACTTCTGCTGCAATATCCCCTCGCTTGCTGGCCGTAATCCCTTCCCAACCATATTTGGCCGCGATAACTGGGACTTGTGAACGAGTATATTGACGCACCACGCGATCTTCAACAATATCAATCCCTGCGCCGCCCCAATCTTGATAGAGAACAGCAGCTTCGTCCCGTTTCACTTTATATTGAATTACCACATCTAAGTTAAGTTGCTGTCCCTCACTGCTCTGAACCTTGACGCTATCATCACCTTGAGTCGAGCCTTCAGAACTTTTCTGCACCATCGAATAGTTTTGAATCGTTACGGGATATTCTTGAATCGCTTGCGTAAAGGGATTGATGAAGGCCCAACCTGGCTCTAATGCGCCAGTAGTAACATTATGCGTAAGTTTATCGAATACAATCCCCACATAGCCAGGGCGAATGTTGCGCCAAGCAGTTAAAACCAGCGAAAGGAGAATTACCGCCAGGATTCCTATAACCGTCAAGGTGCTTAACCTCGCAACAACATCTCTTTTGAGTTCAGGTAGTTTGCTGATGTCAGGGTTTTTTCGTGTCATGTCGTGGTTCCTCTAGCTTTCTAACGTGATCTAAGGCTTCTTCATCCACAATCTCTTCCACCGCTTCGTCGAATGAATGCCCCAAACCTCGCAGCCAATGCAGAATGAGGGGCGCAAGAGTGACTCCCAGTTGCCAAGCGACCAGGATTAAGATCAAAACAATGAAAGCCTCTAACAAAGTTGGAGTCATAGACCGTTCCTTGTTTAATTCTTGGCTTTATTATAGCACTTTTGGCTTTGCCTTGCACACGAGAAAACAAAAACTCACTCTTGTTACAGAGTGAGTTGCGTTTGGTGAGCCGGGTAGGGATCGAACCTACGACCAACGGATTAAAAGTCCGATGCTCTACCACTGAGCTACCGGCCCATTTTGTAGCCCTTTCAAAAGCACACCTTAGTCTAGCACAATTTCTTACGCTTGTCAAGGGGAACTTTTATGCTCAGAACCTAGCCAAATATCCTATAGACAAAGAAAGGCATAAGACCTATAATGAGAGCAAGCTGCACTTTCATGTAGATTTAGGAGCAGAAAATGTCTCGCTATCTCAAATTTCTCGCCTTTCTAAGCATCGCTACCTTTCTCCTTCTCATTGAACTACTTAGTAACTTCATTCTCGTGTCCGTTAATGCTCAAAAAGAAGATCTTTTGACTCCCATTGCAAATTTGACCGTTACGCCTGGCGCAGAAACTAAGTCCATCTCTCAAACCCAGGTTTACCTCCCTCTGATAACTAGAAAACTTGCAGCGGGCCCCTATCTTACGCCGACCCCTGACCCTAATGCAACGCCTTTGCCCACGATTCCTGCGTCTGCTATTGCTTCTGCGCCGATTGTGCTTCAGCGTGTACCGGAGCGTGGCGAGGAATTGGCTCCCGAAGCGGCAATAGAACTTACTTTTGACCGCCCAATGGATCATAAATCAGTAGAGTCGCTCTTCCAACTTACTTATCAAAGCTCTGAAACAAGCTTTAATATGTTTGCAGAACAAATCAAAGCTCCTTCTATTGCTGATTCACTTCCTTTGACTGGGACATTTACTTGGCCCAACACCCATACAATGCGTTTTCAGCCAGCCCAACCGCTGCGCCGAAAGGCAAATTACGAAGCTAAAGTTGCCGCCGAAGCCCATGATCTGAATGGGCAAACCCTTAGCGATCCTATAGTTTTCAAGTTTACAACGGCAGGCTACCTCGAAATCGGCCAAGTTAGCCCCGCTAATGAGACAAAAGATGTTGCTCCTGATGCAACAATTACGCTTTTATTTAATCGGCCTGTTGTTAGCATTCAAAACTCAATCTACCAAACCCCACTTCCCCAACCTTTGACCTTTACTCCACCAATTTCGGGCCAGGGAGAGTGGATCAATACTTCAATTTATACTTTTGTTCCCGCTAAACCGCTTCAAAAAGCAACGACTTACACAGCTAAAGTTGATATTGCGCTCAAAGATGTAAAGGGAAATTCTATTTATGATGAAGGAAGCGGTTATAGCTGGAGCTTTACGACGATTAAGCCTTTGCCTGTCGCGGTAATTTCTAGCTCACCTGAAAATAAGCAAGATTCTGTCGCGCTTAATCCTGTAATAAAGGTGATTTTCAATCAGCCTATCATCTTTGATACAACCGATTTCGCTGCCAAGCGATTTGAACTGCGGTCAAAAGATGGCAAAATCGTTTCTGGGGCATTAGGTATCTTTCAAGATACTTTGATCTTCACGCCCAGCGAGCAACTGGCTTTTAACCAAGATTATGAGATTTTGCTTAGGGCTGGATTGCGGAGCAAAAGCAATGATCCTGCGCTTAGTGCAGATTATCTCAGCACTTTTCACACGATTCCATTTCCCCGCATCTTGAAAACTATGCCCAGCGAGGGTGCTACAGACGTTTCACCCTCTGGCGAGATTGTCATCACTTTCAATGCCCCTATTGATACCGAAACTGTTGCAAACCATGTGAAAATCACGCCAGACCTCAAAGTTCCCCTAGCTTTAGCACCAAAATACATTGATGATAAATTTTCATGTCATTTTTCTTTGACTGATGCTAATTTTCAATTGCGTCCGACCACAAGTTATACATTGTATATTGAGCCTGGCATTGCTGATCCCTACGGAAATGTAATTACGCAAGCCTTAAAGATTCATTTTCGCACAGATTCAATGCCTTCGCGGCCTGCGGGAGCGTGGTTTGATGCCCCTGGCTGGCGCATTGCGCTGGTAAATGCCTATCAACCTGCCCGTATCTCGCTTCATACTATCAACATGACTAATGTGCAACTTTCCCTTTATAGTTTGCAAGAAGACAATCCTGAATCCTATAGTTCTAGCTCTGAATTTAGTGCTACTAAACTTATCCGTCGTTGGAAGATTCAGATTACAAATCTTCCAAACGAAGAAATGGTGCAAGAAATTGCGGTCATAACAGATGGCGTAAAATTGCCTGTTGGCCTCTATCAAATAGAGCTAGATAATGCGCCCCAAAGTATCCATAATCAGTGGGATAGATGGGATTATCTGGTGCAAAAAACCAAATTCAGGTTGCTTGTTTCAAACGTCAATATAACGCTCAAGGTTGGAAAAAACGAGGTTCTCGCCTGGGCCAATGATTTTCAAAGCGGTAAACCTGTTGCGGGGCTAAATCTCGCTTTCTTTGCCCCTGGCCAGAGCCAGAGCGATTTCAATGCTAAATATAGCAAATTGGGCACATCAGCCACCGATTCCGATGGAATAGCCCGCATAAGTACCAATTTCCTCTTTGATTCCTACTCTTATATTCCCAATATTCTTGTTCTAGGGCAACAATCCACTTTTGCCGCCGTTTCTTCACTCTGGCAAATTGGGCAAACAAGTCATTATCCCTCAAATATCCCAATTCTAAAAGGTTATATCTACACTGAGCGCCCAATTTATCGCCCTAACCAAACCGTTGCTTTCAAGGGGATTTTACGAAAAGAAAGTGATGTTCAATTTAGTCTTTTTCCAGCAGGGAGCGTGGTAAATGTAAGAATCAATGACTCTAGCTGGCAAGAAGTTTATCAACAGAGCTTTACACTAAATGCAAATGGCACTTTTGTGGGTGAATTGAAGCTTAAAGAGGATGCTACGCTTGGTGATTATACAATTACAGCTAATATCCCCACAAATGAAGCAACTCAAACCTTTTATCAAACTTTCAAAGTTGCGGCCTATCGTGCGCCTGAATTTCAGGTCAACGTAAACCCCGAAACCGCTGAGGTTCTACTAGGAAAACCAATTCGGGCATTAGTGGATGTAAGCTATTTCGCTGGGGGTCAGGTTGCTGAAGCGAAGGTAGAATGGAATGTGACTGCGAAAGAATCTAGTTTCGTGTCGCCAGATTGGGCAAAGCGCTATTATTTTA
>Ga0316612_1000093_pt1 | contig 34733 bp, 45 predicted proteins | sample MIS2016226_MG_FD_207676 | JGI IMG/M metagenome (GOLD analysis project Ga0316612, IMG submission 207676) | Microbial mat bacterial communities from Middle Island sinkhole, Lake Huron, Michigan, United States - MIS.2016.226 | ecosystem: Environmental > Aquatic > Freshwater > Lake > Sediment... | reverse complement strand
ACATCGGTTTTGTGCAAGTGGGGCTGAATTGCTAAATTCAACAGCAGTAATACTAATCGGCTTTTGTGCTAAATTGAAACTTTCGTGTTCCAAATCCCAACCTGCACAAAGCCGAGAAACGTTATAAGCAACTTTACTGAACGATGTACGAACGGCTTTTTTTATCATAAGAAACATTCTCATTCGATATTATTTTAACATTGCTAATTAGAATTTTACAAGGTTCATCTAAATACCAAATATGTTCAGGGTCGCTTTCGTGTATTATACCAGCTTCACAATATTGTGGTTTAATTCCTTTTGGTTGAAAATATATTGTTTCCATAAATACGTCATCATTTGTGCCTTTGTAATAGACAGTTAATATTACTTTTCGTGTATTATATCAACTTCACAATATCGCGGGTTAATTCTTTTTGGTTGAAAATATATTGTTTTTATAAATAATTCGTCATTTGTGCCTTTGCAATAGATAGTTAATCTTACTTTTTCGTGTATTATATCAGCTTTATAATATTGTGGTTTAATTCCTTTTGGTTGAAAATATATTGTTTCCATAAATACGTCGTCATTTGTGCCTTTGCTATAGACAGTTAATCTTACTTTTTTGTGTATTATATCAGCTTTACAATCTTTTGACATATTATTTTAATTTTAGTTATTGTTATCAATCAATTATTTGCGATTTATCAAAAATTGCTAAAGGTTCTAATTTTGGGTACTTTATTTTAAATAACAAAATAGCATCAATCATTTTTTTTGCTTCAAAATTCTCCCCAGTCGTTAACTGAGGTACTTTTTGTATTTCCCAAATTATGTGAAATGTTTTTTTCATAATTGTTTTTTTTAATTGTTTACAATTAGGATTATAATAATCCTAATTGTTTTCTAAATACTTCTATAACTAACATTTTAGCGTCTTTCTCAGATAAACCAAATCTCATTGCTTTGTTTACCTTAGACATATAAAATTCTTTTAATTCTTGTTCTGTCATTCCGATAATTTCTGCTAATCTTTTCATAATTCCTTTTTTAATTGTTTCAACAAATATAGTAATATTATTTAATTAAATACAAATAAAAATTAAAAATAAATGCAATTTATAATCATTCTAAATAAGAAAGCCGTATAAATAATATATATATACGGCTTTCAACCTAAAAACAATTAAAAAAAAATTCTATGGATAGAATCGAAACAAATATATATTTTTTCTAATCAATAAAGCATATAAATAGTAAAATACAAAGATATTTATTGAATCCGTGACGTAAAAACACGTTACGTCATATTACGTCATGCGTTACGTCATGCGTTAACACGCTGTAAATTAGTACTTTATGCGTTTTCGTGACGTAATTCCACGTTTATACCTACTCATACTATATAAAAAAGTGTATGCACACTCTCCCGAGCCAAAAAGTAGGCGAGAGAATTTTTTTAAAAAAAAAGTTTTGAAAAATGACAAAAAACGTGGAATTACGTCACGGAGGTAGTTAACCTGCTTAAAACCAGCCAGTTAAGGCGTGACGTAAAACATGACGTAACATGACGTAACGTGTTTTTACGTCACGGAATTGAAAAAATTTGTTAAAATGTATTGTATTTGATTAATGTTTATATATTTGCAATGTAATAACGACCATAATCGAAAATATTTATATAGATTTTAAAACGTTGTTGAGTGAAAAATTCTTTGCCTCTTGGTCGTGGCTAGCTCAACAATGTTTTTAATAAATAGCGACCCATGAGTAAAGTATCTAAGTTTAAAAAATTAACAGATGTAACCCCCGAAAGGTATTCTTCAGGTGTTGAGCAAGTTCTGCAATCTATAAAAAATGGATTGTTTAAAAATGAAATTGAAGCTATTAGATTAACACAATCTAAAATTGAAAAGGATGAACTTAAGAAAAAATTAACGTCAACAACCTTTGGGGGTACTTTTGAAAAACGTTCAAAGAATGGATTAATAAAAGCGTCTGGTTTCATGATTATAGACTTTGATAAGTTGATTGAACCATCAATTTTTAGAGATGATTTACAATTAAATGATACTATTTACTCTGCTTGGATTTCGCCAACTGGCACAGGTGTTAAGGCTCTTGTTAAAATACCAATAGTAAAATCAAATGACCAATATGCAAGCTATTACAATGCTTTCGTTAATGCTTTGAATTGTGATGAGGTAGATAAAAGTGGTAAGGATATTTCAAGACTTTGCTTTGATAGTTACGACCCTAATTTATGGATAAATGATAATTCTAAAATATGGACTGATTTCGATGTTTTCGAACTTGAAAAGCCTATAATTAATCATGAAATAGTAACTGTACCATGCACCGATTCTGATGAAATTGTGCGTAGATTATTAAAGTGGTTTGAAAAGAAATACAACCCCTCTGAGAGGAATAATTCTATAAATACATTAGCGTTCACTTTCAATTTATTTGGCGTTGATATTACAATTTGTAAAAATATTTGTCTTAGATACGAGCAAAAGGATTTTCGAGCAAATGAAATAATAAAAACAGTTGAATCCGCTTATTCAAAAAAAGAGCTTTTTAATACTGAAAAATTTGAAGACAAAAAGAAACGTGATTTCATTACATCCTTTTCAAGAGGTAAAGATATAAACGAGGTAAAAAAAAAATTTAAGGAAGTAGCTCCAGAAGTTATTGAAGAGCTTTGTAATAATTCAAAAGATATACATTTTTGGGAAGAAAAGGAAAACGGAACAATTAGAATAGTACACAATTATTATAGAGATTACTTACATCATTTGGGTTTTAATAAAATACTTTTTTCAAACGCTACAAAAGTAGTTTCATTCATTCGTAAAGAGGGAAAATTCGTAAAGGAATACCAACCCGAAGAGGTTAAAGATTTTGTACTTTCAGACATTGAAAATAGGGGGGAAATGGATGTGTGGAATATATTAGCAGGAAACACTAAGTATTTTTCTGATGGGTATTTATCTATGCTCGAATCTAAAATAGTTGACGTAGAAAAGGATGGACAGGATTATGCTTTATTTTATTTTCAAAATACCGTTGTTAAGGTTACTGTAGATAATGTAGAATTGATTGATTATAATGAATTGCCTAAATCAGTTTGGGAGACACAAGTATTAAAGCGTGACTTTAAAAAAACAGACCACCATAATTCAGATTTCAGAACTTTTATTTGGAATGCGTGCGGAAAGAATGTAGACAATTACAACGCCTTTAAGTCTATTATAGGGCGTATGCTACACACTTATAAAACAACCGTAGAGAATAGAGCTATAATAGCAAACGATGACGATATGAGTGAAACCCCCAACGGTGGAAGCGGAAAGTCTCTGTTATGGGTTGCAATTGGTAAATTTAGGAAAGTGTCGGAGATAGACGGCAAAAACTTTGATTTTTCAAAGTCATTCAATTACCAAACAGTTCCAATAGATACGCAAGTTTTGGTTTATGATGATATAGCTAAAAACTTTGATTTTGAAAAGCTGTTTTCGGTTATTACAGGAGGTCTGACAGTTGAATATAAATCACAGAATGCCATTAAATTAGATGTAACTGAGTCGCCTCAAATATACATTACAACTAATTATGCTTTAAAAGGTCTTGGCGGTTCTCATGATAGGCGAAAGCATGAGGTTGAATTTAGTTCACATTATAACGCTAATTTTTCACCTGAAGATGAATTTAATAAAAGATTCTTCGACCAGTGGAATGATGATGAATGGTCTGCATTTGACAATTATATGATTAATTGCTTACAATACTTTTTAGAAAATGGATTAGTAAAGCAGTCATTAACGTCAATAAAAGATAAGAAATTTAGAACAGAAACATCGAATGATTGGTTTAATTTCTGCAAAGAACAAAGGCTAACTATAAACAAAAGATATTATAATACATCTTTAAAAGAAGCGTTTTTAGAAGAAAATGACCATTATAAAGATTTTACTAATAAAACTTATCAGAAATGGATGCAAGCATTTGCATTATGGAAGCATTGGAACTTGGTAGATGGTAGAGACCATTTAGGTAGGTACAAAGAATTTAATGATGGTGGCGAAAATATTTCATCGGTTGATGAAGTTACTTTGAATGACATATCAGATGAAATACCGTTTTGACATGAAGGAGTTACGAGATTATCAAAATGAATTATCATTAAAAGGAGCTTCCATTTTAAATAATTTAAAAATACTTTATTTAATGATGGAGGTGCGAAGTGGTAAAACGGCAACGGCTTTAAATATATGTAAATTAAATAATTTTAAAGAAGTTGCATTTATAACAAAAAAGAAAGCTATTCAATCAATTGAAAACGATTACAAAGATTTTGGATTTAACAACTATTTCAATTTAACGGTTATAAATGACGAATCTTTACATAAATTAGTTGGAAATTTCGATGCTGTCATACACGATGAGCATCACCGTTTTGGAGCTTTTCCTAAACCTAATATGTCGGCAAAGTTATTCAAAAAGATGTTTGGTAAGTTGCCTCAAATTTATTTAAGCGGAACTCCTTTCCCCGAAAGTTATTCTCAGGTTTATCACCAATTTTGGACGAGTGAAAACACACCTTTTAAACATTACACAACATTTTATAAATGGTCTTATGACTTTGTTAATGTAAAAGATAAGCATTTAGGCTTTGCAGTTGTTAAGGATTACTCGGAGGCTAATTATAACAAAATTAAACCAATTATAGACCCTTATTGTATAACCTTTACACAAAAGCAAGCAGGATTTGAAACCTCAGTAATTGAAAAGGTACTTTATTGTGATATGAATCCATCAACAAACATATTAATAAAATCTTTAATTAAAAACAAGGTAATCGAGGGAAAAGAAGAAGTCATTTTAGCGGATACGGGCGTAAAATTACAGAACAAAATACATCAATTATCCAGCGGAACGGTTATCTTTGAAAGTGGAAATTCAAAAGTTTTAGACTACTCAAAAGCTGAATTTATAAAAGAACAATTCAAAGATAAAAAGATAGCAATATTTTATAAATTCAAAGAAGAATATAATGCTTTAAAATGTATATTTGGCGAATCACTTACAAACAATCTTGAGGATTTTAACAATACGAGTAAATCAATAGCCTTGCAAATAGTTTCAGGACGTGAGGGCATATCGTTAAAAAATGCCGAATTCCTGGTTTATTATAATATCGACTTTTCGGCAGTTAGTTACTTTCAAAGTAGAGACAGACTAACGACAATGGAACGGAAAACAAACTACATTTTTTGGATATTCTCAAAAGGTGGCATAGAAGAAAAAATATATAAATCAGTTATGAATAAAAAGGATTATACATTAAACGTTTTTAAAAAGGATTTCAATGTCAAAATATAAACAAAAAATAAGGAAAGAATATGAAGCAACAGGACACCTCGTTATTGGACTTATTCGATGCAACTCAAACGGATTCGCTGACCTCATCGCCATTAAAGACGGAAAAGCAACGCTCATTGAATGTAAAGAAAAAAAAGATAGAATTACCTGGCTACAATTATTTAGAGGAAGACAAGTCAAAAAATATGGAGCAGATTTTGTCATCAAACAAGATGGAAATCCCGACAGGAGTGTTTAACGGCTCACTTCCAGAAAATATAATAATAAATAACGAGAAATGGATATGTACCGCCACAGGAACAGTTAATGAACTTACATACGATAGGATTAAAAACACAATAACAAACGAAGTGAAAACAGTTGAAAGAAAAAAATTGTTAAATTTTTTGAATAATCAGTTGCTAATTAAAAAATAATAATTATATTTGAGCATTATTAACAATTAAAAAAAAAAGTTATGAGTAGAAAATCAGAATTTCAGTCTAATTATGAAAAACCAGCATCAAAGTATTTAGACTGGTCAAGCGACGACAAATGTTTCAAGTATTGGGATGGTCAAGCAAAACAAAGTATTGAATTGCCTATTAAATTTTTAGTATTAAAAGAAGCACACACCGTAAAAGGATGGCATGACAAATCAAAGTCTGGAATTTGGTCAAATGAGATTAAGAATATAGGTTCGGATATTTTAGAGGTTAAAGCTTTTAAAGGTGGTATTCTTGCAAAAGGTGTTTATAAAGAAATTAAAGAAATAATTAACAACGTAGGTGGACACTATTCAAAATCTATTTATGTTATGCTTCAAAACGGTGAAACTGTGAATATTCAACTTAAAGGTTCTGCAGTACAATCATGGGGCGATACTTTTCAAAAGTCAAGAGCGAGGATGTCTGACGAGTGGATAACTTGTTTTGGTAGCGAAGAACTACAAAAAGGAAAGGTTAAGTATTCAATACCTTTATTCAAATTTGAGGGCAGTTTAAACGCACAAGAGAACGATTTGGCAGATAAGTGTTATAACAACCTTGTGAGTGCATTAGAATCAAAAATAAGCGATAATAATGAAGAAATAGAAGATAATATCGAAGAGTTGTTAAATGATAATATTGATTTTTGATGGGAGCAAGTAGTAGAACATTTCTAAATTGTCGAATGGAGCAGGAGTATTATAACTCCCTCTCCATTGATATAAGAGATAACATAGAAATAAGATATGCAGAAGTTGATGGCATAGATTACTCAAAAGACGAACTTTGGCAATCACTTAAAAAAGAATCAAACAAAGCGTATTTAAACCTTAAAAATAGAGAATACGATATTAGACACAATTTTAAAAAATAAATATATGAATATCAAACAATCACTTACAGAGTACGTAGTTAAAGAAATTATGAACTATTTTGAAAGAACTGGTAAACTTGAAACACAACTAGCTAAAGAATGTGGAATACAACCAAATCACTTGAAAATGTTTATGTTGGGTATAACATCAATAAAGCTCGTTACAGCAGATAAAATACTAAACGTAATACATAAAGAAACACAGTCTATTTAATTAGATTAAAAAAAAGCAAAAAGATAGTTTTTAAATTATCTTTTTGCTAACTTTGCTTTTATGAAAATATTTTTAGGATTAATATATATTATATTGGTTTCATTTATCTATTATATAGATAGGGTAATAGTAGCTTTTTTATTTTGGCTAAAAACATACAACCTAAAAACATGGCTAAAAAATAGAAATAATATAGTATACTCAATTATTAGAATATTTTTTATAACATTATTATTTTTACTAATTAAATACTTAATATAATGCCAGCAGGAAGACCCTTAGAAGATTTAAGTTCTTTGCCAGAAAATTGGTATGAAAAAATATTAGATTTATACGAAGAGGGAGGCTCAGACGTTGAAGTTAAAGCAATGATTTATAAATGGAGGGGCGCATTTTCTAACTCTTTATGGAATAGATGGCTTGAAGAATATGAAGAATTTTCGCAAACCGTTAAAGGCGGAAAGCTACTTTCAGAGGCTTGGTGGAATAGTAAAGGGCGCAAAAATCTTGAAAATAAAGAGTTTTCATTTAATGGTTGGTATATGCAAATGAAGAACCGTTTTGGATGGACAGACCGCACCGACCACACCACAGATAGTAAACCTTTGAGTAATACGATTAAAGTTGAAATAATACAACCTATTGATGACGATGAATAATGAAAGCTACTATCGTATTTTCTAAAAATTGGAATGCTATAAATGAGCGCAATGAAGATGGTAGCAATAAATATAGATACATAATAAATAAAGGTTCATCAAGGTCATCAAAAACCATATCGTTAACACAATTATACGACCTTTACGCAAGGAATAACAACGGAAAACGGTGTACTGTTTGGAGAGATACGAAAACAGATTGTAAGAAAACTGTATTGAATGACTTTCTAAAAATGTTAAAACGTGAAAACCTTTATAGGGTAAATCAAGACTTTAATAAAACTGAATCGATATTCTTATATTCAACTGATTCAACAGTTGAAATACATGGTACGGACGATGAGGAGACAGTACATGGATTGACTCAAGATATGGCATGGTTAAATGAGCCATATAAAATAAGTAAAGAAACATTTAACCAAATAGACCAGCGGACATCAGATTTTATTTTTATAGATTACAACCCAAAAAAAGGACATTGGATTGAGGATTTAATAAAAGACCCCCGTTCAATTGTAATACAGTCAACATTTAGAGACAACCCGTTTTGTCCTATTGAACAGAAAACTAAAATACTTTCATACCAGCCCATATCTTATTCAGATGTAGTTTTAAGCGGTCTAATTTCAGCAGAAGAAGCAAAGACTTATGATTTATTGATTAATAGATTATCATTCACTACAAAGCAATTAAAAGAGTTGTTAAGATGCAGAGAAAATCACGATAAGAATAGCGCAAGTAATTTCAATTGGCAGGTGTACGGGCTTGGAGTTAAATCAGAGCGTCCGAATAGAATACTACATTTCAAGGAAATTAGTTTAGAAAACTATTTAAAACTAGATTACGATATAATCGTAGGAGTTGACTGGGGAGCGGTAGACCCATTTGGAATAGTTGAAGCGAAATATAACGACGGCAATTTATATTTAAGAGAATTAAATTATCATAGTGAGAATAAAATACGTGAAAAAATAAGCGCAACGGAGCGGATTCAAATAAATGCGGATTCAAGTGATGAGGTTGCAATTGAGGGAGGTATCGTAACCTGGTTATTTAAAAAATTAGGCATAAGCAAAAAAGTACCCATAATTTGTGATACGAATAGACCTTTAAAAATAGCTTCATTAAGGCGTGCTGGATATAACGCTTTGCAGGCTAACAAGCCAAAGGATAGTATCGTAGATGGAATTGATTTGTTAAGCAATTTAAACGTATATTATACAAGTGATTCAGAAAATTTAAAAATCGAACAGGAAAACTATTCAAGAAAAGTAGATAGGTACGGTATTATAATGGAAGAACCTGAGGATAATAATAACCATTTAATAGACCCTACAAGATATATCGCTTTGTACTTAAAAATAATAGGAAAAATTAAAATAGTTTAGCTTATTTAGAATCATTATAAATTACATTTATTTTTATTTTTTATTTGTTTTTAATTAAATAATATTCTTATATTTGTATCACATAACAATTAAAAAAATAGAAATTATGAGAACTATCAAAGAAATAAAAGGATTTAAAATTGAGTTTAACGGTGGGAAAACTTATTTTGTAACAGATGAACACGGAGAAGTTTTGGCAATAACAGGAACTTTAAGAACAGCAACAAACAAATTAAATAAAATATTAACTCAAAGCGGTTTAAACTAACCGCTTTAAAGCCATCAATTCAAAAGGAATTGATTAAACGATAAACTTAAATTGAAACACGAAACAAAATGTTACATATATTCGAATGCACAAAAGAGGAACTATTAACCTTTGAAATTTTAAAGAATTACAAGGGTCATAGTGTAAGAATAAAACCAATTCTGGATAAGCCACAAAATAAATTATACAATTTTGGTAACTGTAAAATGTTAATTAATAATGACATTGATATAACAAGAGAGCTTCATGTTCTATTTCAAATGTTTAACGGTTTTGAAGTAGATTTGGGTATAATAACGCAAGAAATGGTAGAGGATAAAGAACATTTTGAATATTTTATTAATGAAAGATTAAAATATATCGGGGCGTTTTTAAATGGCATATAACGGTTTCGTTTTTTGCGCTAACATACGCTATACGAAGGCAAGGGTTAAGATGCACTCCCTTTCAGCCTTGCACAAATGATAAATAGATGTACACCGCTTGGATTAGCAGTAAGGCCCCTGCTTTTGTATAGCGTATGTTATAGGGCGTTTATTTTAAGATTATGCCAGATATTACAATGTGCACAAATGAAGAATGTCCGCTTTCATATAGTTGTTGGCGGTTTAATTGTCCACCAAGTCAATACCAACAAAGCTATGCGAAGTTTGAACCGCAAATCGATAAAGTGTTGGATGAAGTGGAATGTAAAATGTATTTAGAAACCCAAAATAGTGAAAAGTCGGACGTTGTGAGGTTGTTCGGTTAAATGCCCTATAACGGTTTGGGGCTTTGCGAAGGCAGGGCTTCAAGGCACAAAAGTTCAAATTTAGCACAATGTTTAATAGTAGTACAAATGTTCAATAAACCACTAATGCCCTGCTTTTGCGAAACCCTTGTTATGGGCAGTACGGTATTTAACACGAGATTTTTAAAATGGAAGTAAATAAAATATATCATAGTGATTGGATGAATAATAATCTTGCTGACAAATCGGTGCAGTTGATTATTGCAGACCCACCGTACTACAAAGTAAAAGGAGATTTTGACTTTGTTTGGAAAACCTTTGATGATTACCTGCAAGATGTAGAAAAATGGGCGATAGAATGTAAAAGAGTTTTAGCTGATAATGGAACGCTTTATTGGTATGGAGATGCTAAAAATATTGCCTACGCTCAAATAATATTTGATAAGCATTTTAATTTATTGAATAGTTTGGTATGGGAAAACACAAACGACCATAAGCAACAAATACGCTTTAATACTGATTTGCGAACCTTTGCACCACTTACTGAAAGATTGCTGATGTATAGCAATGATTTTGATATTGATTTTACGGTAGAGATAAGAAGTAATAAAAATAATTTTTTGCCAATTAAGGAATATATGAGAGAAGAAAGAAAAAAATGTGGATTAAGTGCATCAAAATTAAAAGAGAAAACAGGGCTTCCTTGTAATTTAAAGTTAATAGGTATGTATTTTGGTGATGTACAATGGCAACTACCTACAAAAGAAAATTATGAAATGCTACAAAAGACAGGATATTGGCAAAAACCTTTTGAAGTACTAAGAGAAGAATTTGAAGTACTAAGAGAAGAATTTGAAGTACTAAGAGAAGAATTTGAAGTGCTACGCAGACCGTTTAACAATGAACGTTTTTATGGTGATGTGATTAGAATCCCAAACTATGAAACAGGAAACCACGAACACGACACGCCAAAACCTGAAAAACTAACAAGGGAAATAATACTAATAAGTAGCAGACCAAACGACCTTATTTTAGTTCCTTTTGCTGGAAGTGGAACAGAGTGTGCAATGGCTATAAAAGAAAATAGAAACTTTATAGGATTTGAAATAAACGAAAAATACGTAAATTATGGCAATAAACGAACCGACAATATTAAGGCACAACCGTCATTGTTTGCAGTGTCGTAGTATTGCTTATAACTGTTTAGCGGTTGGCGCAGTGCGTATTATTAACGAAAAACTTAAATAGAGACGATATGACAAAAGCAGAAGAAATTTACCACCGTTTTGTTCAATACGAATGGAACGAAATAGGAGAAGGGATGAAGAAAAGTATCTTAGATGCGATTAACGAAGCATTGCGCCAACCGCCTGTTAGCGGTTCGTTGGGCTTTGATGAAGGTTATGAAAAGGGATGGACTGATGCCACATCTCAAGCCATTAATGAAATACAAAAGAACTATAAGCCCAATGACCACTAATTTTGGGCTTTGTGTCAGTTTGCCCTTGCACAAATGCTCAAATTATAGACAAATGTTAATAGGGCAAATTGCACAAAACCCGTGTTAGTAGCTGGCGGGATTTTCAGCACTAAAGCTCAATCGAAGCACTAAAGAAAAAAGTATTAAAAATGTGTGATGGCAAATATGGTTTTGAAAAAACCAAACATAACTTCCCTTACAAATGGACTTTGAAGGATGCGGTATTTACAAAAGACAAGGGCAAAGTATTTAGTTGTTTTGCTTGTGGTGGCGGTTCAACAATGGGCTATAAATTAGCAGGATTTGACGTATTAGGATGCAATGAAATTGACCCTAAAATGATTGAAGCATACAAAGCTAACCATAATCCAAAATATGCTTATTTAGAGCCAATACAGACCTTTAAATTAAGGACTGATTTGCCTGATGAACTTTACAATTTAGAGATTTTGGATGGTTCACCGCCTTGCAGTAGCTTTTCAATGGCTGGAAATAGAGAAAAAGACTGGGGCAAAGAAAAGAAATTTAGAGAAGGACAAGCAGAACAAATACTTGATAACCTTTTCTTTGATTTTATAGACCTTGCAAAAAAGTTACAACCAAAAGTAGTAATAGCTGAAAATGTGAAAGGATTGCTTTTAGGAAATGCAAAGCAATATGTAAGGCAGATTTATAGGGAATTTGATTTGGCTGGTTATTACTGCCAACATTGGCTACTGGATGCAAGTAAAATGGGTGTGCCACAAAAAAGAGAAAGGGTTTTCTTTATAGCAATGAGAAAAGATTTAGCTGAACCATTTTTGTATAATGCTGATATGTTTACAATAGTGCCAAAGTTGGAATTGCAATTTAAAGAAGCTGAAATATTATTTAAAGATTTGCTATTTGAAGATGAAGGGAAAATTTGCGAGTGGGAAGGTAAATGGATGTGGGAAAAAATTTCATTCGGTTCTTATTCACAGGTGCATCCAAAGCAACAATATTTTGGAGCTATAAAAGTAAATCCTGATGATGTTTGCCCAACTGTTGTAAGTAATACTGGAAGTGAATTATTTGATTACAGAGAAAATAGGCATTTAAGTAAAGAACAATTATCACAGGTTGGAACATATCCATTAGATTATAATTATGTAAATGTTCCTTTTAAGTATTTAATAGGAATGTCAGTTCCACCTGTAATGACTGCACAAATAGCAAAACAAGTATATGAACAATGGTTATCAAAAATTTAATGGCTGCGGAGCAGACAAAGAGGGAGGGAAAATTTTTAATACTTTTTTCTATCCTGAACTTCAATCGAAGCACGTCCGCCCGCTTGCTACTAACTAATTACTAAAAGAACATTTAATACACTTGAATCATGCGTATTTCCTTGAATTTCTCTTGCAAATATTGTTTAGATTTCGATTATATTTAAAGCTTCTTGCAATGTCATTCCCGAACCTACTAGCGTTGAAATTGATTCCGATTTGTTTTTATTAGCTATTGTTTTCTCTAATATATTTTCTTGCAAAACTGGAACATTTGAATAGTCTAATCGTAACCACTCATTTTTACCGTCCAAGCCGAAAAGTTTTGTTCTATTCATTGACAATTCTTCTGATAAAGGTATTATGGTTGTTTGGAAAACGTTTCGCAAAGATGAAATTTTATTTTCATAAGTTGATGCAGTTGAAAAGATATTTTCATCAAGACCCAAAACGTCTATAATTTTTTTAAATCCTGCGTCAACTTCTTCAAAAAGTAGCATATCTTTTATAGGATATGCGGTGCTATTCCATTTTAGGTTAGCATCACTAATAAATATTTTGCTTTTACCGTCTTCAATGCCGTAATTTTTCACATAAGCATCCTCCATTCTTTTTCTATCTTCTGGTGCAACGGCAACCGCTCCGATTGCGTCTTTTGTATTATTAGAAATAAAACCAAGCGCACCCTCCTTTGTCATAATTACGTTTCTAAATTTTTTGGATGCGCGTATGTTTGAAATATCCATATACAAAGATTTCAAAGGCGATTCCCCTAAAATAGGATTATTGCTATTATTTAACTTTGTATGGTTTATTTGTTCGATTGTTAATTTCTCGTTTTCATCACCATTTTTGTAAATATAGTATTCAATTATTTCATTAATATCTTGTTGTTTATACCATTTACCTGTTATTTTAGCTTCGATTTTATTAGTTTCTAAGATGTTCAATATTTTAGGCGATGAATTTTTAAATGGTTTTAATACAAATTCGTAATTATTACCGTATAAAATCATATTCATATCGTAAAGTCTTATTAATTCGTTTCCATTCATCAAAGGGTTTGGATTCTCTAATATATTCACAAAAGGCGATTTAATTACTTCTTCGATAATTCCTTTACTATTCATTTTCTCATGCTTCCATTCGCCACACGAAAGCATCAAACCACGTCTAACTATTGGTGCATAAAGCTCCGATGTTGTTATCATTAAGTCATAAGCATTTTTATTGTTAATTTGTATAAATTCAGGTTCACCGCTTAAATCTGTAATATTATTGCCTATGTATCTAGTTTTATAATACTCGTTCGCTCCTGTAAAAAATGTCAAAAGTTTATCAATAAAATTCATATAAATATTTTTTTTTCAAATATAAGTCTATTTAACATAATAAATAGTATATTTGAAAAATCTATTTAACATAATATTATTATGGGCAAAAATGAGGTTTTAAAAAACTTAAAAGAAAAGTTAGAAAAGTTAGAAAATAGCAATATAAAAACGGCTATTAAAGAGGATATTAAAGTAAAGGGGGCGGATTACGTAAAGAAATGATAAAGTCTATTGATTTTCCTTTAAAAGAATTTTCAACAAAAGAAGAGTTGTTTGCTGAATTAAAATCAAACAAAGACGATTTAATTAATCTTAAAAAGGCAAATTTAAAGAACTCAGATGAATTCTTTTTTAATAATGTTATAAAAGAAAGCACTATTAAATCAATTGATTTTGAGGATGAATATATTTATTCTGTAATAAATACAACTAAGATAATGGACAGTCATAACGATGTTCATTTAGACGGTATTTGGAACAAATCAATTAAGGAGCAAGCTGGCAAAATTTATTACGTTGCGGACCATAAATTAGAATTATGTTCAGTAATTGCATATCCAAAAGATGTTGAAATGCAATTAGAAAATATCGACTTTAAGGAATTAGGCATTGAAACAAATGGAACTACTCAGGCTTTAATTTTTAAGGTTAAAAAAGACAAAATTCGCCTTAATGCTTTTAAAGATATTATTAACGAAAATATACAAGTACAGCATTCTATTAGAATGAAGTACGATAAAATGTTTCTTTGTATAGATTCAGATTCAAAGGAATATAAAGAAGAGAAAACCAACTGGAATAACTATATAGAAAATGTAGTTAACAAGGAAAGAGCTGAAGAGGTTGGATATTTTTGGGCGGTTACCGAGGCGCAAATATTTAAAGAGGGGAGTTTTGTAACTGGTGGCGGTTCTAATCATGTAACTCCATTAATGCAAAAGTCTGAGATTAAACAAGCAAATAAATCAAATTTTTACTTTACTATATGATAACAATAGAACGAGTTAACGAGTATATATATTTAACTGATTTAACAACCAATAGAGTATACGAGGGTTTACGACATAATGTTCAATTAAACGTTTTAGATACTGGATTAGCTGAATGGACTATTTCAGGGTTAAATCAATGGGACATAAGAAAGGTATTTTTAGCAACCGACACTAATTTGGGTAATGGCACCGCATTAAAAGCATGGGCGGAAGCTAATCTAGGAATACAGTCAAGTGGCGGTAGCATTGACATTTCAACACTTGCTACACAAGTGACATTGCAGGAGGTTAGCGACAAGTTAAGCAATTTAACGGGGTTACAGCCTTACATGGTACGAGAAAGCGTTGCTAATACCGCTCCTGACTGTTATTCGATTTCATTTTTTAACAACGGTAACACTGATATATTTATCAATGTAGGTGGTGTTCCTAATATATTGAAAACAGGTGAGCAAATTGAATTTAATGCAGGAAATTTAAGGTATTACCCGAATGGTATGTTTACATACGATGCAACTGGTTCTGAATTAATTTTAACGGCTAATTTAGTTTAATAATGGCAAAAAGTACATATAATAAAACGCCTGAAAATACATTAGTTATTCCTAAACCTATTATAACTAATATATATCAAGGTTCTCAACAAGCTAGAACGGACGTAATACCTCCTACTGGAGTTTATAACACTTTGATTGGTATGCAGGTTGTTTATCCTGATGGATATGAAGAATTTCAAGAAAAGGTAGAAGCAGGATTAATAAGAATGCAATTAGTACACTGGGACACTAAAACGAAATCAAGGAAATCCGCACCCGATGGTGCTGGTGGAATTTCTAGTCAAGCTTTAAAGCGAAATAACACTCCAAGGTTTATTATTAATCAAAACGCTGATTTAGATTATGGAGATTATTTCTTTGGAAGCAAGGTTTATGATATTAATGGTATTCAGATGCCAAACGTACTATCTGCCGTTTATTTGCCTATTAATTTAAAGTCTAGGCAACCAATAGATTTTCAATTAGATTGCCCATATTTTTATGGTAAAGATGCTGATACTGTGGGTAGGATAGTTGATTACTTCCCATTTACTTATATAGATGCTATTAAAAAGGATTCAGTTATAACAATTAGAGGCGAGGGTTACAAGACTAATTTCATTGGTAGAGAAAAGCCTGTTGTTTTGAAATTAAGCAAGTATTTTAGTTTTGTATTTATGTACAAAAATGATTTAGGAAAATGGGAAATGGGCGATTATTCGCAACAATTTAGATTATCAATTGATACGATTAACTACGACGATGGAATGGGTACTACCGAAAAGTATTATTATAGATTCGTTGTAAGGCTTGTTTAAGGCATTTGGGTAGCTTCGGCTATGCAAAGTAAAGATGGGTAGCTTCGGCTATGTATCGAATTTAAAGGGGTAGCTTCGGCTATCCTTTGTTTAGAAAATTAAGAAATTGAAGCCGTTTTAAAGACACTTCAAAAGTGAGCCGTTTATAAAAGAACACTCAAAAAAAATATATAAGTAGTAATAATTAATTTTAAAAAAAATGTTTGTAGAAAAAACAAAAAACGAATTTGATTCTATGAATGAAGATGAGCAAAACAAATATCTAGTTGATAAAAAGGCTCATGATTCAATGATTAGACAAAAGGAAATTTTAGACGCAATTTCTGAACAAAAGAAAATTTCTGATTCAGAAAGCAAAGAAGTGATTGAAAGACTTGAAAATGAATTAAAATCTGTTAAAGATAATTTAGATGAATTTTCGTTAAAAGTTCAATCTATTACAGAACAAAAAAATTCAAAAAATATGGAAAAAACTATTTTAGATTCGATAGTTGAAAACATTGATAAAATCAAGTCAGTTTTCAAGCAAGGTAGTGGAGTTGTTGATATTTATACGGAGAAAGCCGTTGATATTATAGCAACCACAAACGCAACAAATCCAGACGGCATTCCTGAATTGGTGGGTGTTCAAATGGCGAACCCATCAAATGTTAACTTAAAAGCTCCTAGCGTTGTTGACATGATGAATACAGTGCCTACAAGTTTATCTGCATATCCTTATACTGAGGTTGTGCCAAAAGATGGAGATTATGCTTTCGTTGCTGAAAAAGGTTTAAAACCTCAAATTGATTTCGCTATCGAGACGCGTTACGCAACTCCTGTAAAGATTGCAGCGTATGAGCATTTAACAACTGAGTCTACACAAGATATTCCTAATTTAATGAGTATTGCTCGTGATTTTCTTAGAAAGAAACACGATTTATTCAAAGAAAAAGGTTTGTTAAACGGCGACGGTTTGGGAGTTAATGCAAAAGGTGTTACGAGTTACGGGCGTGCCTTTGTAGCTGGTTCAATGGCTAATACTTTATCAGTTGTTAACTTCATGGACGTTGTTAATGCAGGTATAACTGACATTTTTACTACACATAATTATCAAGATGAAACGCCTTATAGAGCGAATGTAGTGTTGGTTAACCCTATTGACTTTTTCATAAAATTAGTTTCCGCAAAAGATGCAAACGGCTTGCCTTTGTATCCAACGGCTAGTTTATTTAATAAAGTTGTTTTAGGCGGTGTTACAATTATGCCTCATGAAGATATTGCAGTTGGCAAGATTTTCATTGGAGATTTAACTAAGTACAATATCACCAATTACGTTGGCTATACTGTTCGCATTGGTTGGATTAACGATGATTTTATTCGCAATCAATTTGTGATGGTTGGTGAGTCAAGATTCCATGCTTTTGTTAAGAATTTAGACAAACAGGCATTTATTTACGATGATATTGCAGTTATTGAAGCGGCTTTACAAATTCCTTAATAATGAAAAAAACTAAATTTATTTCAAGTGGAAAATCTAAATTTTTAAAGAAAGGTTTGGAATTAATGTTAACAGATGAAATGATTGAGATTTTCACGAAAAAAGGTTACGGGAGTGTAGCTGAAGAAGCGGTAAAAAAGAAAACAAAACCAACTATTGACAATCAATAGTTGGTTTATAAAAGGATTTCAAAATGGTTACAGTTGGAGATTTTATAGGAAAATACGAAAGTGCAGTAAACGACTTTACTCAGGCAAAAATACTTTTGTATATACAAAAATACGAGAAACATTATGCTTTAAAGTTGTTGGGAGTTGATTTGTATAACCTTTGGGTTGTAAACCCTTTAATACCTCCATTTGATGCTATTACCAATCCGTTTGTTTTTCAGTCAAGTTGTGGAACGATTCACGAATCAATCGGTATAAAAGACATGCTAACTGGATTCATTTACTTTCATTTAGTTAACGACATTCGAAGTCAACAAACTTTGGGAGGTTCGGTATCAAAGGCGAATGAAAACAGTATGCAAAACACATCAATCCAATCTGGAGCATGGGAGCGTTTTAATAGTAGTGTTTACACTTATGAAGCTATACAAGCGTTTATTTGTGAACATTTAACTGATTATCCTACATTCAAAGGAGTTGAGCAGGATATTATAATACCTTATTTTTAACATGGAGGACATTGTGTACATAGTAGAGCGTGAAATAATTGATAAACTAGATTTATCAATTAATGTACTTAGCATTAATGCTAATACGATTCACGTATGCAATTTAAAGTGGGCACAAGTTGGCAAAGTGTTAACGGCGGAGGATGGACAAGAATACACTATTATTAATATTGACTATGTTAACAACGATATAACGTTTTCAACTCCATTTGTTTCATCAATAGGTTTTGTATTTTTAGAGCGTCCAAAATATAAGTATGGAACTCCGAAAACAACTAATGTAGAGTGGTCACCAAACGAGTTAGGTGTAACGCCTTGCATTTGGCTAGTAGAGCCTTTAAATGAAACGTTTTTAGGGAATGAGAGTAGTGTAGAGCGTGAAAGTCCTTTGAGGTTGTTGTTGTTAAACTCTAGGGATGCCGTAAATTGGTTGAATAAAGATATCCACGATATGAGAAGCAAGCAGTTATATTCATTACAAGATGAGATTATTGAAACAATTGAAGCGAATCCTATATTTAAAAAGTACAAGGATTTTGATTCTAGGAACTTAACGAAGTTAGGAACTGAGAGTGCTCAAGGTTTTGAGAAAAACATTATAGATAGTGATTTAACAGCATTAGATTTAAGGTTGACGTTACCTATTTACAAAACGTCGAATTGTATATGTTAAATTTTAAAAAAAAATAAATTATGTCACAAAATTGTTCATGTGGGGGTAGATTAGGGGCGACTGGCGTAGATAACTGCGTTATTTTGTTCGGTACTACTCACAATTTTATTTTAGTACCTACCTATAAGGCTGACGGTACTAGAAACTTTATTGATATTTCTTCGCCAACTTTAGGTGCTGATATTCAATCAATGGTTTCAATTAACACGCCTATGTTGGAGCGTTTATATCCTTTGTCATTTGCTGAAAACATTACACGTGCCAAAACTGATAGAGTTTTAGAAACGGCACCTAGTGGGAATATTTATAACGTTCAAGACGGTTTGCGCCAGAATCATATGGAATTTTATGGTGATAGTGGAACGGTGAGAGGTTTAGAGCAGTTGCAAAAGTTTGGATGCACTCAAATGAGTTACTATTCAGTAGATATTAACGGCACTTTGGAAGGTGTTTTGGAGTCAGATGGTTCGAATGAGTTTTATCCTTTTCCAATTATGGATAATAGCTACTTTGCACAATTTGAATATGCAACGGATACTACTATCAACAAATTAATGTTGGATTTCAATTTGCAACGTAATTTTGATGAGTCAACTATCTATTATTTAACAAAAGCGGATTTAGGATTTAGTGCAACTTCGTTAAAAGGTTTAATTCCTTGTACTATGACTGTTTCTAATATCACTACAACTGGTGTAACTGTTAAGGTAGGAAAAAACAACGGTTCTGCGCTTGCGTTCAAACCTTTAAGCGGAATGTTAGGTGGCGATTTCGCTTTGTATGACAATACAGGTGTGGCAATCGTTCCAATTTTAGGAAGCACTGAGGTAAATCCAGGCGAGTACGCTTTGACTTATGCCGATGTACTTGGTGCGAATGAGTTTACATTAAGTGCGGTAGTAATGGGTCACGACATTCAAGACGTTACTTACCAAGACCCTGCATAATGTTGGACAAAAAAAAAGAATGGCTAATCATTGGCAATAGTTCTTTTCTTATATCGTATTTAAAGGACGTGAACATGACTGATGCGATAAAAAGATATAAAGGAACTTGTCACGAGGATAGGATTCGCAACGCTTGGAAACAAGCTAATAACAAAAAATAAAAGATGCGCCCGAATTATTTTTACTTCGGGCGTTTCTATTTAACATAATATTATTATATTTGCATTAATAGTATTTATTGGCAAACAAGGACGTTTTAAGGCGTCCTTTTTTTATATATGATAGACACAAGACCATTATATAAAATTTATAAAAGCCTTAGCAGGTTAACTGATGACAATCTTTGGATTAATTCAATTGACGGCAAGGTTAAGGCGTTTATTATACAGATGAATACAATAGACCAGTTATACAATAAAGGTATTGATAGTTTAGGTGAAAAGGTTGGAGGTGGTGAATATAGACATTTAACGATAGCTATAAAAAAACATAAAGGTCAAAGATATGACCATTTTACGTTAAAAGATACGGGGGCATTTTACGACAGTTGGGTTGTAAAGGTTGATAGGGATGGTTTAATATTGGATGCAGACGACTCAAGCTTTTATGACAAACCACTATTTGAGGTTTATGGTGAGGATGTGTTGGGGTTAACTGATGAAAATAAATTGAAATTGTTTTATATTATTCGGGAAAATTACATTAATTACATTAAGAATGAATTATTACGTTAATATTGAAGAAATGCCGTTATATAATTGGGAGAAGTGCCAAGATGGTGATTTGACTTTTATTCGAAAGGATATTTTATTAGGTAGTGAAGAGCAGGATTTTAAGGCTTGGGAGCTATTGCAGTACGATTATATGGAGCGGTTTGGAGTTAGTACAAAACACGCTAGATTTTCTATTTTACAGCGTGATTTATTGGTGTTAAAATTGGAAAAAATAATAGGAGAGGATAGGTTTATTGATAGTAAAATTGACGATTTACAGGATGAAATAAAGTCTTTTTTCAGTTCAAATGTACAGGAGCGTAATATAATGGATAAAACTTTGATTCATTTGAATAAGGAATACAATTGCGGACTTGATAAGAAAAAAATTAGTGTATTTCATTTTTATTTAATGATTGAGGAATATGGCAAAAAGAATTAGCAAAGCGGAGCTTGGAATAGATGATAATTTATTAAGCTCGTTAAATGAACAGTTAAATGAAGCTATAAGAAATACGAAACGTTATGAAGAAGCACAACGTAATTTAACGGCAATTAATAAAGTAGCAATAAGTGGCGCAAAAGATTATGTAAAGCTATTAAAAGAACAAAATTTGGCAACCGTTGAGGGTCAAAAGGAATACGCACAAAAAGCAAAAGAAGCGAATAGGCTAATATTAGAAGAGGAGAAAATAAAGCAATCGCAATTACGCACATCGAAGTTAATTGAGCAATCAAAACAAGCCGAATTGCGTACCCAAAAAATGATTAACACCGAGAAAGCGAAAACATTAACAGCGTACCAAAAAGAATCAAAGGCTTTAAATGAAAATAGAGAGAAATGGAAGTCATTAGCTGTTCAACAGAAACAAAACACAAAGGAGGGGCGTGATTTATTAAGATTAATAAAACAGCAAGATGACAACCTAAAAAAAATAGATTCAACAGTAGGTCAGAATCAAAGAAGCGTTGGTAATTATTCAAAGGCTATTGGAGGTTTAAAAAGCGGATTAAGTCAATTAGGGTTAGCTTTTGGAGCGTTTCAATTAATTAGGTCGGCTGGAAGCACTATAATAGACTTTGAGGAGAACGCCGCTAATATGGCAAAGACTTTGGGTGTTTCAACATCTGAAGCTAAGAAATTAGCAAAAGAATTACTTTCAATCGACACGCGTACAAGTGTTGAGGAGTTGCAAAAGATAGCCACTATTGGAGGGCAATTAGGAATTGGAGCTAATGAAATTATAGGTTTTACAAAGGCTGTCGACACTTTAAATGTAGCACTTGGCGATGAGTTTACGGGCGGTGCTGAGGAGATTACAACCGTAATTGGTGGACTTAGAAACGTATTAACAGATATTAAAACGGACGATGTTTCCGCTGACTTGTTAAGCATAGGTAACGCCATAAATATATTAGGGGCAAATGGTAATGCTACTGCTCCCGTTGTTTCTGATTTTGCTAATAGGATTGCAGGTATTGCCATACCTTTAGGGGTTTCAACTGACAAGATTTTAGGACTTTCGGCAACCTTGCAAGAATTAGGGGTCAACCAGGAGCGAGGCGGAACGGCAGTTGGTAAGATTTTGCAAGAAATGGCAAAAAACGTAGGCGGGTTTGCTGAAATTGCTGGTGTTGACGTCACTAAGTTTGGGAAGTTAGTAAATGAGGATATATTTGAAGCGTTCAAAAAAGTTCTTGAGGGGTCTAAAAAATTCAAGGGTGACAATGTAGCGTTAACAAAAAGTTTGGATTCATTAGGTTTAAGCGGTTCGGGTGCAAGTGAGGTGTTTTTGAAATTAAGTGGCAATATGGAGCTACTAGATAAAAAGAACACTTTGGTAGCTGATGGATTAAAAAGTACAACTTCTCTTACAGATGAATTTAATGCTAAAAATAACACACTTGGAGCGTCAATTGAAAAGTTAGGTAAAGAATTTCAAAAGTATATTATTGGAATTGATGAAGCTGGCAATGTATCTGGTAAATTAGGCTCAGTTATAAATTTTTTAGTACATAATTTTGAAACTATTGTAAATGTTATTGGTAAAGCGACCGTTGGGTTTTTATCTTTCAAGGCAATAACAAAATCTTTAGCTTTTGTTGACTTTGTAAAAATGAACGGAGGCATTAAAGGAGTTGCAAAAGAAATGCTTAATCTAAGAACAAACACAGATATTGCGTCTTCATCAACTGGCAAAATGGGAGGTGTATTAAAAGGCATAGGATGGACGGCATTAATTGGATTGGCTTTTGAGTTAGGTACTGAATTATATAGGATTGCAAGCGGTGCGGCGCAAGCTGAGGAGGATATGGCAAGACTTGAAAAAACAACTGGAAATGCGTTGTCAAACACTGAAAAAAATATAAAAACAATAAAAGGTGTTTTATCTAATAAATTAGAGCAAATAGACTTAAAGGTTACGGATGGTAGCTTGAAAGATGAAAAGGAAATTTTAAGACTAAAAAATGAAGCTATCGCTACTGCGAAAATTGAATTAAGAAACAACATAGCAAGTGTAAGGGAGCGAAAAGATAAATATTTAGCTTTAAAAAAAGAAGCTGAATTATTAGCAAAAATACAATTTGCAGAAAGCAAAGGTGATGCTTTTAAGGTTCTAAAATCAAACGAACAACTAAAAGCTGAAAAACGTATTTTAGAAATTCAAAACGAATTAAAATTAAAGAAAAGCACAAATATATTTGGAGCTGAACAAACTATTTCGGCAGGTGATTTAATAGGGCAGTTGAGCGCAAATATTAATGCAACTAGCAAAAGTATTGAATTGTACAAAAATGAACTAGAAGACGTAAATATAGACCTTAATAGAAATATTGCAAAAACAAAAGGAGCTTCAAAAGAAACTGATAATTTTAGTGAGTCAACAAAAGGAGCTACAAAAGAAACAAAGGCTTTAAATACCGAGTTAAAAGAGCAAAACGAATATTTATCTAAGCAAGTTGAGTTATTAGAAGAATTGGATGAAATTAATAGAATTGAAGCCGAAACGAATATCCAATCTGAAATTGATAGCGAGTTTAATAATTTACGAAAAATTGCAGAAGAAACGGGGCAACTAGATATTGATTTATTAGAAGAGTTATTAGCTAAAAAGAACGAGCTACAAAAAAAGCATATTGAAGAACGTGAAAGCTATGAGATTTCACAAATTAAAGAACGATATAGATTAGAAGCTGAATTAGCTAAAAATGAGTTAACAAATAATCGTGATGAATTACTTTCACAAGATGGATTAACTCCAGAAGCTAAATTAAAAATAGAACAAAATTACCAAACTGAGTTGGCAAAACTAGATATGGATAATTTACAGCGGATTGCTGATATGGAGCTTGAAATTTTAATAATAAAAGGCAACTCAAAAAAGAAATTATTAGAATTGGATAAAAACTATGCTGATGAGGTTAATAATGTAAATGATGAGCTTATTGAAAAGCAAATCGAATATACTGAAAAAAGTAACGAAATAAATGAAGAAAATTTAGACAAAGAAAAGAAAATTGCACTAGACAAAAAGGGGTATATAGATGCGGTAACAGACTATTTGCAAAAGAATATAGACAAACGTATTGAATTGCTTAATAAAGAGATTGAAGCGCAGGAAAAGCAATACGATACACTCCAAGAATTGGCAAACAATGGAAACATACAAGCTAGTCAATCACTTGCTGAAAGTGCTGAGCTGAAAAGACAAGCTGAAGAAGAAAAGGCTAAACTAGAGAAACGAAAACAGCAACTACAAATCATGGCTTCATTTTTAACGTCTTATAACAACCATTTAGAGGGTGGTGCTCCTGCTGGCGAAGCGTTTACAAAGGCATTAACCGAAAAGGCTACACTAGAGGCGTTATTGGCTTCGATACCCGCATTTTTGGAGGGTACGGAGAACACTGGCAAGGTATCGAACCCACTTGATTCGAACGGTGGTAGGTTGGCAATTTTGCACGATGAAGAAAGGGTATTGACAAAGGAGCAAAACAAGGCTATTGGAAACAAGTCAAATGCTGAGGTTGTGGCAATGATTCAAAAGTCGGAGCTAAGCGAAAAAATGGGAGATTTCACAAATACTGGATGGAAAGATTTAGCTATAATAAACGAGTTGAATGGTTTGAAATCTGAAATGAAAGCTGTTAAAAAAGCTATTGAAGATAAGCCTGAAACGAATTACAATGTAGAAAGTGTTGTCAATGGAATAATGACTTTGAACAAGACTACAAAGAAAGGGAATAATTTAATTTATAATAGATTTAAAATAGGATGAAACATTTTATAGATGGTTTTGAGGTTTCGCCTAGAAATATTGGCGAAATTGGGTTGGTTTCAAATTTCACTAAACGCCCTGATGAATTGGAGCTAAATACTACTAGTATTATTTTGACTAGGGAGGCTTATAGTAAGGTTAAAGAACATATTTCTGAAAAGGGTTTTTTTGAGGCTATACCATACACCGTTTATTCATCAACTGGCATATCAATAGACCTTTATATTGATTTACAAGAAAAGCCTATTTTTAGAGATTTTGAAGTCGAAATACAGGTTAAAAAACGAAAAGGAAACGATAATTTTTTAGATAAAATAAACGGTACAAGTTTTGAATTATTAGCAAAAAACGGTGTTCAATTTGATTCCTTTAATGTAGATTATATAATAGTCAAAGACAATTTGGCTGAATTAGCTTTGACCTTGGCAGTTTCTTTATATGTAATGACAAGGGAGTTAATAGAGCAAATAAAAACATTAGTAACGACTATAACAAATTTAGTCGATGCAGTTTCGCCCAATATTGGATTCGTATCTTTTGACTTAGGTGGCATATTGTCTTTAGTTCTTCAAGTGGTAGCACAATTAGCGTTTATTGCTTTAATGGTTATGGCAATAATTAAACTTGGTGAGCAACTGTTTGAGCTTATTTTTCCTAAAATAAGACAACTACTCGGTGTTAAAATAAAGGAGCTATTAAAAAAATCATGTGCATATTTCGGCTATGGGTTTTCGTCCTCATTATTAGATAGCGTTTCGGGGTTGACTTTACTTCCTAAACCTTTGAAAAAACAAAGCAAAAGTTTCTTTAATTTCATGCAAAACGACCTTAACTTATCTTTTAATAAAGGTTACCCAACGGCTCAGGATACAACTTCAACGGTTGGAAGTTTATTCGATTCGATGTTGGACTATTTTAATGCAACTTTAAAAATAGTAAATAATACGGTATATTTAGAACTTGAGGAATATTGGCAGGAGCAATCTAGTTTAAGCGTTTTAACAGCTTTAAACATACAAGCGAATCGAGATGATGAATACACTGTAAATACCGAGGAGGCTTGGAAGCGGTATTATATTACGTACCAACCTGATATATCTGACTTGCATACTTATGACCAATTCGAGGGAAACGATGCTGAATATTCAACTGAATGTATGAATGTTTCAAATGCAGATTTAGCTTTTGTAAAGGGTTTAAAACAGGTAAATATACCTTTTGCACTTGGAAAGCGAAAAGACCAATTAAACTGGCTAGAAGAGCGTGCAAAAGATGTGTTTCAAGTTATTGATGATGTTGTTTCGGCTTTTGGTGGTAACTCTACGCTGGTTTCTAAGATTGAAGCTAGAAAGGGCGTGTTAATGATTTCACAACAATATTTTTCGACTACAAAATTACTTTACACTATTGGAGGGAGGCAACCTCAAAACTATTTATCATTTATTCGAGCGTCAACGCTATGGGATAAGTATCACTACTTAAATCAAATACAAATAAGAAACGCAAAGATATACGAGAATAAGAGGTGTTTAATTAATACCGAAAATTTCTTAAATTTACTCGAAAATAATTACGCTGATATTAATGGTACAATTTGCGAAGTTTTAAAAGTGGAGTTTGTGGATGTTGACACTTCAAATTCAAACGGAAATGCAAACGCTACCATTTCATACAAAGAGCCTTATAATTATGCTTTTGGTAAAGTTCAAACAATAACGATTAATAGTTAAAAAATGAATGATTTAAAAGAATTACAAGAAATAATAAACAAAACGCAATCAATTATTAATAAGACGTTAAACAATATACCTAGTGAATTTTTACCAAACTTTAAAGATGCTTCACTAGATTTGAATAATATTATTAAGGCGGTTAATAATAACGATATGGATGAATTAATTAAAATAAACAGCAAGTATGCCAATAAGAATAATAAGTAAAGACTATACCGATAATTTTGGTAATACAACGCCATTTTTGAAGTTTAATGCTGGTGACTTAGTTACTGCAGATATTGAAATTGAATCAAATATTTTTATTTCTTCATTAGCCTCACCAATATTTTATGATTATTCATTACAAGAAATGACACTTTCAAGTGGTTCATGGCTATCTGAGGGTTTTAGGGTTGGTGATACTATTGAGGTTACTAGGTTTACGCAATTTGGCGTTCCTATGGGTGGCGTTCCTGATGTTGTTACCATTACTTTTGTTTCCGACCAAGTTTTAAAACATAGCGGAACGCTTTTCAATGCTTGGGCGGTTAACACTAATCAGGAATATATGCATATAGAGTGCATTAGTCATAATAGGCAATCGGTAGACTTTTATTTTAATTTAGTGAAAAACGGTGTTCAGGGCAATGATTTTTCTTTAATCGATGGTGAGGCGACTAGATTCACTTTTGATAATATAGATATATTACCAGTTTTTGCCAATACAAGTGCAACTATTTTAGTAAATCAATCGGGGCAGGCGTTTAATGGTGCGCAATTACAAAGATTGGCAAACGTTGGCAATGCTTATAGGTTTCTTTTAAGCGTTTCTTTTATAAGTACAGGATATTATGATAGCGAATGGTTTGAATCGAGCGGTTGTTTAAAAATGCGATTAAAGTCAGCATGGTCAACAATAAACGGTGAGCCATTTGCTCAAACGATTAACACTATTAGCGACGATGCGAATACGGGTTGGTACAACCAGCCTCATAATACGAGCGTTGTTGATTCTACGCTTGTACAAGGGGTTTCAGACATTGATTATTCAATACCTACTACTTTTGATATTATAGTTAACGGTTCTTTATTTCAAATGGGCATTGGTGGGTTGTATTTATCTCAAGATTCATTATACTATAAAAATAAAACATACTCTCAAAGAGAAATATCAATGATTAACTACACTAAATCAATTGGTATTCCTTTACATAACTCGTTTTCAAACAACTTGGGTGCTGGCTATTCTTTGACTATTAATAGCATAACTTCATTAGGTTCTTTGCATACTATAAATGTAACCTTTACACCAAACAACGCTTTTAATGCTTTTATAAACAGCAGAGAGGATGGAGATAGAACGTTTTATTTATGGCTAAAATGTGGAAATATAAATCATTTAGTTTTTTCAGACCAGTTAACAAAAGCGCCACCCGTTGGCGGTCCTTTAATTTTTGATGAAACAGTTGAATTTTTAGACCATTCGCAAAATGTATCTGACAATTCAGTGAATAGTTTTGAGCTTACAAATTTATTTGACACTGAGGACGATTTGGCGTTTTTCGGTACTTTTTTACTTGAAAAAAATGCTATTTATGAAACGTTAACTTGTAGAGTTGAAGCGTTTAATACTACTACTCAGGATGACTTTACTTTACAGCAACATTCATTCAATTTCGCGTCAATACCTTTATCAAATGCAGGTATATATTTAGCGAATCAAACGTTAACAGTAAATCCACTTTTGCCGAATACATCTGTTAAAAGGGATGCTAATTTTAATCGATTTGATGCAATTGACAATTTAACTCATTACGGAGTTTCAATTTACTATCCTATTGTATTGCGTTGGGAATATTGGTTAGAACAATTGAACGCAAATGTAGATTTTTATCCAAATAATAACAAGAACTGGCAACAGTTTAGCGACTTGGGGGATTGGATTGTAAGACTTGAAATAGAATTAATTAGGGATGGATTAAGTTACGTTTATAGCAAAGAAATAGACATTTTTGAGTATAACAATGCAAATGAAATAACTAGCGAAATAGAGCTTGTAAGAATGGTTAATAATACTGTAACTACTATAATACCGCAAGGCGAAATTTTAAAGGTTGTGGCTACTCACGAATTAGTCATAGGTCAATGGAATCAAACAGAAACATGGGGACAAATAAGATGCTACCCAACTGAAAACGCACCCCCTTGGATTATATCAACTGAAATTGATTATGATAATAATACTTCAAACCCATTAATACCTATTAGTGGAACGGTTGCAACTTTAAGTTTTCCAAACCCTGAGACGGCGGTTGTTGAATGTTTATTCGATTCAAATTTAATTGACTTGAATAATGGGGTAACTTTTACTGCAAAAATCAAAGATAAAAAGAAAACTATATTGCCACCAGTTGACAAAACAACCGCACCAAATGACTTGCCAAAAACAACTTCACCAAATAATGTACAAAAAACTTTGGCGCAATAAAATAATATTATGTTAAATAGCTTATATTTGTAAACATGGTACAGGAAAGGATAAAAAAGGATTACAAATCAATAAAATTGCCTAATATCTTCATAGAAGAGGACAGGGGGTTTTTTAGATGTTGTGAGCCTATTTTGGTACTTGCAAGTTCAACAAACGACACTTGGAAAAATGACATCACTCCAGTTTGGCAGAAGTTATCTAGTCCTTCGGATGTTTTTGAGGTTACGCTTTTGAAATGTGGCGAAGCGGTTAATTATACAGCTGAAATATTGAACTTTGTAAAGGATGAAAATGCCTATTATAGTGAAATACATTGGAAGGATGTTTTGGCAAGTGATGGCATAGGACATTATTCAATACAAATAACCTCATCAATTGCGGGTATAGAGTTCAATTATACATGGGGTGAATACGAATTAAAAGTATATTCAAATGAAACGGCAAAAGGAACAGCAAGGCTTAGAGCTGTTTTTAATTCGTTTCAAGAAATTGAGGGTATAGATTTTACAGATTCGGCGGTTAATGGTACTATAAGATTCAAAGGAATGTTCGGTTTCAAAAATCCAAACAAACAGACTGATAATTTGATTTACAACAATAGACAAATGAAATCAGTAGTACGTGAAAATTTGAATACGTATGAGTTAAAAACAGACCCTTTAAAAGAATATTTTTTAAAAGAAATTACAGACCTTTATTTGCTTTCAGAAAATCAACTTTTTGCAAGCGACCACAACCCTCACAACAATAGCTATAATTATTTTGACTTACCAGTTACTATTGAAGAAAGTGATAAAATAGATTATTACGAGCTGTCAAGATATGGCAAACTGTCGGCTGTTTTAACAGATAGGAATAAGAATAAAAGAACATTTTTTAATTAAATTTATATGCAAATAAATCAATACGCAAACTCAGCCGTAATAATCAAAAAAGAAGATTATATAGATATAGACCAACAGCAACACGACCTCAGTTTTGTATCTACAAAGGTACTTTGGGATAACGTTATAAATAATATACCTTTTGAGAATATAGGAACTCAAGACCTATTAATTTCAGATAATACAAGAAAATTAAAGTTAGATGGCGGTACTCCAATGAATAGCTTTGGAGTTTATTCAACTGATGGAACTAGAGCATATTTGAAAATTCAAGGAGACGGGTCGGTTTTCAATTCGGGCGGTGGCAACTTAATTTCAAACACAGCCTTTGGATTAAATGCCTTAATAAATAATACAATAGGATATTCGAACACAGCCTTTGGTTATAATGCCTTAATAAATAATACGACGGGTGCTTCAAACATAGCCTTTGGACATAATGCGCTATTTTACAATACAACTGGAATGAGAAACACAGCCTTTGGATACCTTGCTTTGTTTAACAATACAACTGGACTTGATAATATAGGTATTGGTTTCACTACATTAATTAACAATATTAATGGGTACGACAATTTGGCGATGGGACGTTCTTCAATGGATGCTAATTTAAGCGGTCATTCAAACGTTGCACTTGGCTCATATTCATTATTTGGAAATTCAACAGGATACGGTAATACTTCGATTGGTGTGTCAGCTCTTCAATCTTTGAATGGAAATGGAAGCATTGGCATAGGTTATCAATCAGGACGTTATTATACGGGTAACAATAATTTATCAGTAGCAAATAATAGTATTTTTATAGGCGCACTTTCAAAAGCTAAATTAAACAACTCTTCAAACGAAATTGTAATAGGGTCAAACGCAATAGGGAACGGAGATAATACCGTAACAATTGGTGATGATTTAATAATACAAACTATTTTAAAAGGTAAATTAACCTTGCCAAATTTATTAACATTCGCAAACAATGCAGATGCAATTACTGGAGGACTTTTAGTTAATGACGTTTATAAAACAGCAACGGGGGAATTAAGAATCGTAATATAATATAATATAAAAATGAAAGTAATAAGAACAACAAAAAACGTAACTTTTAATTTACCGTTATGCGGTCAAATGACGACTATAATTCAAGGAGAGCTTGGAGGTCAATTTTTCAATGCTGAATGCAATCAGATGCAAGCTAATATACTCGTATCGTATTTAGATGAGAATAGTAATAAAACGCCAATAAGACATGGCGTTATTGTTTTTAATGAAGATGAAATAAATAGTTCTTTTATATTTAATGAAAACGAAAATGCGGTTGTTAATTTAATAAATTTCTTTATTTCTAGTTTAAAAAATGAAATGTTTAATATTTTAACAGTTTCAAATCCTGAGCTTTTGTTAACTGACTTTGAAATAATTGAAATATGACAAATGAATATACAAGCGAAATCGTGGTCGGTGTTGTAGGTGTTGTTACTTCGACCGTTGCCTGGGTTTTGGGTGGAAAGCAAAATATTAAATTATCTGAACAAGACACTTTGACAAAGGGAGCGGACCAGATTGTTGAGACGTCTGGCAAACTTTTAACTACATTAGAAAAAATGCTAACTGAGGAGCGTACACACAGAGGGAATTGCGAATCTGAGTTGGCTGAGTTGAAAAGACGAATTGAAGAACTTGAGTGCAAAATATGAGAATTTTTATAGCGTATTTATTTGTTATTACGTTTTATTTATTAGTAGGGTGTTCGGCGCAGAAGCATTATACTAAATTCCTAAAAAAAGGAGGTCAAATAAACTGCATTAAAGACACTTTGCTTGTAATTGATACGCTTGTATTGGATGGAGACACTTTGTACACGTTAAGACGTGAAATAGTGGTAAAAGATAGCATAAGTTACAAGACACGTTGGCAAACACGTTTTGAATATAAAACAATAAAAGAACAAGGAAAAACAAAAAGGGTTTATATTAGGCAAAACAATAAAAGTGAACGAAAACAAATAAAACAAGTTCAAAAAAATGAACGCTCAAAAAATAAATGGTGGTTATGGCTTTTAATTGGTTTTATTTTAGCTTATGTATTTAGATATTCCTTTATAATAATAAAGGCTTTTAATAATATACCTTTAAAAAAATAAATATGACAAACGTTCGTAATTATACAACTGATGAGCTTTTAAAAAAAGCAAAAGAAATTAACGGCTTTAAAAATTTTCCAAAAGGACATTGGATTTTAGCCATTCGTTCAAATGAGGACGACATGACTTTTGACGATAAATTTTACCTATTTAAAGGCGAAAGTTTTATCATGGTAACCTCAGGAACTACAAACAAAGGCAAAAAAGGAACTGCGGTACTATGTTCTAATCAATGGACTTACGATTGTTATAAGGCAAGCGATGGCGTTAAGGTTCGCCACCATAAAGATAGGATGCCTTGTTTAAGACAAGTTAAAGGCATTCCATATAGTAGAGATTATTCAAATGATAGTAAAACGAACCCAACTAGCAAGGTGTTTACAGATATTATTTCGACTAACTTTCATGTAAATACTTACGATATGAAAACAACTGTAATAAAGACTTTTATTGAAGGTTGGAGTGAGGGGTGCTTAGTTGTTAACGACGTGCCAAAATATTTGAAAATTCTTGAATATTGTCGTGAATCAGATTATGTTTCACTTTGTATAATTCAAGAATTTTAAATTTATTTTTTTTTGTTTTTTTCATTCAACTTTTTTGAAGTAATAAAATCATTTTCTTCAATCGAAGAAACCTTATCTACAAACATTATAATACAAAAAAAGACAGTACATAATGCAAGTACAATAATCAAAATAGCCTGGGTTTTAATTGGCAATGATTCAATTTTTAAAGATATGTAAATTAAAAAAAATGTAACTATAAAAATTGAAATCAAAAAAATGAGGGTTGTTGTTATTTTTTTTATCATAATATAAATGTTTGAATTTATAAACTATTTAATATCCTTTAATTTTTAACAAATTTATAGAAATAAGACTCTCCAAAATATGCCGTTAAATCATTTGAATTTTCTTGGTATGCTGGCAGATAAATTAATTCACTTAAATTTTTTATAAAATTAGTTAAATCTTTTGATTTTAATTTAGTATAAAACATTTCGAAATTTACGTTTTTAACATAAACTATTATATAACCGTTTAATATATCTTTTTTCAATTGCGCCTTACTCTTTGGAGCTTCGTATACTTTTATAAATTTTTCCATTTTTAAATGTTTTTAATAACCGTATTTTTCAAAATCTTCTCTTATTTCTTCTTGCCATAAAGATATTTCACAAAAATAATCGGATACAATTTCATTGAATTTTTCTTGTGATTCCAAAGGTTCAGATATTTCAATATAATCTACATTTTTTGACTCAAAACCAATACACTTAACTTCTAAATCATTATAATATATTTCATCATTATAATATACTTCTTTATGATGAATTATATCTAAATCAATTTCATAATCAATAAAAAATTCGCCCTCGTTTAGATTAACCTTTAATGAAATCTGCTTATTTTTAAAATCCTCTAAGCATATAATAAAATCAGAAGATTTTATAGACAAATTTTCACATCCAGTTTTTTGCTGAAATTCTTTTAATAAAGAATTTAATGCTTTTTCTTTTTTTACTTCTTTTGCTTTTAAATAAAGTTCATAATTGTTCATTGTTCCTTTTTTTAATTGTTTCAACAAATATACAAATATTATTTAATTAAAATATAAATAAAAATTAAAAATAAATGTAATTTATAATGATTCTAAATAAGCTAACTCATCGCCTTGTAAATCTTCTACTTTATATTCTTGGATCATCATTTCATCTTCATTTTCCCAGTATGCTTCTTTAAAGTCTATTGCATTTCTTCTTTTTTTATAGATAAAATGTGCAACTATTTTATTAACCATTGCATTTTTTAGATTCAAAGTTTTTTGAATATAGTCAATAGTGTATCCATTTATGAGTAATAGATTTACTTTGTTTATTTTCCAAAGTGGCACGTTTATTTTATTTGCAAATTCTCTTGTCGTCATTTTTTAATTGTTTTAATTGTTTTTAAAATGGGCAATATGTTTTCTTAATTCTCGCTAAAGATTGCCTTAATTTAGTGAGCGAATAAAATTTTGAATTAATTATATATCCTATCGACCCCCCTTTTGTTATTTGCTTTAAAATCCTTCCAGTTTTTAAATTTACTAAAAAATTATATTTTTCAATAAATACATAATTCATATCAAAATCCAAACAATATTTGCAAGAGAAATTCAAGGAAATGCGCATGATTCAAGTGTATTAAATGTTCTTTTAGCAATTAGTTATAAGAAATGCTACGATACATCTCCGAATAAACTTTTTTGTGGAAAAGAATTATTAAAAATTTTACCTCCTTTTTCTTCTTCAAATTTATCCGTTTCGTTACCCCAAACATCCCATCCTTCTGCTCTTGTTCGTGCAAACATTTCTA
>Ga0316612_1000092_pt1 | contig 34897 bp, 33 predicted proteins | sample MIS2016226_MG_FD_207676 | JGI IMG/M metagenome (GOLD analysis project Ga0316612, IMG submission 207676) | Microbial mat bacterial communities from Middle Island sinkhole, Lake Huron, Michigan, United States - MIS.2016.226 | ecosystem: Environmental > Aquatic > Freshwater > Lake > Sediment... | reverse complement strand
ACAAGACTTTGCCCAAAGCCAACGACGAATATGAAGAAAAGAATTTTGTCGAAGCCGAAGCCAATTATCGAATTTCACATTCAAAATTTCCAAAAAGAACCGTTGCTCCTTTCAATTTAGGAAATGCCATTTACAAACAAAACCAACTAGCCGAAGCAAAATTTGCTTATTCAAAAGCATTAACAAACACAAAATCGAGAGTGCAAAAGCATAAAGTATTTCACAATTTGGGAAATGTTTTTATGCGAGAAAAAGATTATTCAAATGCGGTCGAAGCCTATAAAAATGCGTTGCGAAACAAGCCTTCGGATGAAGAATCTAGATACAATTTTGCTTTAGCAAAAAAAATGTTGAAAGACAATCCGCCAAAGGGCGATAAGAATAAAAAGGATGATATAAAGCCATCTGAATATGCTAAAATGATGAAAGCTAAAGCAGATATGGCTATAAAAAACAATAATTTTTTCGAAGCTTTAAACATAATGAATGAGGCTTTAAGAAATGATGCAACAACCAAATATTATCAAGATTATATGAAAAAACTTGAGGATGTAGTAAAAATCATTAAACAATGAAATTAATAGTATTTATATTTTTTATTTTGGTTTCTTTTTCAGTAAAGGGACAAAATTCTGCGGAAAGTTATTTTAATGAAGCGGCTAAAATGTATGTTGTTAATAATAATGAAGCAGCCCTAGAAATTGTTAATAATGGATTGAGTAAATATCCATCTGATAAAAAATTGAAAGAGTTAAAAAAGAAATTAGAAGAGAAAAAAGACAATAAGAAAGACAAGGACAAAGACAAGAAAGACGATAAAAAAGACGGCGACAAAGACAAAAAAGACGACAAAGGAGATAAAGACAAAAAGAACGAAAAACCACAAGATGATGGAAAACCAAAACCAATGCCTGGTGGAATTTCCAAACAACGATTAGAAAATCTTTTGGACGCAGTCAATAACGAAGAGAAGAAGATTCAAGACAAAGTAAATGCCAAAAAAGTAAAAGGAAAACCAGTTCAAACGGAGAAAGATTGGTAGAATTTAAAATGGTTTAAAGTTTAAAGTTTAAAGTTGTTTAAAGCACACCGCTTAAATAACTTTAAACAATTTTAAACACTTAAACACTTAAACGCTTATAAAGTTACACCAGTAATGAAAAGATATTTAATTTTAGTACTAATAAGTTTTCAAACCCTTTTGGCTCAAGTACAATTTGAAGCAAGAGTGAGCAAAAATACGCTTGGACTCAACGAAAGACTTCGCATTGATTTTGTAATGAATATGGACGGCGACAACTTTACGCAGCCAACTTTCGAAGGGTTTAGAGTCATTGCTGGACCAAGCCAACAAGTGAGTCAATCGTGGGTAAACGGAAAAAGTTCTTTCGAAAAAGTCTATTCCTACTATCTTTTGCCCAATCAAAAAGGAAATCTAATCATCAAGCAAGCCACTATTGAATATAACGGTCAAATTTATAAAACATCTCCAATTAAAATTACGGTTACAAATGCGGTACAAGAGGCAAGAAACCCAGATGATGCTCCCCAAGTTTCTGCGGACGACAACCTGTATCTTGTTGCCGATATTTCTAAAACAAATCCGTACATCAACGAGCCGATAACCGTAGTTTACAAATTGTATTTCAGTTACAATATTGGAATATCCAATTGGCGTGAATTAGACAAACCAAAATACAATGATTTTTGGAGTCAAAATATCGACATCAAACAACTCGTTGGCGAAGAAGGAATGTTTAAAGGCGAGAAATACCGTTATGTTGTTTTAAGAAAAACCGTTTTGTATCCGCAAAAATCCGGTAAACTCGTGATTGAACCTTTGTCGTTAGACATTGATGTGCAATTGCCAACCAATCGTAGGGATATGTTTGGACGTGTTGTGGTTACTAATGACAACAAAAGAGTTTCGGCTGGAGCCAAAACCATTGCCGTAAAAGCACTTCCTGAAGCTGGAAAACCGGCAGACTTTTCGGGAGCTGTAGGAAAATTTGATTTCAAGGTAATACCTTCTAAAACGAATTTAAAAAACGGTGAAAGTCTTGATTTAGTGGTAAGTGTGACTGGTAGCGGCAATATGAAATTGTTCAATTTGCCAAAACCTGTGGTTCCCAATTCACTCGAAATGTACGATCCTGTTCACGACGAAAAAGTGAATACATCATTATCTGGAATGTCAGGAAAAATCTCCGATAAATACACGATTATTCCACAGTTCAAAGGGAATTATCCCATCAAGCCGATGCAGTTTTCGTACTTTGATTTGAATACAAAAAGTTATAAAACCATAAGTTCGCCCGAAATTATGATTAACGTTCTCGATGATGGTTCGGTCAATAATCAAGTAGCAACTGCAACGCCCTCGGTTCAAAAAAATGTAATTTCAGGCAGTGAACAATTCAAATATATTAAGTTGAAAAACCATCTTGTTTCAATGAAAGAAGTCGATTTCTTTGGGTCGAATACTTTTTATAGTTTGTTGTTTTTGCCTTTTTTAATGTTGCCATTAATCGTATTAGTCAAAAAGAAAAAAGAAGCTTTAGACAGCGATGTTTTTGGAAACCGAATAAAAATGAACAACCGATTGGCCAAAAAATATTTATCGGAAGCCAAAAAACAAATCAACAACAAAGAGCCTTTTTATGTAGCTTTAGAAAAGGCGATGCACAATTTCTTGAAAGCCAAATTGCACATCGAAACCTCGGATATGAGCAAAAGCAATATTCAAAAACTATTAGCATCAAGAAATGCAAATGCCCAAACCATAATTGATTTCATCAATTTGACCGAAAATTGTGAATTGGCTCGATATGCGTTAACCTCAAGTTCAACGATTCAAAAGGATTTTGACAAAGCGGTGGAAATAATTTCTGATTTAGAAAAACAAATCACTTAAAAATGAGCACGCAGATAAAACGGATGCCAGAAACGCAGATAAAAACAAATTTATAATAAAAAATCCGTGTTTTCGATTTATCTAATCCGTCCCGATAGCTATCGGGATCCGAGTTCCAAAAAATATATACAATGAAAAAGTTATTTATACTATTTTTACTAACAACCCAATTTTTCTTTGCTCAAACTGGCTTTGAAAAAGGGAATACCTTGTACCAAAAAGGAAAATACGAACAAGCCATTTCGGAATACGAAAGCATTTTGGCGAGTAAAAATCATTCGGCTGAATTGTATTTCAATCTCGGAAATTGCTATTATAAATTGAATAAAGTAGCTCCGGCTATTTACAATTACGAAAAAGCTTTAGTACTCAATCCAAACGATTCGGAGATTTTAAACAACCTTAAATTTGCTCAAAAACTGCAAATCGATGAGATAAAAGTAATTCCACAAGTTGGTTTTTCAAAAATACTTCACGATTTCACTTCGATATTTCATTACAATACTTGGGCTTGGATTTCGGTAGGATTGTCAACGCTATTTTTACTTTTCTTCATCGGGTATTATTTCTCTCGATATGCCTTTTCCAAAAGGGTCTTTTTCTTCGCAATGTTTGCGTTGCTTTTTCTGATGTTGATAAGTGTTTCTTCGGCCATTTCAGAGAAAGATCATTACGAAAACGACAAACCAGCGATTGTTTTTGCCGAAATGGTTTTGGTAAAAAGCGAGCCACAAAGATCAAGTAATACGGTTTTTACCCTCCACGAAGGAACCAAAGTTTTTGTTTTGGAGACTTTGGACAACTGGAAAAAAATTCAACTGACTGACGGAACCGAAGGCTGGATCGAGAAAACTGCTATTAGGGAAGTGAAGTAGATTGCAGATTTTATTTTATACACCAACTATAAACAAAGAAATTTTAATCTAAACGATCATATTTAAGTCGCCAAAAATATATTGGAACTACCATTAGATATATAACCAAAATAAATAGTTGATTCATAATGAAATCATTAAAAGTGATTTCTTTAATTTCAATATGTCTCGTTAAGCCAGAATGTGTTCCTAAAAAGTTTATTAATGCGTGAATGGTGCTGATTATTATTAAATTTTTAGTTTTTATGAAAATGAACTGAAGTACTAATCCAATTATAAAAGCAAATTCTATTTGGTTAATCGTTGAATAGATGCTTGAGCCAGAAAAAAGATTTGAAATATGAAAGAGTGCAAATATCAGAGAGGCTAATACAATTGAAACTTTATACTTTTTAGTTTTGATTAAAAAGTAATCAAATACTATATATCTAAATAATAGTTCTTCAAGAAATCCAACACTAAGGCATTCTAATAAAAGCAAATAATATTGATTTACTAAAAGTTGATTAGTTTCCTTAGTGACTATTGAAAAGCAAATTACAATTAATACAATACTGAATATTAGCCATTTTTTACTTTTAAGTACATTATAATCAAATCTGTTTTTTTTTAATTTGTACCAAACAAAGAGTATAAATGCAATTAGTAAATAGCGAGACACAATAAATAAAGCTGTACTATTATAATTACTACTATTTTGAATTATAAATTTAAAAAACAGATTTAAAGTAAAAGTCCACAAAAGTATTTTAAACATTTTACAAAATTTTAAAAAATAAATTCCTCATATTGAGGAATTTATTATTGAATTTACCATGTAAATTTAAAACTGCAATCATATAATTCAAAGCAACCTATATTTTTTGCACATGAGAATCCTAATATAGAACTTCCTTTTTTAGTGTGTCTTATACTACAGCCAAATTCTCCACCTTTTGTTTTAAGATTAGTTTGATCGCTTAAATAATTAAAATTTTCTGACTTAAATGAAATATTTTGATTCAAATCAATAATTAAATTTTCATTCTGGGTCTGTACAGATGTATAAATGCCATCATTAGCTTTTTTATCATTGAAAGTTCCATTATCAACAAATTCTTCTCCATTTAAGGCATAACTATTTAATGGTTTATAATTTAAATCATATAGTTTTAATTTAAAAACTTTAGAATAAGTACCTTCCACATTGGCAATCCTACCTAGTGGAATAATTTCTACGCTTTTAAGAAAAAGCTCAATGTTTTTGTCGAATTCCGCATTTGGATCTTGTAATTGTTCACTGTTGTTTTCACAAGATACCAGCGAAAACAAAACTGCACTTAAAATTAAAATTTTTTTCATAATGTAAAAATTTATTTGTTAATAGATTAAATTATTTTTGTTTCATCATTGAAACTTTTCAAATTTGATCATTTACAAATAAATCACAAAACCAAAAATACACTATTTTTAATAAAAAAATCACTATTTTTACGAAGTTTTTAACTAAATATAGCTTTTTTATGAAAGTAGGCAGTAGAATAAAAGGTTTGCGTATCGAAAAAGATTTCTCAACAGATTTTATGGCAGAACAACTCGGAATATCTGAACAAACTTACAGAAAGTATGAATCGGACAAAAACTCCCCTGATTTGAATCTTCTGGAAGAGATAGCGATGACCTTAGGTAAAAATGTTATAGACCTTTTGCCTGAAAACATCGTCTTTACCAATAATGACCAAAAGGGAGGTATTGCTTTCGCTTATCAATCAACAATACATCAACAATCCGAAAAGCTTTTTGAACAACAGGACAAAATAATTGCTGAAAAAGATATTAGAATTGCTGAAAAAGATAAAATAATTGCCGAAAAAGACGAAACAATAAAAGAGTTAAAAAAAACAATATTGGATTTAAAGGAAAAAAAATAGTGTTCAGTATTCAGTAAAATAGTGTTCAGTTCTCGCAATTACTGACCACTAGAAAACTGACCACTGCTTACTGTTTCTTCAAATCCTCAACCCATTTTTCAATCGAAGGGTAAATAAATAGCGCCGCTTGTTGAATAGGACGATAAAAAATGGACTTGTCTAAAGTTTCTTTTTTGGTAAAAAGATTGTTGAAATTTATCTTTTCGAAAAGGTTTAAAAAGATACTCAGGATTAAAACTGTTTTTAACAATCTAAAAAATCCACCGCCAAATTGGTTTATTACACCAAGTTTTGCAAAATTAGCAACGCTAGTAAGGAATTTTGCCAAAAGAGAAATAGCCACCACCACGACCAGAAAAGTAACAATAAAAGCAATAATTTGAATGGTTTTTGGATTCCAATGTACAAATCCAGACAACATTACCCTTGCTAAAAAAGAAAATTTTATAGCAATATAAATTCCTAAAATCAAGGAAATTAGCGAAGCTAATTCCACAAAAAGTCCGTTTTTTATACCCTTAAACAAACCCACAACAAGAATAACACCTAAAACAATATCTAAAAAACTCATATAAAAAAGAATAAAGAGAATAGAAAAAAGAGAATAGAATAAAGAACAAAGATAAAAGAATTATGTTGGTATATTTGTGCCAAGAATTTTAGAGTTCAGATTTTAGATTTAAGATTTAAAAAATACACAATCTGCAACCTGCACGCCTGCAATCTGCAATCTAAAATCTGCAATCTAAAATCAAAAATCAAAATGTCCAGAGATATACAACTAAAAGAACGCTGGGAACAGCTGGTCAACCTACTTTCCAATCAATTTTCGCAAGGTGAAGACCTCGATTTAGATGCTATAATTTATTTAATTGGTGTGCAAGAACTCGGAAAAGTGCATAAAAGCTTCGAAAAAGACGAGAAACTCAACTTAATGCACATCGCCATTTGCCGATTATTGGAACCTTATGGGTTTTATGAATTTGAGTTTTTTGATGAAGAAGGCTGGCCACATTACACCGTAAAAGAAGAATTGCCTCCTCTAAAAGCAGGCGAGCAATCGGTTTTGATGAAAGAAGCGATTGTCAATTATTTTATCGAAAAAGAGCTGATTGATTGATGATTGAAAAGGGCTTCAAAAATTTAATTACACTCATTTGATTTTGGATTTAGTGCAAAAAATAATCTATCAAAGTATTATGTTTTGGACTTGCGAAAGGAATAATTAACCAAATACAAGCCACACAAAGTAACTCCACCGCCAAAAGCAATTGCCATTGTTAGCGGTTCACCAAAAATTATAGCCCCTAATAAAATAGCAACAATAGGATTTATGTAAGCGTAAATACTGTTTATTTCTGCCGGAAGTCTTTGAATCATATAAATAAAAGCAATAAAGGTAAGTACAGATCCAATAATGACCAAATACCCAATAGCCCACCAAGAATTTGCTGGAATCTGGCTTATGTTTACTCCCGTTCCTGTGACACCAACAATTGCCAAAGTGATACAACTTGAAATGAGCATTTGCAATCCTAAACTAAAATAGGGATTAAAACTGGCCGCTTTTTTTCTGGTATATATTGTTCCAAAAGCCCAACTCACTGTGGCAATCAAAGAAATTAGAATTCCAAATCTAAAATCTGGTTTAAAAAAATCGGCCAAGTGATCGTAAAAAATTACGCAAACGCCACCAAAACTGATGATTAATCCAAGTATGGATAATCGGGCAATCTTTTCGCCTCTAAAAACAGTAATTAATACAATCCACAATGGGAAAATAGCTCCAATAATTGCACCCAAACCACTACTGATATATTTTACTCCCCAAGTACTTAAACCGTTGCTCATTACAAAATTGAGAATACTAAGAATAAATATGGTTTTCCATTGTTTCCCTTTGGGCCAAGGCGTTTTTTTATATAAAAAGAAAACGACATATAGGAATCCGCCAAGGAATTGTCTTATTCCAGCAAGTTGCAAGGCGGGCATATTTTTAACCCCTTCTTTTGAGGCAAGCCAAGTTGTTCCCCAAAAAAAACTGACCCAACATAAAGCTAGAATTGGCAATCCTATAATACTTATTTTCGCCAAAACGGCGTTTTTTAATTTTGCTTTCAATTTATAATTTTGGTTTTTTAAAAGCATATCCCAAAAAAGCTCCTGTTTTATTACTCAAAATCGTTTTTCCAAAAGTACTGTTTTCTAAATTAAATTCAGGCAAAGCCAAATTCAACTCAATAGCTTTTTGAGTGTAATATTCTTTTCGACTAGGATGAAAAGGAGTTACAGCATTGAAAACTTCGTTCCTATTCCAGCATTTAATTTGAATTTGGTCAATAATTGCCATAATAATTCCTATGCAATCCTCCTGATGAATCAGATTTATAGGAGCATTTGGATTTTCAATATGGGTTCTTCCTGCCAAAAAATGTACAGGATGTCGGTCTTCGCCAATCAATCCGCCGAAGCGCAAAATAGTAGTTTTGAAATTCGTATTGCTTTGCAAAAGTTGCTCCGTTTCCATCAATTGTTTGCCACTTTCTGTATCAGGATTCAACGCGGTTTCTTCGGTAACTAGCAAATTATTTTCCCCATAAACCGAGGTCGAACTAATGAAAATGACATTTTCGACAGTAGATTTTTCGATATCTGGAATGATATTTTTAATCTTCAAAACAAAGTTTTCTTTTTCAGATCCTCGAAGTTTAGGCGGAATATCTATGATTAAAATCTTTGAATTTTCTAAAAAAGCGGTAAGATTTTCAGTTTTTTCTTCTTCTTCAACTAGAATATTCATTGAAGATTGAAAGTTAGAATTTGGTGTAAGAACAATTAAGAAAGGAATAATTCCCGCATTTTCCAAAACCGAAAGTTTTGCAACAGAGGTTGTTGAACCTTTCACTAAAAATTTATTTTCGATTAATGCTTTCGCCAATGGCAACCCCAACCAACCGCAACCTAGAATACTAATTTGAGTCATCATAAAATGTATTGAATGTTCAAAAGTAGTTTAAAAAACACTGTTTGAAATGTATATTAAAGAATTAATTTTGGATAAATTCGCTACATCTTCAAATAAAAATCCTTCGTCAATGCAATATATTCAGGAGTATAAACGTGTCTATCGGTTTCGATGATTAACTCATCAATTGTAAAATTTGAAATAGTATTTCGACTAAAAGCCAAAAGACTGCGTTTGGTTTCGGAAGTTGGGGTTCCTTTTACACGGGTAATTTTTAGAGGAAATAATTCGTGTTCTTTGGCGAGAGCCACGAAATTTTCTTCTTCCTTGAAAGGAATAATCACTGAGAATATTCCGTTTTCAGAAAGTAATAAAGCGGCAGCTTCAATCAAATTTTCAAAGGGCATCGCATCCTGAAATCGCGCTAAATCTCGTTGTTTATTATCAGATTTATAATCTTCGCTATAAAAAGGAGGATTGCAAACGATTAAATCATACTCCTCTTCGGGTTCTTCGACAAATTCGTCCAAAGCAGCGTGAAAACAAAACAAGCGGTTATTCCAAGGGGAATTTTCAAAATTATCTGTCGCTTGTTCATAAGCTTTTTCGTCAATTTCTAAAGCATCGATTTGCTGCGCCTGTTCGCCTTTCAGGCTCGAGTGCTCGGCCGAACTTCTTTGTGCCAACATTAGTGCAATGATTCCAGTTCCGGTTCCAATGTCTAGAATACTCAAAGGATTATTCTCTATTGGAGTCCAAGCACCGAGTAGAACACCATCGGTGCCAATTTTCATTGCACAACGGTCCTGTTCAAGAGAAAATTGTTTGAATTGGAACATTAAACTGCTTTTGTGGAAATCTTAAATCTGAAATCTGCCATCTGAAATCTCTTAAAGGTACATCTCAATCAAGCCTTCTGGCAAATCCATAATGACTTTTTTGTTTTCTCGGTCGATTTTAATCAGGAAATGGTCAATCATAGGAATCAGGATTTCGACACCATCTTTCAATACTTCAAACAGCGGTTGAGCTGTCGAATCATTTATGGATTGAATTTTTCCCACAACGCCCAAACGTTTATCTTCGACTTCAAAACCAACAACTTCGTGAAAATAGAATTTATTGCCAGTAAGTTTAGGCAACATTTTGAGAGGAAGGTATAAATCATTTCCGAGCAGAGCATCGGCTTGGTCTTCGGTGTTTACATCTTCAAAACGTATTCTGAGGAAATCATTTTTGTGTAGTGAACTGCTTTCAATAAAAAAAGGAACCAAGTGTTTGTTACATTCAACAAACACTGATTCCAAGTTTTCGTATAGTTCGGGTTCGTCTGTGTCTAAATAGGCTAGGACTTCCCCTTTGAAACTAAATTTTTTTGCGATTTTACCTAAATAGAAACAATCTTCTTTACGCATTTTCGCCTACTGAAATTATGCTTCTGGTGTTTGCTCCGCCTGTTCGCTTGCGCTTGAGTCGTCAGTAGCAGGAGTTTCTTCTGTAACAGCTTCAGTAGCAGCTTCAGCAACAGGAGCTTCTTCGGCAGCAGCTTCAACTTCTTCTACGTCAGCAACTTCTTCTTCAACAGCAGGAGTTGCAGCAGCAATAGCATCGGCTTCGGCTTGTGCGGCAGAGGCTAAACGTTTTGCATTTACTTCTTTTTCGGCTTTTAAAGCTTTAGTCTTTGCATCGGCTTGTGCTTTTGTCAAACCTTCTTTTTTGGCATCTACTTTTCCAGCTTTGGCGTCTAACCAAGCCGCTAATTTTGCATCGGCTTGTTCTTGAGTCAAAGCTCCTTTACGAATACCTCCATCAAGGTGGTGTTTCAACAAAGCTCCTTTGTAAGAAAGAATTGCTTTTGCGGTATCAGTAGGTTGAGCACCATTGTGCAACCATTTTACTGCACTATCCAAGTTCAATTCGATAGTTGCAGGATTTGTGTTTGGATTGTAAGTACCAATTTTTTCTAGGTATTTACCATCTCTTTTTGAGCGAGCATCTGCTGCTACAACCCAGTAAAACGGTTTTTGTTTTTTACCGTGTCTTTGTAATCTAATTTTTACTGACATAATCTAATGATTAAATTTTGAGGTACTCGACCTCGATTAATTAAGGGTGCAAAGATACACTTTTTATCAATATATACTAATCCAATTTTTATTTTAATCAGGGCAAACGCTTTTAAAATTTTTTTGCCACAAATTACACTAATTTGCACAAATTCAAAAACTATTAAAATTAATTTGCACAAATTTTCTGGCATTTATTACAAATTAGTGACTTGAACAAAGTGAAAAGGCGAAGCAAATTAAAAAGTACAAAAATTCGTGTTCATTCGTGTAATTGATTCGCCAGTTCACTTCGTTCGTGTCGTGGCTACTTTTTGTCTTATTTTTAAAAGCGTTTACCCTGTTATTTTAATGAATGACAGGAATTATGTTGGTTATTGATGTGAATTTTTGATTCTATTTCCGTTTTTAAATCGAAATAATATATTTTTGTAGAGATATGTATCATAAAGTAATACTTGCAATAAAGTAATTGTAACCCTTCAGCAATATTGATAATTTTCAATTGCCTCCAGCTTTAGCTGGAGGAATTATGAAGTCAATGTACAAATGGCTTTAGCCAAAAAGTGCTTTATTTTGGCTGAAGCCAATAAAAATTAATCAAATTTTATTCCTCCAGCTAAAGCTGGAGGCAATTAATGCTTAGAAGATAAAACAGCCTGATAGAGTTACTATTAATTTTTATATTCCATTGAAATAGAGATATTAACAAATTGATTTAAGATGTTAAAAAACCTTATCAATCTCTTTTTTCCACCTGTTTGTGTGGGTTGTCATTCGTTTTTGGGGTCGAATGAAAATGTGATTTGTACGGTTTGTCGACACAATATTCCGCTGACGAATCATCATAAGAATTCTGAAAATGAGGCTTTTAAAAAGTTTTATGGAAGAATTCCTGTAGAACACACTTCGGCTTTGTTCTATTTTCATAAAAAAGGAATAGTTCAAGAACTCATTCACAATTTGAAATACAAAAAACAAGAGAAAATTGGAACCGTTTTGGGCAATTGGTATGCCGATGACTTAAAAAATTTAGCTATAATTCAATCCGTTGACGAAATTATTCCAGTGCCTTTACACAAAAGAAAACTCAGGGAAAGAGGTTACAATCAATTGACTAACTTTGGATTGACACTTTCTACTCAATTAAAAATTCCGTACAATCCCAATTTATTGGTGCGAAATATTTACTCCAAAACCCAATCTAGAAAAAGTTTTTTAAACAGAAGCGAAGGAATCGACACCATTTTTGATGTTGTTTATACCGAAAAAGACCTTAACAAACATTTCCTATTGATTGATGATGTACTCACGACTGGCTCAACTCTTGAGGCTTGTTCGCACGCCTTGTTGAAAATTCCTGGAGCAAAAATTAGTATAGTTTGTATGGCGATGGCACATTCTTGATTTACTTTTTCCCAACAAAAGTTCTAAAATACCCACATTCATTGATTACTTCTTGGTAATATTTGGTTTGAGAATAATCTTTTTTTAATGTTTTAAATCCATCCCAAGCGATAAAATTGACTTTGGAGCCTTCTATGGCAAATTGATTGTCCCAACTGTCTTTACTTGGATCATACTTGTTGTTATAATATTCATTTCGCTCACATTTCGCAATCATATAATAGCATTTTGCTTTTTGTTCGTTCGTTTTTGCAGCGACCAATGCTTTTTGATAGTACATTTTTGCCAGTGAACAATCGGTAATCATAATTCTAATTTTATCTCTAAAAATATACGGACTATAGCCATATCCATTGATGTTTGTTTCGTAAAATAAACGAGCATTTCCAAAATGAGTAATGTTGTAAAATGCATTTCCGAGTAAAATAGAATTGGTATATACTTCTTCGCCTTTGGCAATATTGTCTTGCATTGTTTTTATGGTATTCAAGAAATCGATTTGCGAATATTTCTTTTTTTGATAAGCCACGTGATCGCAATCGTGACAATCTTCGATGTTGCCGTTGAATGGATTTCCGTAAAATTTGATCTCCTTAATTTTAGATGTTTGTTGCATAAAATCAATAGCTTCAGGAATTTTATGGGCAAATGTGGCTACTACCGCCTGATAATTATTAATGTCGTCAAGTGTTACATCATAAACACTAACGCCAATTTTTTCTATTTCAGTTTTATTGTTTTTAGATAAAAAAAGCTTCATCGCCTGCAAATTCTTCTCATTATCATAAAAACTATTGTCTCTTTCAAACAACTCCGCCATTACTTCATTTTTTTGCGATTTATACACTGCCGATAGATAGCTTTTGCTCCAAGCTGTAGCGTTTTGGTAACGAAAATTTTCAATGTTGTTTTTTGGTGTTTCGTTGTATAACCAATTCAAATCTTTTAAAATTGTTTTTTCATTATTGGAATCTATCTTATCTATTTTGCTCAAATTATTCACGAAGCGAAGCAAACGAACTTGGCTGGTTGCCAATAGCGTTTGAGGCATTTTGCCCACGGCTTTGTCAAAATTCTTGTCGGCTTGCGAGTAATTACCGCTTAAAGTTTCCAAATAACCCGCAGCTACATTCCACAAATAAGGTTTTGCTGTTTTGTCTGATTGTGCAATTTTGACAACCAAATCAATAGCCGATTTGTGTATGCTGTCTTTGGTTCTTTTTTTGTTTTCTAAAACCGATTTTTCTTTGAAAGATTTGTCAATTCTAGTCTCTTGATTGTTAATTAATCGCGTCAATAAAAAATCCAAATGCTCACTTTTAGGTTGCAAATTATAGATTTCGGCAATAGCATTTTCTTCGTCTCCATAAAACCCTTGAATCGCCCAAAGTGCTACTTTTTCTTCATTGGTTTTGGCTAAATTCAACGATTCATTCCAATCTTTTTCCTCTTTAGGACGGAAACAATAAGCCGAAACTACTCGCATAGCGGGACATTTATCAAAAACCTGACTGTATTGATAATTGGACAACGCATAATTTTTATTTGTATAATTTATTCCAGCGATGTAAGCCAAGGCACGATAGTACAGTGTGCTTTTGGGTACTGTGTTTTCAGTTTTTTGAAAAAAAGCTACGGCACTTTTGTTATCACCACTATAAAAATAAGCTTTTACTGTTTGAAACCAATAGCGGTTTTTCAAAAACGTATCTGAAACGGTATTGTATCTATTTTCGATAGTTTTTATAGTTTTCAAATCCTTAAATATTTTTCGCTTAACAGGTTCATAAGACCAATCATTTTCATCGCTAACAGAGACAGTTTCTATTTGTTTTGAAAGCGATAAAAAGGTAATAAAACTGCTTGTTTTTCGATCATTTAAGTCAATTATTTTAGACCATTTATTGGAAACCGTATTTTTTTTCTGCGTTTTATAAAACTGTTGCAATTTGTCAATCTCTGTTGCACTGGAATCAATGAGAAAAAATTTTATGCTTTTGGCATCCATTTTTCCCTTTAGAAAAGTTCCCCAATCTTGAAGAATTTCATCATTGAATCTCGAATTATGTTCCGTGTCAAAACCAGTATAAAAAACTTCTTGCGACAAAAATAATGGCGCATAAGATTTATCTACAAAGGTTTCTGGAGCAAAATTAGAATCGAATGCCCAACCCCAATCTCCGTCCGAACAAGCATAAATCACGCCATATACAAAAAGTAGAACTGCACTAAAACCGAGCAATAATTTGTTCAAAAAGGTCTTTTTCATAGTTTTTTATATTGAATTCATCTAAATCGTAAAAAATAATTTCTGAGGGCATTGTTGCACTATTCTCTTCTAAATCGTTAGCCATTTCTAGCAAATCGTTTTCAGTGATGCGTTCTAATTTCAGTAAATCGCCTTTTTTATAAAATGTTCCGTTTTTGTAATTGGATGTTTTTACTTTTAATCCTCTTTGATTGATTAGCATAAAATTAGCATCTTTTTTAAACGCCTTAACATCAATTTTGTTTTTCAAGCCAATAACTTTTCCGTCCCGAATATGAATTGCCCACGAATAAATAGGCAGCGCTATATTTACAGCCAACGGATATTTTTTTAAACTTGCCAAATACCTATTGGCAATATCCTTATCATAAATAGAATTGAGCGAATCTGCGGAAATTTCGCCCATATTGTAGTACATCAAAACACCTGTATCGACATTGGGAATTTTGGTCTTTTTGAAATATTTTATCTGATGCAATCGAATGGTTGCAGATAATTTTTTCTTTGAAATTTCCTTAAAACAGTCGATAAATTTCAGATAATTATCTCGGCTCGCAATTGTCCAGTCGCAATCGATTTGTATTTCTTGGCAAGAAATATGATTTTTGGTGTTGATTTGCTGAATGAAATCACTTGTTTTTTGAGCCAAATCCAAAACGTCAATAGCTTGATTTAATAGCACTTTGTTCTTGATATAGACTACGGGTAAGATTGTGTACTCTTTTGGATTTTCTTCAAAACGAATGGGACTTTGCGGAAAAGGACGGTTTGATTTTACATTCCAATCAATATCAAAATAACGAATATATAGTTTCTTCACTTGGTTGTCTTTCAGCGTACTTTTCTCCAATGGCGACAATTTGAAAATGGTTTTCCAATAATAAAAAGAAACCATAGGTCGCTCCTGCTGCTGACAAGAAGTCAATAAAAAAAACAAAGCGCCAAAAAAGAAACTATTTTTCAAGAAAATGGGATGTCATTATTTACTTTCAAAAGTAAGGATTTTTATCAAATTTCAACTTGTTTTTATCAAATTGGAAGAACTCCCAATAAAAATTTAAAACATTTCTTTTACACCAAATATAATTGTTATTTTGTGATTCCTAAAAACACCTATTCTTTATGTTGAAAAACAACTCTAAATATTTTCTGTTTCTTCTGGTTTTGATACTGGCTAGTTGTGCCAAAAGAGGCAGCATTACCGGCGGTTTGAAAGATACATTGGCACCTGTTTTGAAATCGAGTTACCCAAAAAACTTTAGTACCGAATTTAAAGGAAATGAAATCAAATTGACTTTTGACGAATACATCAAACTCAAAGATCTAAACAAGCAGTTGATTATTTCGCCTCCAATGAAGAACGAACCTTTGATTTTGCCTACCAGTGTGGGCAAATTCATTACCATAAAAATAAATGATACTTTGCAGCCCAACACGACTTATAGTTTCAATTTCGGACAAAGTATCGCCGATAATAATGAAGGAAATCCTTACAATCAGTTTAAATATGTTTTTTCCACAGGTGCGGTTATCGATTCCTTGTCTATTTCGGGAACTGTGAAGGATGCTTATGAAAAAGAGGCGGAATCTTTTGTTTCGGTAATGTTGTATGAGGTCAATGACAAATTCAATGATTCTGTGATTTATAAAGAAACGCCAAGATACATCACGAACACCTTAGACAGTTTGAAAACTTTTAAATTAGAGAATCTAAAGGCAGGAAAATATTTGCTTTTGGCAATGAAAGATTATGGTTCTAATAATAAATTCAACTCGAATAAGGATAAAATTGGATTTAACAAACAGTTTATTACCATTCCGAATGACACTGTTTTTGAACTCAAATTATTCAAAGAAGTGCTTCCTTTTAAAGCATTAAAACCCTTTCAAGCATCAGGAAACAGATTGATTTTTCCGTATCAAGGAAAAACAGATGCAATCAAATTGACCGTAAATAATTTAGGAACTAATTTGCCTGTAATCATTACGAAATTCCCTAAAAAGGATTCGCTGCAAATCTGGTATAAACCCTTGAAAGTTGACTCGCTTTCTATGGCAGTTTCGAAAGGAAAATACAGCAAGAATTTTACTTTTAAGATTAAAGAACAGAAAAAAGACAGTCTAAACATTGCCACTTTGGAAAGAAGCACAAATAGTTTTAGCGATTCATATGTGTTAGAAAGTTCAACTCCAATAGTAAAGATTGATGATTCAAAAATAAAATTGATTAATAAAGATTCTCTTGCCGTGGCTTTTACCACAAAATACGATGATTTTAGACAACAGATAGTATTTGACTTTAAAAAGGAACTTTCTGAAAACTACACTTTTACAATACAATCAAATGCAATAACTGATTATTTGGAACAAACAAATAAAACTACAGTTTTTAGATTGAGTACCAGAAATCTTGAAGATTATGGCAACTTGAAAGTGAGTTTACAAAACGTAAAACGTTTTCCTGTAATAGTTCAGTTAACCAATAAAGAGGGACTCGTCCTAGCAACAGAATATTGTGAAAGCAAAACAAAAGTTGAATTTAGTTTTATCGATCCTGCCCTTTTTTCGCTAAGAGCGATTTATGATGTCAATAAAAACAAGGAATGGGACACTGGAAATTACTTAGAAAAGCGTCAAGCCGAAGAAGTAATTTATTTTTCGAAGGAAATTGATGTTCGCGCCAATTGGGATATTGAGCAAGTTTTTGATTTGAGTATTCCATACACTCCTGAACCGAAAAAGAAAGTAGAAAAAAAGAAAAAAGCTAATTCAGGGTTTTAATTCAAAACTATCTTTGTCGTTGAGGAATCCAAGTTTTTTTCTGGTTTCAAGCAGATTTTCTTTATTTAATTCTACTACGAAAACACCTTCGATTTCTTGTGGTTCCAAAACAGAATTTCCAAGAGAATCAACTACTTGCGAATGTCCAACGTATTCAAAATTATTTTCGCCCCGGCGAACAGGTTCATCAAAGCCAATTCTGTTCACGCCAATAGTATAACACATATTTTCGACAGCACGTGCTTTGAGCAAAATGTCCCAAGCGTTGATTCTTGTTTTTGGCCAGTTGGCAACGTAAATTAGCAGATCATAATCCTCCGTGTTTCTTGCAAAAACTGGAAAACGTAAGTCGTAACAAATGAGCGGACAAATCTTCCAACCTAGATATTCGACAATCAATTTTTCGTTGCCCGAAGTATAAACTTTGTCTTCTCCAGCCAAGGTAAACAAATGCCGTTTGTCATAAAATTGAATTTCTCCTGACGGAAAAACAAACAGCAATCTGTTGTAGAAATTATCGTTTTCCTTAATCACTAAACTGCCTGTAATTGCGCTGCTTTTGGCTTTCGCCAATGATTTCAGCCACAAAACAGTTTCGCCTTCCATTGTTTCTGCAACAGATTCGGGATTCATTGTGAAACCCGTTGTGAACATTTCTGGTAATACAATCAAATCTACTTTTTCAGAAATGGCATTGATTTTTTCATCGAAATGGTTTCGGTTGGCAGTTGGGTTTTCCCAAATTAAAGAGGATTGGATGAGTGCGATTTTCATTTTGTGAAATTAGTGAAATTTGGCACACAGATGACACGGATGAAACAGATTAATACGGATTTTAAATTTGTTGGTAACAAAAAAGCCGCAGGTTTCTATGCGATTTCATATCTTTTCAAATTTGGCGTGTTTATTAAAAAATCTGCTTTTGCTTTTGCTAGGTCATACGATCTTTGCAAATTAAGGAAATGGCTGGCACTGCCTCCAAAAACTTTTTCTAATCTTAAAGCCATATTTGGCGAAATTGAAGCATGTCCATTTATTATATTTGAAAAATTGGCTCTTGTAGTACCTAGCAATTCTGCAATTTTGCTGATAGTTAAATTTCTTCCCTCTACAAGTTCCATGTGAAGAATTTGTCCAGGATGTATTTTTTTCATTTGTCTTTCCATGATGTCTTTTTTTAATGGGTGTCGAGATAATCTAAATCCGTTGCTTCTTTGTTTTCAAATCTGAAAATAATTCTATAATTTCCTGTAACGTCTAAACTCCAAAATCCTTTTTTGTCTCCGCCAAGTAAGTGTGGTCTAAGATTTTTATAAAATCCTAAGTCTTCAGGAACTTCCTCTAAATTGTCAATGATTTCAAGAATAATCCTTATTTTTTTGATTTGGGAAGGTGGTAGTTTGCTGCTGTCTTCTTTTTCCCAAAGCAATCTCAGGGCTTTACTTTTTATAGTTTTTATCATCTCGTAGCTGTATGCTGTAAAGATACACAATACGGTTTAAATAAAAAAATATTTTTGAAGTTTCAAACGAAAATCAAAGAGGATTAGGAACCTATTTTATAGGTTAAAAAAGTTGTAATCAATTCATTTTATGATAGTTAGTCAAATCCTTATGGGGTCTTCAAATAAGTAAAAGCAAATTTACTGTCCAACAAAAAAACGCATCCAAATCAATGAATACGTTTTTTATTAATTCCCCTCAAGGGCTTATCCTTGCAAACTTGCACTCAAATATTCTCTATTCATTTGAGCAATATAATCTAGTGAAATTCCTTTCGGACATTCTACTTCGCAAGCTCCGGTATTGGTACAGTTACCGAAACCTTCAGCGTCCATTTGGTTAACCATATTTAAAACTCGGTCTGTGGCTTCTACTCTTCCTTGCGGCAATAAAGCAAATTGAGAAACTTTGGCGGCTACAAACAACATTGCCGATGAGTTTTTACAAGTCGCTACACAAGCACCACAACCAATGCAAGTTGCTGCATCAAAAGCCCTGTCGGCATCGTGTTTTGGAATTGGAATCGTATTGGCATCTACTGGATTTCCAGAAGTATTTACAGACACGAATCCTCCAGCGTGTTGAATTCTGTCAAAAGCACTTCTATCAACTACTAAATCTTTGATTACTGGAAAAGCTACTGCTCTAAAAGGTTCGATAAAGATTACATCACCATCTTTGAACATTCGCATGTGCAACTGACAAGTAGGAATTCCTCTGTCTGGTCCGTGCGCTTCTCCGTTTATAAAAAGAGAGCAAGCACCACAAATTCCTTCACGGCAATCGTGGTCAAAAGATACTGGCTCGTCTCCTTTGTTAATTAATTTTTCATTGAGTACATCCAACATCTCAAGGAATGACATATCTTCCTCGATTCCATCAATAGGATATTCAACAATTTTTCCTGCTGCTTTGGCATTTTTCTGACGCCATATTTGTAATGTAAGTTTCATTTTTAGAATGTATTAAGTAGTTTGAATTAAGTATTAAGACTTATTCAACCTACTATTTATAACTACGAGTTACTAATTTAATGTTTTCAAATACCAATGGCTCTTTGTGTAAAACTGCTTCGCTAGGTTTTCCTTTGTATTCCCAAGCAGCAACATAAGCAAAGTTTTCATCATCACGTTGTGCTTCACCATCTTCGGATTGGTATTCTTCACGGAAGTGTCCGCCACAAGATTCATTTCGGTGTAAAGCATCTTTGGCAAATAATTCGCCTAGCTCAAGGAAATCGGCAACGCGACCTGCTTTTTCTAGTTCTTGGTTGAAACTATCCGCAGTTCCAGGCACTTTTACATCTTTGTGAAACTCCTCACGCAAAGCGGCAATTTCTTCGATAGCTTCGGATAATCCTTTTGCATTTCGAGCCATACCCACTTTGTTCCACATAATTTTTCCTAATTTCTTATGGAAATAATCAACAGAATGGGTTCCATTATTGTTGATGAATTTTTCGATTTGATCTTTCACTTTTTTCTCCGCTTCAACAAATTCTGGTAAATCCGTAGAAATTTTTCCCGTTTTAATGTCCGGTGCTAAATAATCTCCAATAGTGTAAGGCAATACAAAATAACCATCGGCTAAACCTTGCATCAATGCCGAAGCACCTAATCTATTGGCTCCGTGATCAGAAAAGTTCGATTCTCCGATAGAGAAACATCCGGGAATGGTAGTTTGCAAATTATAATCAACCCAAGTTCCTCCCATAGTATAATGTACCGCTGGGTAAATCATCATCGGAGTAACATAAGGATTTTCATCAACTATCTTTTCATACATCTGGAACAAGTTACCGTATTTATTGGCAACAACAGCAGCTCCTAATTTGGTGATTAATTTTGTATCCGTTGCATCTAACCCTTTAACATAAGCTTGTTCTTTGCCATAACGTTCAATTGCTGCAGCAAAATCAAGATAAACAGCTTCACCGGTTTTGTTCACTCCAAAACCTGCATCACATCTTTCTTTAGCTGCACGAGAGGCAATATCTCGTGGGACTAGATTTCCAAAGGCTGGATAACGTCTTTCTAAATAATAATCTCTTTCTGATTCAGATAAATCGGTTGGTTTTTTCTTTCCTTCACGAATTGCTTTTGCATCTTCGAGCTTTGCAGGAACCCAAATACGACCATCATTACGCAACGATTCTGACATCAAAGTCAATTTCGATTGGTGATCTCCTGAAACTGGAATACAAGTTGGGTGAATTTGTGTGTAACAAAGGTTAGCCATATAAGCTCCTTTTTTATGTATTTTCCAAGCTGCGGTAGCATTACTTCCCATTGCGTAAGTCGAAAGGAAAAATACATTTCCATATCCTCCAGATGCAATAACAACAGCGTGAGCAGAATGTCTTTCGATTTCTCCAGTAACTAAATTACGAGCGATAATTCCACGAGCTTTTCCATCAACTACTACTAAATCTAGCATTTCGTGACGGTTGTGCGGTTTTATTTTTCCACGACCAATTTGACGGTTCATCGCTGAATATGCACCTAATAACAATTGTTGTCCGGTTTGTCCTTTGGCGTAAAATGTTCTGGCTACCAAAGTTCCTCCAAAAGAACGATTGTCTAATAATCCACCATATTCTCTAGCCAATGGAACACCTTGCATTACGCATTGGTCAATAATATTAGTCGAAACTTCAGCCAAACGGTGAACGTTAGCTTCACGAGAACGGTAATCGCCTCCTTTTATAGTATCATAAAACAAACGGAAAGTAGAATCTCCATCTCCTTGATAATTTTTGGCTGCGTTGATTCCACCTTGAGCAGCAATCGAATGCGCACGACGTGGAGAATCTTGAAAACAAAATGTCTTCACGTTATATCCTAATTCTGCCAATGTTGCTGCTGCAGAACCTCCAGCAAGTCCAGTTCCCACTACGATAATATCGATATTACGTTTGTTGGCTGGATTTACTAAATTAATATGATCTTTATAATTTGTCCATTTGTCCGAAATTGAACCACTAGGAACTTTTGAGTCTAATGCCATTATAATTGAATATTAAATGTGATTAAAATGATGAAATAAAGCAATAAAAATAAATCCAAAAGGAACTACAATTGCAAAAGCATATCCCAATTTGTGCAGCGCTTTTGCGTATTTATTAGCAAATCCCACAGATTGAAATGAAGAATTAAATCCGTGCCATAAGTGCAATGACAAAAGCAAAAATGCAATACAATACAAACCAGTACGAACTGGGCTTTCAAATTTATGAACTAATTCTTCATAATATCTCGTTTCATTGATGGCGTTTACAGCAATATATTTGTAGTTCATTTCAGCAAACCAAAAATCATACATGTGCAAGCCTAAAAAAGCCAACACTACCACTCCAGAAATAATCATATTTCTTGAAGCCCAAGAAGCATTTGCTGCCCCATTGTACTTCACGTAAGAAATTGGTCTTGCACTTCGATTTTTCACCTCTAAAACAAAACCCATAACGAAGTGAAAAACAACACCAGCAATTAAAACGGGTTGCATTACAAATTGGATTAACGGATTGTAACCCATAAAATGTGACATCGCATTAAAGGCATCGGCACTAAAAACCGATACCATATTAATAAAAAAGTGAAGCGATAGAAACGAAATCAAAAAAAGTCCTGAAAGCGCCATTGCCACTTTTTTAGCAATTGACGACTTCAATATTGTAGATTTTGCCATAAGTAATTTGAATATAATTTATAAAAATTTACGCAAAAATAAAGTAATTTCAGCTTAATAACAACCTTTAGTGTCTTATTTATAATTAATCAATTGTTAATTGTTTAATAAATAATCTGACTCTTTAATTTGTTATGTACATTAACGTTTCCGTATTTATTTTACAAAGAAAATTGATACGTAAATTCAATTCTTTAAAAAAAACCAATTTAATTAGTAAATAAATATCAATTACATTCTACAAACAACTCATTTAGCTTGATTCATTTTCTAAATAATTTTTGTCTAACTAAACTTCGTCATATATTGTTGAACCGTTAAATCGGTTTTTTCATTTCTGTTTTTTTGATCTAAATGAATCGGTGCCGAGGCTCTTTCAAGACAGTCTTTTACCGCACATGTTTCGCAAGTCACACCAACAATCTGTTTTTGTAACGACGGATTGTCAATGAATTTATATTTTTTCTTCATTCCGGGCGTAATCAATATTCCAACCGTGATACTTCTTAAACAATCTTTTTTGAATGGGTCTAAAGTTGCCGAGGAAAAAACCAGATATTCATTATTACTATTATCGTAACGGGAAATCTGTGCGTCGAAAAAATGGCTTTTATTTTGTTTCAAGGCTTCCACGATCGTTTTAATAGAAACCCATCTCCTACAATAATGCTCATTCATTTCATTGGCATGTGGTTCTTGCTGATTTGTAATATGCAATTCTTTCTTTATTTGATAGGTGTCAGCTCCTATTTGGTGAGACAGTCTAAGAAAAAACAAATTCTTTAATTGAAAATATTTTGGTAAAATATTAGTTAGTCTTTGATAAAAAGATTCTGGAGAAACATTAAATTTTCCAATTAAGTCAATCATTTCTTGGGGTTTTGGATCCGTTTTCGACAAAAACAAATTCAACTCATCAATTAAAGATTGTCTTGGCAAAAGCAAAGCTCCAGCAAAGTAGGAAGCGTAAAAATTATTCAAAACCTGGTCGAAATTATCAAACTTGATCCAGCTAAAAGTATACAACCTTTCGCTTATTTCAAGATAATTATAAGCAACTTCTTTGGCTAAAATAAATGCTTTTTGAGGGGCATCAATTTCCACTGACAATAATAATGTTTTGCTTTTTGGAACAAAAATAGATCTTAAATCCCCTAATTCCTCTTGCTCCGAAAAAGCAATTTCCTTGATTGTATACCCATATTCTTCAATCAAAATAGCACTTAATTCCTCTAAAGTAATCTGAGATTCAATATTGATATGAAATGCTTTGCAAAACGACAGCACCTTTTCCTCTAAATCATCAAAATAATTATTGTGGGCTTCTTGATATGAACGCAAAGAAGCTAAGAAAAAACTCTCGCGAGTTAAATTGTAATGCTGGGCAATTTCAATAATGGTGCTTATAAACGCATTTACTTTAGCCGGAGCATTAGCAATAATATCAATTAAATCATTTTCCTGAATACCAAAAATATCCAACGGAATCTCTTTTAAAATTCCAGATTTCAGAATTTCTCCAATAGGAGCCAGATTATTATCCAGCTTCAATGAAACCATATTATCATATGGGATATCCAATTTTTCAGACAAAAGAATAATTTTATCCGTCTTGGGATATTTTTTTCCTTTTTCAATTTCGTTCAAATACGACTTGGAGAGTTCTGTTATTTTGGCTAAGCCAAATAAAGATAAATTCTTATTTGTTCGAGCCTGCTTGAGCTTAAGTCCAAAAATTAACTTGATATAATCCTTTTCTATATTCATAATAATCAAATATAAGAATAAAAATTTAATCAACAAAAAAAAATTTTTCATTTTTAGCGTACGTTCGCTTGTTTTGTAAAAAACTTTTTGTAATATTGCAGTGTTGAACAATTACAAACTATCAACAAAACTTAATTATTGTTAAATTAAAAAACACAGCGAAATGAATTTAGAAGAATTATACTCGACAAATTTGTTGAGTTTTTCAGAGGAAACAACTGAACAGTATCCTGAAATTTTAACTGACGAAGCAATGACATTTTTGTCTTTGCTTCATGAAAATTTCAACGAAAAAAGACTAGCACTTTTAGACGAAAGAAAAAAACAACAAGCATTATTCGATGAAGGTGTATTGCCAACTTTTCCCGTCAAAACCAAAAGTATAAGAGAAAGTAATTGGCAAGCGTCAAAAACTCCCGCAGATCTTTTAGACCGCAGAGTTGAAATCACTGGACCAGTGGACAGAAAAATGGTAATCAATGCGCTAAATTCTGGTGCCAAAACATTTATGGCAGATTTTGAAGACAGCACTTCCCCGACTTGGAACAATTTAATGGAAGGGCAACAAAATCTAAAAGATGCCGTAAACAAAACTATCACTTTGGAAGATACTTTGAAAAATAAAAAGTATGCCCTGAATGAAGAAACGGCTGTTTTAATTGTTCGTCCAAGAGGATTGCATCTGAATGAAAAACATCTTTTGATGAACAATCAAGAAACTTCTGGATCATTAGTGGATTTTGGATTGTATGCTTTTCACAACCACACACAACTCATAAAAAACGGAACTGCGCCCTATTTTTATATTCCAAAACTGGAACATTATTTAGAAGCGAGATGGTGGAACGAGGTATTTGAATTTACACAGGAGTATTTGGGTGAGCAAAACGGAACCTTCAAAGCCACTGTTTTAATCGAGACAATAACCGCCAGTTTTCAATTGGATGAAATAATCTTTGAATTAAAAGATCATATTGTTGGACTGAATTGCGGGAGATGGGATTATATTTTTTCATTTATCAAAAAATTTAGAAATAATCCAACTTTTATAGTGCCAAACAGAGATCAAGTAACAATGACAACTCCTTTTATGAATGCCTATTCTAAATTAGTAATTCAACGTTGTCACAAACGTAACATTCATGCAATAGGCGGAATGGCGGCACAAATTCCAATCAAGAATAATGAAGAAGCAAACAACATTGCTTTTGATAAAGTTGTAAATGATAAAAGGAGAGAAGTACAAAATGGTCACGATGGCACTTGGGTAGCGCATCCAGATTTGGTTCCATTGGCAAAATCAGTTTTCGATAAATACATGACTGGGAAAAATCAGATTCATATAAAAAGAGAGGATGTAAATGTAGTCGCAGAAGATTTGTTGGCCGTGCCAAAAGGAACAATTTCAGAAGAAGGCATTAGAAAAAACATAAATGTTTCCATTCTTTACCTCGCTTCCTGGCTAAGCGGACAAGGAGCAGCTGCTATACATCATTTGATGGAAGATGCTGCTACAGCTGAGATTTCACGGTCACAATTATGGCAATGGCTAAAAAACAAAGTAACATTAGAAAACGGAAAAGTGCTAACCGAAGAATTTTATAACCGATTAGCAACAGAAGAATTTGAAAAAATAAAAAATTACGTTGGTGTTAAAAATTATGAAAATGGCAAATACAAATTAGCGGAACAATTATTAAATAATTTAGTTCTAAACCAAAATTTTATAGACTTTTTAACAATCCCGGGATACAAATACATTTAATAAAAACCACCTAATAAACAAATTATGAAAACTACAGAAACAAGAATTCAAGAATTAGTTACCGATTGGATTACAAATCCAAGATGGAAAGGTATCGAACGCCCTTACACAGCTGAAGAAGTTGTAAAACTTCAAGGGTCTTACCAAATAGAACATAGTGTTGCTAGAATTGGTGCTAACAAATTATGGAGCAAATTGAATTCTCAGTATTTTGTTGCCGGACTCGGAGCACTTACAGGAAATCAGGCTATTCAGGAGGTTGAGGCTGGTTTAGACGCTATTTATTTAAGCGGATGGCAAGTTGCCGCCGATGCAAATGTTGCCGGAGAAATGTATCCTGACCAATCTTTGTATCCGGCTAACAGCGTTCCATTGGTTGTAAAACGAATTAACAATGCGCTTTTGCGTGCAGACCAAATACAAGTTGTAAATGGAACAGCAGAAAAAAAAGATTATTTAGTACCAATCGTTGCCGATGCAGAAGCTGGTTTTGGAGGAAATCTTAATGCTTTCGAACTAATGAAATCAATGATTGAATCTGGTGCTGCGGGAGTTCACTTTGAAGACCAATTGAGTTCTGCAAAAAAATGCGGACACCTTGGCGGAAAAGTATTGGTTCCTACTCAAGAAGCCATCAATAAACTAGTTGCCGCAAGACTAGCTGCCGATGTAATGGGAACACCAACCATTGTTGTTGCTCGTACTGATGCCGATGCCACCAATTTATTGACTAGCGATATCGATCCAAGAGATGCAAAATTTATCACCGGAGAAAAAACAGGCGAAGGGTTTTTCTATGTAAACTGTGGTGTCGAGCAAGGAATCGACCGTGGATTAAGCTACGCGCCTTACGCCGATTTGATTTGGATGGAAACCAGCAATCCAGATCTGGAATACGCAAGAAAATTTGCCGAAGGAATTCACGCTCAATTTCCAGGAAAAATGTTGGCCTACAACTGTTCGCCTTCTTTCAACTGGGCTGCAAAATTAACTGTTGCTGAAATGGAAACTTTCAGAGAAGATCTAGCTGCCATGGGATATAAATTTCAATTCATTACCTTAGCTGGATTCCATGCACTAAACACGAGCATGTTCGAATTGTCTATGGCTTACAAACAAAAAGGAATGGCAGGATATTCTGAATTACAAGAAAGAGAATTTGCCTTGCAAAAACAAGGATTTAAAGCTGTAAAACACCAAGGATTCGTGGGAACTTCCTATTTTGATGCGGTACAAAACACCGTAACAATAGGAAAATCTACAACAACGGCCATGAAAGATTCTACCGAAACGGCTCAGTTTTAAGAAAAGACTATTTACTATTTAACTCTTCACGCAATCGATTGAAATGAAAATTTGAATCGGTTGCGTTTTGAGTTTTTTTTTATAAAATTTGATGAATTCATATCAAAAACGATTTAAACTTAGTATTTTTGAGTAATCAAAGTATAAACAGCCTTATTATGAAATACCATCAAATTGACCGACAACTTTTTATAAAAAATCGCGCCAAATTTACGGCTCAAATGAAGCCAAACAGTGTAGCAGTTTTCAATTCCAACGACATTTACCCCGTTTCTGCCGACAGCACTTTGCCTTTTGCACAACACCGTGATATCCTCTATTTATCGGGCGTCGACCAAGAAGAAAGTATTTTATTACTTTTCCCTGATGCCCCTTATGAAAACCAAAGAGAAATGTTGTTCCTCAAAGAAACTAGCGAACACATCGCCATTTGGGAAGGTGAAAAACTGAGCAAAGACCGAGCTTTTGAAGTTTCGGGAATCAAGACCGTACATTGGTTGCAAGATTTCGAGAAAACACTATTCGAAATGATGACACACTGCGACGCGATTTACATCAACACCAATGAACATTATCGCGCCAAAGTGGAAACCGAAACCCGCGAAGCTCGTTTTGTAAAATGGTGGAAAGAAAAATATCCAGCTCACCAAGTAGCCAAAAGCAATCCTATCTTGCAACGCATTCGTTCGGTAAAAGAAACCGAAGAATTGGATTTAATTCAAAATGCCTGTAATATTACCGAAAAAGGTTTTAGAAGATTGTTGTCTTTTGTAAAACCAAATGTAATGGAATACGAAATCGAAGCCGAATTGATTCACGAATTCATTCGCAACCGTTCCAAAGGTTTTGCCTATACGCCAATTATTGCTTCGGGTAACAATGCCAATGTCTTGCATTATATTGAAAATAACCAACAATGCAAAGCCGGAGATTTAATTTTATTGGACGTTGCTGCTGAATATGCCAATTATTCAAGTGATTTAACTCGAACCATTCCTGTTTCTGGTCGTTATAATGACAGACAAAAAGCAGTTTACAATGCTGTTTTAAGAGTGAAAAATGAAGCGACTAAAATGCTAACTCCAGGAACGCTTTGGAAAGAATATCAATTTGAAGTGGGCAAAATAATGAGTTCAGAATTGCTTGGTTTAGGACTTATCGACAAAGCCGATGTGCAAAACGAAAACCCAGAATGGCCAGCTTACAAAAAATATTTTATGCACGGAACCTCACATCACATGGGATTGGACACCCACGATTACGGAAAACTAACCGAGCCCATGCAAGCCAATATGATTTTCACGGTAGAACCAGGAATCTACATTCCTGCCGAAGGTTTCGGCATTCGATTGGAAGATAATGTGGTCATTCAAGAAACGGGAGAACCATTTAACTTAATGCGAAACATCCCGATTGAAATTGAAGAAATAGAAAGTTTGATGAATTAATTTTAGATTTCTGATTTTAGAGTTTAGATTTAAAACGGTTTGCAGGGATGTGAGCCGTTTTTTTATTCCAATAAAATCAGGTCAATTTCTTTAATTTGTTTGAACCCCTTATCTGATGTAATCAAAGGAATTTGAAAAACAATAGCCGTAGAAGCTATAATTGCATCGGGGAGTTTTATGGAATACTTTTGTTTTAATAGAATTGTTTGATACTTTATTTCATCATTAAAATTAAAAACAAAACAATCTTTCAAAATATTTATTAGAGCATTCTCTTCGTTTTTAGTGATGTTTTTATGACCACGAAGTTCAATTTCTGAAATAAAAGAAATTCCAAAAACATAATCTAAAAATGGTTCAATAAATGGTTTTCCTTCATGAAGATTGATTAAAAAATTAGTGTCTGCTAAAAAATCAATCTTGATTCTTTCTTTTTTCTAATTGATATTCAAGTCCATCTAAATTTCTTTTTAGTTTCCCAAAATGAGCAGATAAATTCCCTTTAGAAACTGGTTTGTTTGTTTTTTCTAAAAAAGATTCAATTTCTTTTTTAGCATTTTTCTTTTTTATAATCAAAACCATAATTAAAATTTTTATAAAATTAGCGAAAATTTGTTTTCAATTAGAAAAAACAAAATTAAAATTACTAAATTACTTTTCTCAAATATAGTGGTTTTGAAGAATAAAAATTAATTTTGTCTTTCAATAAAAAACATCTAATAAATCTTGAATCAACTCCTCCACAAAAACACGAAAATCTCCTATTCCGATACTGGAAAAGGCAATGCTATTGTATTAATTCACGGTTTTTTGGAAAACCAAACGATGTGGCAGGATTTGGCTCCGGAATTATGCCAAAAATACCGAGTAATAACCCTAGATTTATTGGGTCACGGCGAATCGGATTGTTTGGGTTATGTTCATTCTATGGAGGAAAATGCGGACGTTGTTCAAGCGGTTTTATCAAAATTACGAATACGAAAAGCGGTTTTTGTGGGACATTCGATGGGTGGTTATGTGGCTTTGGCTTTCGCCGAATTGTATCCTGAAAAAATCAGGGGATTAGTTTTATTAAATTCAACTTCCAAAGCCGATAGCGAGGAACGAAAAGACAATCGGAATCGCGCCATCAAAGCGGTAAAGAAAGATTATACCACATTTGTAAGACTTTCTATCACTAATTTATTTAGCGAAGAAAATCGAGAAATATTGACAGACGAAATCGAAAAGGTAAAAATTGAAGCCCTGAAAACTCCACTACAAGGAATTGTCGCCTCGCTCGAAGGAATGAAAAACCGAAAAGATCGAGAAGTTTTATTACACCTTTCGCCTTATCCGAAAATGCTGATTCTGGGAGAAAAAGACCCCGTTTTGATTTACGAAACCGCGCTGGAACAAATAAAAAATACAGCAGTCAAATTTGTCACTTTTCCCGATGGACACATGAGCCATATTGAAAATCGAGAAGAATTGAAGGATGTTTTATTGGGGTTTTTTAAAGGTATCTAATTCTTTTCCTCAAAAGGTTTTTCTTTGTCTAAAATTTCATTCAGCAACAAAACCATTTGTTCCAAATATTCATTTAAAACTACTTCATTAATTAAGGTGATTTCTTCTTTGTTTTCTTTGTAAGTAAAAGGCAAAAACCCCGATTTCAAGTTTTTAAATGAAATGATTCCCGCTTCAATTGGTTTGTCATTAGCTTCATTTTCAAACATATAAGCATACGCCAGAACTTGAATAATTTTGTCGTTTTTGATTTCCTGTGTTAAGTTCTTCCAAGATTTCAGGGTAACATTTGTCTTTTCGACTTTACCCGTTTTATAATCGATAATGCGAATAACTCCGTTGCGTTCTTCGATTCTGTCCACTTTCCCCGCAATTTTTATTGGAAAGGGTAAACTAGGGTGTTTCAAAACTCTTTCGCACCCTTTTTCTAAATGAAGTATTTTTATAGCTTCGCCGTTTTTTATACTTTCCAACTCTATTTTTAGAAAATTAGAAACATTGCGCTTCGCCACCTCAAAAGCCAACAGATTCCTTCCTTTTTTGATTTCGCCTTCTTTGTAAACCAATTTGAATTGTTTCAAGACTTCGGCATCCAATAATCTGAAGCAACCTAAAATATCATTTTCGGACAAAAATTTCCCAATAAAAGGCGTGTATAAAGCTTCTAAAGTTTCGTGAATAATCGTCCCCAAAGTATTCAAGGCGATGTTTTCTTCTACTTCCTCTACTTCGCTAATGCGTAAAATCTTTTGAAAATAAAAATCAATTGGATTTCGAATATAACTCGTCAAGGCAGATGGCGAAAAACCATTTTCGGCAATCTCTTTCAAGCGCAACATCACTGCTTCTGATTTTGGAATTACCATTGGCTGATAAGCAGTTTCAGGCAAAACTGCATTATAAATTTCATGGGTGAGTGTATGTTTTGGCTGTTTTTCAACTTCCAATTGGGTGATGAAACGGCTTTTTTCTCCCGCATCCAAGCCTTCACTTTCGGTATTGTAAATCAAGTAGATATTCTTGGCACGTTGCAATAAATGATAAAAATGATAAGTATAAATCGCGTCTTTTTCTTTGAAAGTGGGCAAACCCAATTCTTTTTTTACATCATAAGGAATAAACGAGTTTTGAGATTTTCCTGCAGGTAAGTTTCCTTCATTCATTGAAGTGATAATGACGGTTTCGAAATCTAAAACGCGGCTTTCTAAAACGCCCATAATTTGCAAACCATTCAAAGGCTCTCCTTCAAATGAGACTTCGGCCAATTCAATTACCTGTTTGTAAATTGTGTATAGCGTTTGGATGTCATCGATATTAGAATGCTGGGAATAATAATTAATCAGTTTATTGATGGTTTTGAAAATGGCATAAACAAAGGCTTTGGATATTTTTTCTTCCTCATTGTCGTTGTTTAAGTTAGATTTAATTGTTTGCAATAAATTGGAAATGGTTTCCAAAACCGCCATCGAACCCTTCTCCCATTTTTGGAATAACAAAATAAACAAATCACTTGTATTTGGATTCAACTCCATCAATTTTTGATGTGTAATAAAGGTGTAATTGTTTTGATTAATAACATTTACTAACGAATTGGTTTTCGCATAAGGCTCCACTAAAGGATGCGTCAAAATATCCAAAACATCTTTGTAATACAAGACATAACTTTTGGCATTTCGAGACAAAGCATTCGTGTGCATTTTGAACAATTTGGCAATCAAAATCTGAGCTGGATTGTTCTTACTTGAATAACCCATTGTGATATTCAAAGCACCAATAGTGGATGGCAAAGAATATAATAGTGGTACCAACAAGCTCTCCTCTCCAAGAATTACAGCCACTTTGTCAAATGTTGCATTTGGATTTTCATTGATTATGTTTTCAATAATACTTCCTGTAATTTTGGCTTGACCAATAGATTTTGGCGTTCCAATAACCTGAATATTTTTGGATTGTGAAAAATCATCCACAATCCACTCGAAAGGATTTGATTTATAGTGTTTCCAATTTGTTTTAAATCTTCTAACAAATAATCCGGCATCGTGAAACGGATCATTTAGAAAAGTTTGATCGACATCCCAAAAAATGGTGGCTAGTTCAGAAGCTATCAAATGCTGTATAATTTTTTCCTCAGCTACGTTCAAAGCATTGAAACCTGCAAATACAAATTGCTTTTCTTTTGCTGCATCTGAAAAATGATTGAGATTGTTTACCGCTTCGCGATAAATTAAACCTTGATAGCCCATTCCTTTACTCAACAAATGATTGTAAAGTGACTGGTAGTAATTGGGTAGTAATTTCCAAAAATCAATATACTTTTCGAGTAATTGGGTTTTGTTTTCAACTTCAATTCCCCATTTTTTGATGTCTTCAATATCTTTTAGATAAGAAAGTACGTGATTTGGTTCTAGTAAATAACGATCAATTTCATTGAAATCTTGAAGCAATGTTTTGGCCCAATTGGCAAAAAGCTCAAATGATTGTTGTTTTGTTTTTTCAGTTATAGACAAATAGACTTCATAAAATTCAAACAGTAATTCTATTGAATCTAGACTACGAATGTTTGCAATATCCTGAATAAATTCCTCAATGCTAATAATCTCTGGAGAAAGAATATTAGTTGAAACCTGTTTTTTCAAAGCTTCTACTAGAAAAATTTTGGCTCGCTTGTTAGGCAGGACTACAATGGTATTGGAAAGATTTTGTAAATAATTATCAATTAAAACTTTCGCAATTTTATCTAAAAATGAAATAGCTATCATAGTATAAATATAAAAAAAGCCGTTCAATTAAGAACGACTTTTCAAAGTTATTTAAAAGTAAAGCAAAATATATTTTATGGTTTGATTTTATGGTTTTACTTCTGCTCTTCTATTTTGAGCTTTACCTGCTGCAGTTTTGTTGGTAGCAATTGGTTTGGTTTCTCCAAAACCAACAGCAGTCAAGTTTTCGGCATTGGCTCCTCTTTCGATTAAAGCATTTCTAACTGCATTAGCTCTATCTTCAGAAAGTTTTTGATTTAAAGCATTAGAACCATCGCTATCAGTATGTCCTTCGATACTAAATTTAGTATTTGGATTACTGTTAATATAATTTAAAATTTTATCTAAATTATTAAATTTAGAATCACCACTATTGGTTAAATTAGATTTACCTGAGTTAAATAATATAGTTTTGTCTTGAATTGTAAGATTTTCGATAATTTTTTCAGTGACTTCAGGACATCCTTTGTTGCTAGCTGGACCAGCTTCAGTAGGGCAATCGTCTTCAGGGTCTGGAACACCATCTTTATCTGCATCTAATACTGGACAACCACCATTTGATTTTGGACCTGCTTCAGTAGGACATTTATCGTCTTTATCTGCAATACCATCTCCATCTGTATCAGGACAACCTTTGAAAGCTATCAAACCAGCAGTGTCAGGACAAGCATCGTCTTTGTCAGCAATTCCGTCTCCGTCTTTATCAGGACAGCCGTTAAATGCTGCTAATCCAAATTCTGTTGGACAAGCATCACTTCCGTCAATGATTCCATCTCCATCGGTATCAGGACATCCGTTGAATTGTTTTAAACCTGCAACTTCTGGACAAGCGTCATCTTTATCATAAATTCCGTCACCGTCTGTGTCTTTCCCACCAAATTGGAAAACAATACCAGCGGTATGTAGGAAATGAGAAACTGCAGCAGGAGCATAATTATCTCCCGCCATTGTTCGGTCTTGACCAAGAAGTTGAGATATTTTATAAGTAGTTTGCAATTCCAAACCTACGAACTCATTAAACCAAAAAGTCAAACCAGCTCCAGGATTTAAAGTTCCGTAGCTGTTATCACCCAAAAAAGTATAACCCCCACCTAAACGCAATGAAGGATCAATTACTTTTGATTTAATCAAAGACATAAAGCTGTACTTCACATTTGCATCAATCGCATAATACATTAAATCTCCAGGATTTGAAACTGCATATCCAATAGAATTACTATTGGAATTACTTGGGTCAAAAACTACAAATTTATCTATTTTGTTGATAGATCCTTGAAGCCCAACAGAAAAATTATCTCCAACTGATCTAGCTAGGCTTATATAAGAAACAGATGGAAGAATATTCCAATTTTGCTTTACAAGAAATGCTTGTGAAAGGTGAGAATCAAGTCGGTTTTTTCCGCCACCAGCGCTAGATCGAGTATCCACGGCGTTAACTCCAAACGAAAGAGCCCATGGATTATTACTGTTTTGTGCATAAGAGCTTAATGCTAACATTGTTACTAAAGCAAATATTAGTTTGTTTAAATGTTTCATAAGTATGTGTTTATTAATGTTTAATGGTTAAAAGCAATTATTTTGTGGTTTATTACAATAATTATTAGCGTTTTGTGATTGCTGTTTTTTAATTTGGTTGATAATCTTCAATTGAAGCTTGTTTTTTTGTTCAAGCCCATATCATAAAAATAAGAAATGTAAAAATAATCTAAATAAAGGTGTTATAATCTTCTAAATTAATATTATGTAATAAATAAAAAAATCTACTAATTATTGGCAAAAGTACTAATACTTATCATAAACTAAAAAAAAATTAGTATAAAATTTAACAAAATATTCCATAACATTGTTGTCCGATAAAAAAGAAGCCAAATTAATGGCTTCTTAAAAAAATCGTAATTTCGAGTTGCAAAATTCAAATAACGATGGGCAAAAATAAGTATTTTTCGACTAAATCTGTTTTCGGACAGC
>Ga0316612_1000091_pt1 | contig 35246 bp, 30 predicted proteins | sample MIS2016226_MG_FD_207676 | JGI IMG/M metagenome (GOLD analysis project Ga0316612, IMG submission 207676) | Microbial mat bacterial communities from Middle Island sinkhole, Lake Huron, Michigan, United States - MIS.2016.226 | ecosystem: Environmental > Aquatic > Freshwater > Lake > Sediment... | reverse complement strand
TTAAGCTGGTATTCTTTTTTAAAGGCATAACGTAGAAATTAACCTTTAATATACTGAATATCAGCTTTATATCAAAATTTATAAGAACTTATTTTTTGTTAATTTTTTAAAATTGTCGTGTACTAAAGTATTTTATATACGGTTTTAAGTCCCGTTGCTTTGAGTTGCTGGGTAAAGGTATGTCTAAACTTTCTGGTAATGTCTGAATTTTAAAGTACAAACTTGCGTTTCAATTTACGACTGAAACACCGCTATGTCAAAACGGCTGTTGGCAGATGGTTTTTATCTATTTAGTATTATTTTAGTTTTACTTAATTCAGCTTTTGTTTCATTTACTTCATCTCGTTTTAAATATTTAGTTAATATTAAATTTTTTTTAGTAAAATCAAATTTCCATAGCTGATTATTTATTACAATTGTTCTATAGTCATACCACCAACAAGTTCCAAATCTAGGGTTAATAGAAAATGTTTTCAAACTATCTAAATTCTGAATTGTACCATTTTCGCTAAATTTTATTATTTTATTTTCTAATTTGTAACTGCCTGCAATTAGACTTTTATTTAAATATTTTTTAAACTCTTCTATATTTATTCCTTTTTCATCAACAATTTTATTTGCATCTTTAAGCTTTATGAACTCTTCTAATTTGTTTTCCCCATTAATTATAGTTAAAAAAGAAATTATAGAATCATTAACTTTTGATTTTTTTTCTTCAGTTAGATTACGATTATAAACTGAACCCCAAGTATTAACAGTTCCGTAATATATTATTTTGTCCTTGGTAACTTTTATAAGAAAATATTCAATATAATTAGATTCAAATTTATCTTTATCAATGTAGCTTTTCAAGCAATAAATTCCTTCTGTATATTGGTCTTTTTGATTATTAATGCAACCAAAGAAGATTATTGAAATTAGTAATAAAATAGATTTCTTCATTATTAATAGATTATTTGTTCGTCTTAGGTTCTTTAAACTATCTGCCAACTCGTTTATAATCGCTACAAACTAGCAATTACAAACCCAATCTCAGGTAGATTTTCGTTACTCTTATTTTAAAAAAAAGCCAAAATCATTTACTTCTCAAAGCTTATTAATCCTTGTAATGACCTTTTAGTCTGCTTATTAACAATACATTATCGGCTTCAAATATTTCATAAACAATTCTATGTTCGTGACTAATGCTTCTTGCCCACAAACCTGATAATTGATGTTTTAATCCCTGAGGTTTTCCAATTCCTTCATAAGGATTTTTTAAAATATCGGCAATCAATTGGCTTATTTTTTTCTGAATTGGCTTGTTTCCTGTTTTAATCCAAAAATCTCGATGTTCTTTGGCTAATGGAGTGAATTTTATTTCCATAAATCCTTCAAAACAATGGTCTCACATTTACCATTTTTGTAATCTTCACGACCTTGTAAAATACTTGCTATAAATTCAGGACTATAAGGTTCATCGTTTATATCATCCACTGGCACAACTGCAAAAGCACGTCCTTTTCCTCGGTGGATAATCACTTTTTCGTTTTGAGCAACATCTAAATATTTTTTAATATTACTCCTAAACTCTGTTACACTAATTGTCTTCATATTTTAAACAAAGATACATAATTACGTACTTAAATTTCAGTTTTTCTTTAAAACCCACTCGGTTTCAAATGCAATCCTGTACTCTCCTCCAATCCAAACATCAAATTCATATTCTGAATGGCTTGTCCTGAAGCACCTTTTACCAAATTGTCAATAACAGAGGTTATCAATAATCGGTTTCCTTTTTTCATTAAACTAATAATACATTTGTTGGTTTGCACCACTTGTTTCATATTGATGTCAGTTGTGGTAACGGTTACGAAGGGTTGGTCTTTGTAAAAGGTTTTGTATTTTGCCAGAATATCTTCTAAACTTTCTTCTATCTTAGTATATAAAGTAGCAAAAATTCCTCTGGCAAAATCGCCTCTGTTGGGAACAAAAATCAATTCGTCTTTATAATCCACTTGTAACTGATTCACGCTTTGGTTTATTTCACCCAAATGTTGATGGTTGAAAGCTTTGTAATGTGACATATTATTGTTTCTCCAGCTGAAATGTGTCGTTTCCGAGGGCGTAACTCCTGCTCCTGTACTTCCTGTCGTGGCGTTGATATGCACATCTTCGTTTAACAATCCGTTGGCTGCCAATGGCAATAAAGCCAATTGAATGGCTGTTGCAAAACAACCTGGATTGGCGATATATTGTGCGCTTTTGATGTCCGTTTTGTTCAATTCAGGCAAACCGTAAACAAAAGTTTTTCCGTTGAAATTTTTGTCTTTTGTCAATCGGAAATCATTTCCCAAATCGATGATTTTCGTTCGGTTTGAAAATGGAGTTTTCTCCAAAAATGAAATTGATTTTCCGTGACCTAAACACAAGAAAACAACATCCACATTGGGATTCACGGTGTCGGTAAAATTCATTTCGATATCGCCCAACAAATCGTGGTGGGCAAACGAAAGAGGTTTTCCAGCATTGGTCGTGCTGAACACAAAATCCAATTTTACGTTGGGGTGAAACATCAAAATTCTGATGAGTTCCCCAGCCGTGTAACCTGAACCGCCTATTATACCTATTGAAATCATTGTTCGTATTTTTTAAATATGCTATAAAACTGAATCTATTTTATTTCTTTTCCTGCAAGGTCTTTTTTGACCTCGTAAGGTATTTAAGTCTTCTAAATCATACCTACAAGGTCTCGAAAAAGACCTTGCAGGATTAAAATCTGAATATTTCAAAAATTCCTATTATTTCTCTTTAGCCCCGATAGTAGTGAAAATCCTTTGTGGGCTGGAGTTCAGCCCGCAAAGATTGTAACGAATAGCGGGAATAATGTTTCTAAAAAGCAAAATGTTTCTGCTCCTTCAAAAAAAATTAATCATAATCCAAATGATTTACCGATGAAAATATATTCTGTGCATTGCCCAAAATCTTGATAAACCCTTTGGCATCATCGGATGTCCAAGCGTTGTTCATTTCGCCGTATTGTCCAAAACCAGTGTTCATCAAATCATTAGCCGATTCGATTCCGTCTAATGAAAAATGGTAAGGTTTCAAAGAAACGGTTACGATTCCATTTACGGTTTCTTGAGTTGATTCAAGGAAAGTTTCGATGTTACGCATTACAGGATCCAAAAATTGACCTTCGTGAAACAACATTCCGTACCAGTTTCCGAGTTGTTCTTTCCAGTATTGTTGCCATTTTCCAAGCGTGTGTTTCTCCAATAAATGGTGAGCTTTGATAATAATTAAAGGAGCAGCGGCTTCAAAACCCACTCTTCCTTTGATTCCAATAATGGTATCTCCCACGTGGATGTCTCTACCAATGGCATAAGCATTGGCTAATTTTTCAAGAATTACAATGTTATTGGAAGGCTTGTCTTTCTTACCATTTACAGCAATTAATTCCCCTTTCAAAAATTCTAAAGTTACTTTTTCTTCGCCTTCTTTTTGTAATTGCGAAGGATAAGCTTCGTTAGGAAGCGGTAATTTTGCAGTTAAGGTTTCTTTACCTCCAATACTGGTTCCCCAAAGCCCTTTGTTGATGGAATATTGTGCTTTTTCCCAAGAATAATGCACGCCATTTTTGGCTAAATAATCTACTTCTTCTTGACGAGATAATTTCAGGTCACGAATAGGCGTGATGATTTCAATTTCGGGAGCGAGGGTTTGGAAAATCAAATCAAAACGAATTTGGTCATTTCCGGCACCGGTACTTCCGTGAGCAATTGCATTGGCACCAACAGATTTGGCATATTTTATGGCTTCGATAGCTTGAAAAACACGTTCTGCACTTACGGAAAGTGGGTAGGTATTGTTTTTCAATACATTTCCATAAATTAAATATTTGATGGCCTTGTCATAATATTTATCCAAAATGGTAAGGCTGGCGTGTTGTGCGCTTCCCAATTCGTAGGCTCTGTCTTCGATGGCTTGCAATTCAGCTTCGTCAAATCCTCCCGTATTAATCAGTACGGTATGGACTTCGTATCCTTTTTCGTTTTTTAGATATTTTAGACAATAAGAGGTGTCTAATCCTCCGCTGTATGCTAATACTACTTTTTTCATTTTTTTTTTGCTTTTGGCTAACAGCTTTTGGCTATTGGCTTTGTTGTTATTTATTTTAAAAGGCTAAAAGCTAAAAGCCAAAAGCCAAGGAGAATTTATTTTTTCAAGAAAAGTGCTGCTTTTATCTCTTTCAATCTATTCCAAATTCGAACGTTGAACGGATGTTTTGGAGGGTCTTTTGGTTTTTCGGCTGGGTCGTAAAGCATTCCAGTACACAAACACATTTTGTAATCTTTACTTTTTAATATTTCGAAATTGGTACAGGTTTTACAGCCAGACCAAAATGTTGGATCATTAGTCAATTCCGAAAACGGAACCGGTTTGTATCCCAAATCTGAATTGATTTTCATTACCGCCAAACCCGTTGTGATACCAAAAACTTTCGCACCAGGATATTTCTCTAAAGAATAATTAAAAACAAAGGTTTTAATTTTCTTTGCCAAACCGTGATTTCTGAAATCAGGATGCACAATTAAACCAGAATGCGCTACATATTGACCGTGTTGCCAACTTTCGATATAGCAAAAACCTGCAAAAACAGCATTTTTGTCCAAAGCAATAACGGCATCTCTATTTTGTATCTTTTTTTTGATGTAATCTGGGGTTCTTTTAGCAATTCCTGTGCCTCTTAACAAAGCCGAAGATTCTATAGTGTCACAAATTTCTTGTGCATATTTAAAATGTTCTTCCTGCGCTATAACTATGGATATTTTCATTTCAAGAGTTGAATTTTTGATGATGAAATAAAATGTTTGATGATTTAAAAAATATAGTGTAATTGAACATTATACTAAAAAATATAGTGTTTGTCAAAGTACAAAAAATAATGCTTTTTTGTGGATTAAAAAACCCAAAAGATAACGAATGTAATTTCAAAATATGAAGAATGAAAATGGATAAAAACTAGGAGATACTTTTTCGGAAACTATACTAATAGCATCCGAACTTCGGGAGAAGTTGTAGGTCTGTTTGTCCGTGATAAAGGAGTTATATGTAAACTTAATTTTTTCATTAGTGCAAACTTACAACTTAAAAATTAAAAAAGGTAATTATTTTTGTAACAAAACAAAAAATAATTGTTGGTTTTATTCAAAAAAAAAAACTCCTTAAAAAGAATTATTTAAGGAGTTTTTTTGTGTCAATTAATTAATTTCTAAAAGTATTTCTAGTAATAATGTCTTTGATTTTCATTTTCAAATTTTCGCCAGTGTCATAAACCATTTGCTCACTCGAAGGAAAAGGAACTACTCTTCTATCGAAATAAAGAAGATAATTGTCGTCGGCGGCTCGTCGGTCACCTTTGAAATTGGAGTAAATATTTTCAAAAACAAACTCGCTAGCCAAAGGGAATGACTGCATTAATTGGTTGTTTCTTAAATCGATGTAATCAACCTTCGCTTGTATTTGACAGGTTTTTAATTGTCTGAATTCAAAAATTCTCACATTTACATTTCTAAGATTGTCCACCATAACCACTTTTCCTTTATCATCGATAACTTCTTTTCCATTGGCATCCAATAGTTTTTTTTGTCCGTCTTTTATTTGTCGTTCCTTGATAAATTCTCTTTCTTTTACTTGTTCGGGCGAAATTAAAATTTCTCTAAAACTGATTACCATTGTATAATCATAATTTATTCCTTTTTGTTTGGTGCCGTGAAATACTGTCCATTTGTTGTTCAAACCATAAGTGCTAAAATCCAATAAATCATTTTCTAAACGAATTGGAATGACCATATTGGTCTCGTTTTTGGTATTAACACTCACATAATCAGTTCCTTTAGATAGCGACTCATTCATTAATGTTAAAACATTTTTGTAGTTTGGATTGATTTGGTTCAAATAATTCAAATCGTCGAATGCTTTGCGGAAATTCATTTTATCTGAAGTTGTCATTAAAGATTTAGCATTATTATACAAATACAATGACAAATTCTCTTTACTATTTACAATTTCGTTATTATAATTTTCAAAAGGGAAAATGGCATTTCTACCTTCGTTCAATAATTTTAAGGGGAGCAATGGTTTAATTTTTTCCTGACGATCGTTTAATGATAAATAGGTGTTGTATATTTTTTCAAAATTTGCTGGATTTTTGTCTTTTTCCAATAAATTGAGGGTGTTCAAATCACGTTCTTTGGCTTTGGCGAAAGCCTCTTCGAGCAAATACACATAGTCTTGGTTGCCTTTTCTATCTTTATTGGAACGCAAATTAGAGATGGAATTGTTCACAACTTCATCATAATTACCAGAACTTAACAAGCTTTTGGTTTGTTTTACGCCACAAGAAGTTAGTAGTAGAAAAGCGAATAATAGGGAGAGTTTTTTCATTTTTTAATTTTTTTGCAAATTTACTTTATTTTTGACTTATGAAATTAGTTTTTAGAAACTATTTACTGATATTTTCAAAGCCAATAATAATGCCAAAAAATCCACCAATAAAAAAATTATCGGATTTAATTTAGGATAACAAAATTATTTATTTCCTCACAAAAGGTGGGAGTAATTTAGTTGAGAGTTCACCAAATCCTATTCTAACGCCGTTGTTTTTGCAAAACCCTTTCATAATTATGGTGTCGCCATCTTTTAAAAAATTGCGTTCAGTAGAATCGTTTAGTTTAATTGGTTCTTTGCCTCCATAAGTCAGTTCTAATAGTGAGCCAAAACTATCGGGAGTTGGACCAGAAATAGTTCCCGAACCCATCAAATCGCCAGAATTGATGCGGCAACCATTGGAAGTGTGATGCGCTAGTTGTTGTATCATCGACCAATAAATGTATTTGAAATTGGTTTTAGTTATAGTGGTTGTCGTCCCATCTTCGGTTTGTATCAGTACTTCTAAATTGATGTCGAAGTTGTTTTTTCCTTTTTGTTGCAAATAGGGAAGTGGCGCAGGATCTTGTTTGGGACCTTTGGCTCTAAAAGGTTCCAAGGCATCCATCGTGACTATCCAAGGAGAAATCGACGTAGCAAAGTTTTTGCCTAAAAATGGACCAAAAGAAAGTGATTCCCATTTTTGAATGTCACGAGCGCTCCAATCATTCATCAATACCATCCCGAAAATATAATTTTCTACTTCACTTATAGGAACATTTTCTCCCATTATGTTGACATCGGTAGTTATAAAAGCAGTTTCCATTTCGAAATCAACCATTCTAGAAGGCCCAAAAACTGGAGTTGTCTCGCCAAAAGGCAGTGTTTGCACCATTGGTCTAGTTATAGGAATTCCCGATGGAATTATACTAGAACTTCTTCCGTGATAACCAACTGGCATGTGAAACCAATTAAGTGGTAAAGCTTTGTCTGGATTGTTTATTATTTTACCAATATTTGTTGCGTTTTGTTTGCTGCTGTAAAAATCAGTGAAATCACCAATCAAAACAGGCAATTGCATTTCGATGTCCTTTATATTGAAGATAATAATTTCTCTATGTTCTTTGTTATCTCTAAGTTTTGGATTGCTTTCGTCGAACAATTCAGCCAAGCGATTTCGAACCAATCGCCAAGTTTTTTTACCGTCCGAAATAAAATCATTCAGAGTGTCTTGCATAAACATATCGTCGGTCAATTCAATTCCTTCAAAATAATTCAATTGCTGCAAAGCACCCATATCAATGGCAGAATCGCCTATTCGAGTTCCAATGGTAATCACATCATCTTTGGTTATAAAAACACCAAAAGGGATATTTTGAATGGGAAAATCGCTATCGTTTGGGACTTTTATCCAAGATTTTCTATTCGTATTATTTGCTGATAGTGGCATCCGATTGTTAATTATATTGTTAAGAATTACTCTTCAAATATATTATAATCTTACTATTTAGCAAACGAATTTTTGTATTTTTGCGACAAATTAACTTAAATCAAAAAAATGCAACGCGACAAACAAATATTTGACCTTATTTTAGAAGAACAAGACAGACAAATTCACGGATTAGAATTGATTGCATCTGAGAATTTTGTAAGTGATGAAGTAATGGAAGCAGCTGGTTCGGTTTTAACCAATAAATATGCCGAGGGATATCCAGGCAAAAGATATTATGGTGGTTGCGAAGTGGTTGATGTTATCGAACAAATCGCTATTGATAGAGCCAAGGAATTATTTGGTGCCGAATATGCAAACGTGCAACCGCATTCGGGTTCACAAGCCAATACCGCAGTTTATCACGCTTGTTTGAAACCTGGAGACAAAATTTTAGGTTTCGATTTATCTCACGGAGGGCATTTAACTCACGGTTCGCCTGTGAATTTTTCAGGACGTTTATACAATCCTGTTTTTTATGGTGTTGACAAAGAAACTGGTCGATTGGATTATGATAAAATTCAAGAAATTGCTACCAAAGAGCAGCCCAAATTAATTATTGCAGGAGCTTCGGCTTATTCTCGTGATATGGATTTTGAGCGTTTTAGAGTGATTGCAGATTCTGTTGGGGCGATTTTATTTGCCGATATTTCGCATCCTGCTGGTCTAATTGCCAAAGGTTTGCTGAACGATCCAATTCCACATTGCCATATTGTTTCCACAACTACTCATAAAACTTTGCGTGGCCCTCGTGGAGGTTTAATTTTGATGGGGAAAGATTTTCCAAATCCAATGGGTTTAACTACTCCAAAAGGCGAAATCAGAATGATGTCTTCTTTACTAGATTTAGCCGTTTTTCCAGGAAATCAAGGTGGTCCTTTGATGCATATTATTGCGGCAAAAGCGGTTGCTTTTGGCGAAGCATTATCTGATAATTTCTTTAGATATGCTTTGCAATTGCAAAAAAATGCCAACGCCATGGCCGATGCTTTTGTAAAAAGAGGCTATGATATCATTTCGGGTGGAACAGACAATCACATGATGTTGATTGATTTGAGAAACAAAGGAATTTCAGGAAAAGACGCCGAAAATGCCTTGGTAAAAGCAGAAATTACAGTCAATAAAAATATGGTGCCTTTTGATGATAAATCTCCTTTCGTAACTTCTGGGATTCGTGTTGGAACCGCTGCTGTTACTACTCGTGGATTGGTAGAAGAAGATATGGAAATTATTGTAGTCTTGATTGATAAAGTTTTATCCGATCATACTAACGAAGTTCTTATTGAAGAAGTTGCTGAAGAAGTAAACGAAATGATGAGCGAAAGGGCTATTTTCGTTTTCTAGAAAATGAAATAAAAATTATTTCTGTTCTCTTGGGTTACTGATTTTCATCAATTTATTTTTATCAATTAGTATAAAATTCAATGTTTTTGGACAACAAAATAAAGTCTTGCTAAATTTTGTATTTTTCTTTGCAAAAGACAAGTTTTGTAGTATATTTGCACTCGTCAAAAATGGTGGTTGTAGCTCAGCTGGTTAGAGTATTGGTTTGTGGTGCCGAGGGTCGCCGGTTCGAACCCGGTCAGCCACCCAGAATGCAAAAGCTTCGAAGAAATTCGAGGCTTTTTTTGTTTACCCAATTGCTTAAATAGAATTAAAATAAATTGTTATTTTTCACTTCTTTAATTACCAAAAACTTGTTCTCCAGTTCATAATAAAGTAAATTTGCAGTTGAAAAATCCTAGCGCTATTAAAATTTTATTGTTTTGAAAACTAAATTACTTCCTCTTATATTTATAATATTCCCAATCCTATTTTCTGCCCAAACAGTTAAAAAAAAAGAAATCAATCAACAGTTTCAAACATGGGTTTCTCTCAATTCAACTACTAAATTTACTGAACATTGGGGAGTTGTTGCTGATATTCACCTTAGAACAAATGATTTTTTTCAAGACAATAATTTTTTCTTTTTAAGAGGAGGTATTTCTTATATTCCAAATTCAAAATTTTCATTCACAGCGGGTTATGCCCACATGTGGTTGGCTCCAAAAATCACTGAATGGAATACTTTTTCTGATGAAAATAGGATTTACCAACAAATTCAAATGAGTACCAAATATGGAAATATTGCTATGCTTCAAAGAATACGAAATGAGCAACGTTGGCAAGAAATTATTGTTGACGATCACGAAACAGGCAAAAATAAATTTTCTAATCGAGTGCGGTATTTAATTAGTACTACAATTCCTGTTTTCAAGAACAAAAAAGCTCCTTCGCTTGTTATTTCAGATGAGTTGTTAATTCAATTTGGTCAAGATATTCTCTATAATACTTTTGATCAAAACCGTTTTTTTGTTGGAATCAAACAATCCATAAATTCAAATTTGAGCTTCGATTTTGGTTATATGAATGTGTATCAACAAAAATCGAATGGTTATCAGTATGATATGAATCATACCTTGAGATTGTTCTTTTATATGAATTCTAGTTTAGCTTCCGCAAAAAAATAGTTGTTTTAAACGGATTCTATAAAACCAAACTTTGACTCTTCAAATAATCCAAAGCATATTTTCCTTCATTAAACAACAAATCCAAAACACTTAAATTATTCAAAAACAAGAACTCTATAAGGTAAAATACTATCGATTTTTATAATCTTAGAGTACATTTTTTGCAAGTTTAAACAAATCCACTTAATACCAATTGTAATTTTAAAATGGTCAATCCATTTTAAAATTTTATCCCGATGAATTCGGGAGATAATAGCGATAGACAATATATTGAGTACTCCCGAAGCTTCGGGATTATTGGACTCTTATATTTTGCTAATCGGTATAACTCACTAAAAAATTTCTTCTTTGAGAAATAGTTTGAACTTTTATCTTATTTTCAAAATAGTGAGACAAATGGCTCATTTAGAACACTTAATCTTAATGGCATTAATGGTTTATTTTTATTAATTCACTTGCGCTTTGACTTGATTAATTTTTATTAATTTGCCTTTTTGTACCGACCCCAATGAATTAGTTATTTTTTATTAATATAACGATTTACTCATAGTTAAATTATTGTTTTTAAAAAAAGTCACAATTTTTGTGATTAAATTCAATTTTTTAATAAAATAATCACAACTTTGTAAAAATAAAATGCCACAAAATAAAACCAGCTAAACTATCTAAAAAACAACTATAATTTCCATATTGGTTAAAAAAGCTACGATTGAAAGCATTAGATTTTATTTGATTTATCAAACAAATTTTAGTAATAATTTCTTAATGTAATAAGACAATTGGTACAATAAACTATAAATACTTTTGCAAGTAGAAAATGCCTTATGCTACATAATAATTTCGATACGTTTTCTGATGAAAAGCTGGTAACCTTGATGAAATCGGGGAATCAAGTCGCTTTTAATCAATTGTACAATCGATATTGGAAAGTTTTATTTTCTAAAACTATAAATATTTTAAAAGACAAAAGTCTTTCTGAGGATGTTTTGCAAGATGTTTTTACGAGTATTTGGCTCAGGAGAGAACTGTTAGAAATCAACGATATCAAAAGTTATCTTTTTGCAGCTGCAAGAAACAATGCTTTATTAAAAATTCGAAATGAAAAATTCGTCGAGTTAAACGCAGACACCATTGCAGGATTAACTTTAATTCCTGAAGCCGAAATCAGCTCTAATGAAAATGATTTATTGCTGAATATCGAAAATGAAATTCAGAAACTCCCTAAACGTTGTCAAACTATCTTCTACCTGAGCCGTTTCGAACATTATTCTATCGTGGAAATAGCTGCACTTTTAAAAATTTCACATCGTTCCGTCGAAAACCAATTGCATTTGGCTCTGAAACACCTACGCAAAAATTTTGCAATGAGCCGATTTCTGAGTATTTTCTTTTAACACTTCCTCTGCAATATTAACCTAATGTAACTTTGATGTTAACTATTGGTTAAGTCTTTTATTTTCTTGTTTTTTCCATGTGAGTAGCAATACCTAATTGCATCTTGTTATTAGCACCTAAAATGCTTTTACCTAAAAATGAGTTATGACTAAACAAGAATTTTTTGATTTACTTTCAAAATACGAATCGGGAAAATGTTCAAAATCAGAAGAAAAACTACTTTTTGATTTTTACGAACAATTCCAAACCAATGACCTTATTGCTAATTGGAGCAATCTAGAGATAGAGCAATCCAGAGTTAAGATTTTGAGAAATATTAATGCCACAATAAATAGCCAAGAGCCAAAGAAAAATTGGAAAAAGCGATTGGCGATTGCGGCAACAATAATCAGTTTTATCAGTTTGGGCAGTTTCTTTTATAAATCAGTTTATAATGACGTTTTTGTTCCCGAAAATGCAATCACACTAACCTTAGAAGATGGAACTGTTCGCATTATAGCAGCAGAAGAAGATGCGAATTTGTTAGATTTGGATGGTAAAACTATAGGAAAGCAAACTGGCAGCGGACTTTTTTATACTGCTGGAAATACCGTTAAAGAAATAGTGTACAACACTTTAAAAGTGCCTTACGGAAAAAGTTTTAAGTTGGGTTTATCAGACGGAACGATTGTTCATGTTAATTCTGGATCAGAGATAAGATTTCCAATTCAATTTATAAAAGGATTTAACCGAACTGTTTTTCTTACTGGCGAAGCTTATTTTGAGGTTGCAGAAAACAAAAAACAACCTTTTATTGTTAGTGCTGCAAATTTGAATATTCGGGTTTTAGGAACAAAATTTAACGTAAACGCTTATCCCGAGGACAAAACCGAAGAAATTGTTTTGGTAGAAGGATCCGTAGCGCTATATAATAAAAATAGCCATTACAATCCAACAAAATGCACCATACTCAAACCTGGATTTCAAGCCAAACATTCAATAAAAACCAATCAAACAAAAGTTGAAAATGTATTGACTGAGGTATATACTTCTTGGATGAATGGAGAATTGGTGTTTAGAAATATGTCTTTTGAAAACATAGCCAAAAAACTTGAGAGGCACTACAATGTTGAAATCCAAATTGAAAACAAAGAATTGTCTAGCCAAACCTTTAATGCTAGTTTCGGTCAAGAACCTTTATTAAAAGTATTGGAAAGTTTAAAAGAAAATTACGGAATAGCCTACAAACAAGAAAAAAATAAAATAACCATTTACTAAAATTGCCAATGAAATAAAAGAAACAATCAAACTCAAAAATCAACTATCATATACAAAAAAAAATCGGAAAATGTTGCGAGCATTTCCCGATGAATGTATGTGATTATACCCGCGAAAGTATAACTAATAAAAACTTTGTAAAAATATGAAAAATAAAACAAACGGAAAAGGAAAAAAAATACCCAATAAAAAATCTTCTGTTTCCTTCTTGAAATTCGATTTAAAAATGAAAATGAGCTTCCTTCTTATTATTGTTGCATTGTTCTCGATGAAAGCCAATGATGTGACTGCACAGCGCACAAAAATATCATTAAAACTTGATAATGTTACCGTTACCCAATTGATTGATAAAATTGAGAACACCTCTGATTACCGATTTGTGTATAAAATAGAAGACGTTGAATTGAAAAGAGTGGTTTCAATTAATGTTAAAAACGAAAGAATTGAAAAGGTGCTGAATAAAATATTTAGTGTTACCGCGACCACTTTCAATATCAATGATAAACTTGTTTACCTCATTGAAAACAAAAAAAACATCAAATCGACTAAAGACAACCCAACCGCAGCATTAAAAACGGCAGCAAGTTTTAGAGTGAGTGGAAAAGTTTTCGATGCCAACGGAAATCCACTGCCGGGAGCCAATGTTTTAGAAAAAGGAACTAGAAATAGTGTTACAACGGATGTTGATGGAAAGTTTACTATCGAAGTTGCTGATGCAAAATCAATATTGGTTTTTTCGTTCATTGGATTTGAAGCCCAAGAAATCGTTTTGAACGGAAAAACGGAATTAACAGTCACATTGACAGAAAACACTTCAAATCTAGAAGAAGTTGTAATAGGTTACGGTTCGCAAGCTAAAGCAAAACTCACGAATTCCGTTTCCACTTTAAAATCTGAGGATCTATTAAGTTCTCCTATTGCCAGTTTTGAAGAAGGGTTAGCAGGGCAGTTGGCTGGCGTTGATGTCGTTCAGACTTCTGGAAATCCCGGAAGTAGTTCAGATATTAATATTAGGGGCGTTGGTACCATAACCGCCAATGTACAACCCTTAATTGTCATAGATGGATTTCCCTCAGAAAATCTAAATATAAATTCAATCAACCCAAGTGATATAGAAAGGATAGACATCTTAAAAGACGCAGCTTCTGCGGCAATTTATGGATCAAGAGGGGCAAATGGGGTAATACTTGTGACTACAAAAAAAGGGAAAATGGGTGGTTTTAAATTTACTTTTGATAGTTATACTGGAGTTCAAGAGGTTGCCAATACCATAGATTTGCAGGACTCCTACGAAAGAGCAAGGTTTGTCGCTCAAGCCACATTAAATCGTGGCAAAGCACCAATCGCCTTGTATCAGCCCTACTTAATTGGCATTCCTGGTCTTACCAATACAAATTGGCAGGATGAAATTTTCAGAATTGCACCCATACAAAATACTAGTATCACGGCTTCTGGAGGCACAGAGCACTCTAATTATTTTGTCTCAGGTGGTTATTTTAGTCAGGATGGTACTGTTTTGGGATCAAAATATGAAAGAGTAAATTTTAGATTCAATATCAATTTTGATATTACAAAAAAATTAAAAGCTGGATTCAATCTAGCGCCTACTTACTCAACTAGAAATAAAGTTTCAGATGCTGACCACAAAGGTGATGGTGTAGTAATGACCGCATTGATGGCAAATCCATTATTTAGTCCCTACAATAGTGATGGAAGTTTAAATTTAAGTAGTGATATGATGCAATCTGCTGTCGAAGAAGGTCAAGCACCTGTTGAAAATCCTGTTGCCTTAGCACTTTTGAATACGGATAAAAGAACCCAATGGGATTTTCTAGGAGGCGGTTTCCTTGAATATAATCTTTCTGATCATCTTTCTTTTAAATCCTATCTTGGTGCAGATTATTCTTCTTCCGATAGAAATAGCTTTAGTCCGAATACAGTTGGATCTTATTCCGTTTTAGTAGAAAATAAACAAGCCAATGCTTATAAATCTTATGATGAAAGAAAAAATTGGATGATTGAAAATACGGCTACTTACGAAAAAAGTTTTAATAGGACGCACAATCTAAAATTTATTATTGGTCAATCCTATCAAACCGAAGAAATGAATACTACAGGATCAAGCCCTTTAGTAGCTCAGGTGAACGATGTTGATGGTGTGATCTATACTGAATTTCCAAAATTTGAAGACAAATGGTCCTTAATATCTTATTTAAGTAGGCTTAATTATGATTACAAAGATAAATACATAATTAGTGGATCAGTTAGGCGAGATGGTTCGTCACGATTTGGAGAAAACACAAAGTGGGGTTGGTTTCCGACGGTTTCAGGTGCTTGGAGAGTGAACAAGGAGTCTTTCTTTAAAAGTAAAACCATAAACGAATTAAAAGCGAGAGCAAGTTGGGGAATAACGGGTAATAATGGAATCCCAAATTATGGAGCTATTCCTTTACTAGGTGCCGCCAATTATGGAGATTTGGAAGGTTCAGCTCCTATAACATCCCCAAATCAAAATTTGTCTTGGGAGGAAACAAGCACGCTAGATTTAGGAATCGACCTAGGCTTATTTGATGGTAAACTAAGTTTTACCGCTGACTATTACAATGCCAACACGAATGGTTTGTTGTTGGATGTTCCTGTACCTTCTCATTCTGGTTATACTACTTCTTTGCGAAATATTGGCAAGGTTAATAATTCTGGTTTTGAGTTTGCATTGAACATTAATAAAGTAAAGCTAGGCTATGTTAAATGGAGTAGTACCATTAATATTTCAACCAATAAAAATGAAGTTTTAGAGTTGGGTCCTGATCAAGATCGAATATTAGAATCCTACCATATTACGGAAATCGGACAACCTATCGGGTCTTATTACACTTACAGAAAAATTGGGGTTTTTCAAACCCAAGAACAAATTAATAATGCCCCAACACATCCTGAGATGCGTTTGGGTGATTACATTTTTGCCGACATAGACGGTGATGGAAAAATTACATCAAATGACCGAGAAATTTCAGGTGATTTCTTTCCTGATTATACTTTCGGATTTTCTAATACTTTCAAATACAAAAATTTTTCTTTCAATTTTTTGATTCAAGGAAAACAGGGCTACGAAATATTTAATGGCACCAGTTTTTTTATTCGTAATCTAGAAGGTTGGTCTAATGGACATAGTGATATTAACAATTATTACAGTGCTGAAAATCCAGAAGCAACTTATGCTTCACCAGGAAAACACGTAAAAACTTATGAGCAATCCGATTTGTTTGTCGAAGATGGCTCATATATTCGATTAAGAAAAGTTTCTATAAAGTATTCGCTGCCCGAGACGTTTTTAGAAAATATTTCTTTAACAAGTGCTACGATTTACCTATCGGCAACCAATCTTTTTACCATAACCAATTATTCAGGTTTTAACCCTGAGGTATCCTCAAGAAATAATTCATTCAATAGTAGTCAAACCACCACACCTGGTTTTGATTATGGTGCGTATCCGATAGCAAAAACTATTGTAATGGGACTCAACTTATCATTTTAATTCAATTATAGCATTATGTATAAACAAATAATCTTAGTCATAGCAGTGATAGGAATTTTTTCATCTTGTAGTGAAGAGAAAATACAACTAAGTCCTATTTCACAGGAAAGTTCTAGTAATTTTTATAAAACACCCGAGCAAATTGAACAAGCGGTCGTAGGGGTTTATGATGGACTGCAGCTGAGCGGACAATACGGAAAATATTTTATTTATTTAATGGAAGTTCGATCCGATAATTCCAGACAGCAGAGCACAACCAGTAGCGGCGGTATATATGGGGATCTTGATTTGTTTAGGATGGAAGCCACTAATAATATTGTAGAATTAGCTTGGAATGATTGTTACAAAGGAATTCAAAGGTGCAATATTGTATTGAATAGGATTGAATCGGTATCTAATAATCCTAAGAAGAATGTGCAAATAGGAGAAACAAAATTTATAAGGGCATTGACTTATTTTAATTTGGTAAGATTGTTTGGAGATGTTCCTTTGATTACAGCTGAATATGACGATCCTTTTGAAGCTTTTAATTTGGGAAGAACTCCTAAAGCCGAGGTTTATGCACAAATTATAAAAGATTTGACAGAAGCAAGTCAGTTGTTAGAAAACGAAGCTATAAGAGCTGGTGGTGCTACCAAGAATGCTTCTTATGCTTTATTAGGTAAAGTTCATTTGACTTTGGGGAATACCAATGAGGCCATTACAGCCTTAAAAAATGTATCGGGAGTTCTTTTGCCCAACTATTTAGATAATTTTGGTATTCCAAATGAAAATAGTGATGAGTCCTTATTTGAAGTACAATTCAAAAAAGGGGGGATTGGAGAAGGAAGCCCTTATGCCAATTTGTTCACCCCGTCTGGCGCTGCCGCTGAATTGATAGGTGGCGTTGGTTCTGCCGCAGGAGATAACTTGCCCACCCAAGATCTTTATGATTCCTATCAAGTAGGCGATTTAAGAAGAGATGTTACCATAGGAAAGACTTCAAAAGGCGTTTACTACACCAAGAAATATTTAGATAAACCATTTAAAGATTTAGATGGAGATAATAATTTTATCGTATTGCGATATGCCGACGTTGTTTTAATGTTAGCCGAAGCCTTAAACGAACAAGGTTATGTTGCAAACGGAGAAGCCTTTACACTTTTAAACAAAATTAGAAATAGAGCAGGTTTATCATCATTTACAGCCTCAAATTTAGAAAACCAAAATAGTTTCAGGACAGCAGTGGTCAACGAACGAAGATGGGAATTGGCTTTTGAAAACCACCGATGGTTTGATTTGATTCGCACAGGAAAAGCTATCGAAGTAATGAATGCCCACAAATCAGAAACGGGCGTTTTAAATACTGTGACAAACGAAAAACTATTGTTCCCAATTCCTCAAAGTCAGGTAGATGCGACAAATGGTAAAATAACACCAAATCCAGGCTATTAATTTTTTGGTAAGCCTAATATTCATTAGACCTATTTGTAAATAATGATTAAGCTTCTCATTCTTTTCCCAACAGTAAATTTAAACGAACCATACAAATGTGCAATACTATAAATAATAATAAATTGAAAAGGCAAATTTCCTTTGTTGCCTTATTTTTCTTGATTGGAATAAATGTATTCTCTGCCCAAGAAATTAATAAAACAAACCTGAAAGAGAACTCGACTCAAAATCAAAAAGATTTATTCAGAAACAAAGTCAAGGTTGTAGCGCATAGAGGAGATTGGCGGAATGCACCAGAAAACTCCTTAGCAGCGATACAAAATTGCATTGTAATGGGAGTTGATATGGTTGAAATTGACCTTCGTAAGACTAAAGACGGCACCATTATTTTGATGCACGATAAGACACTAGACAGAACTAGTACTGGCAAAGGTTTGATTAAGGAGTTGGATAAAAAGTCATTGGACAGTCTGCGTTTAAAAAACGGATATGGAATGCCAACTACCGATAAAATACCCACTCTTTTAGAAGCATTGAAGCTGTGCAAAAATAAAATTCTAGTCTTTTTAGATAAAAATTATGAATGTCTTCCTGAAGCTGTAAAAATAGTAAAAGAACTAAAAATGGAAAATCAGGTTTTCTACGAAGGAAAAAATACTTACAGTGAAATGCAGGCCAAGTTTGGACCAATCATGGAAGAAATAAATTACATGCCGAGAGTGTCACTGAAATCAAGCGACGATGCCTATTTGACTCCTTTTTTAAAACAAAAAAAGGAATCTATTTTCATTTTTTCTTTTGACGAAAAGGAAATTAATCCAATGACAGCAATAATAAAAAATATAAAATCATCCCAAGGAAAAATTATGCTGACCACACTTTGGGACAGTACTGCCGGAGGATATACGGATGATCTCGCCCTTGCTGATCCAGAGGCAAATTGGGGAAAAGTGATAGCTCTAGGAGCCGATTTAATTTGCACCGATAGACCAGCTTCTTTGATACATTATTTGAAGGAAAAAGGTTTTCACGATTAATTTTAAAAAAATGAGTATGTCAAGATTGATCATAATACTTTTTGCCCTTTCGATTTTATTATTGCCTTTTTTCTCTTGTTCCCAAGAAAAATCAGTAGATAAACTAAAATCCGTTCAGGCACGCCAATTGCACTTCCCATCTAATCAATATGTGATGGTTGCAGCGCATAGGGCTGGAGGTTTTATGCATGGCAGTGCCCCCGAAAATTCTTTAAGTGCCATTAACCATGCTTTAGCATTAGGAGTTGACATCATTGAAATAGATGTTCGCCTAACCCTAGATAAAAAATTGATTGTAATGCACGACAAAACCCTAGAAAGAACCTCAAATGGCTCCGGCAAAATTAGCCATCATACACTCAAAGAAATGAAGCAACTATTTCTGAAAGATAGAAATGGCGCTGTAACCAAGGAGCGCATCCCTACATTAGAAGAAGTGATGACTACCATAGGAAATAAAGCGTTGGTTTTTATAGACAAATCAGAGTACGTCATAGAATATGTAATTCCAATATTAAATAAAACAAATGCAACAAATCAGGCCCTTTTTATGGATTTTATACCTATTGCCGATGCAAAAAATAGATTTGGGACGCTCTTGAATACATCCTTTTTTGTACCGGGTATTCACGATAGTGTTACCAATCTAGATAATTATTTTTCTGATTTCAAATCGGGTTTTACTCCCACGCCTGCTGCTTTTGCTTTTTGGTTTAAAAACGAGAATTCAAAATCATTTTCATTGATAGAAAACGCAACAAGCAGTAATGTACCCGTTTGGATTAATACAACAACTACAGATCAATGTGCGGGTCATACTGACGAAGTTTCATTAATTAATCCAGAGGATGGCTGGGGTTGGGTATTGAAAAAAGGGGCAAACATCATATTTACTGACGAGCCAGAAGCCTTATTAAAGTATTTAAATGCAAAAGGTTTAAGATAAGATTTTTAATATAATAATTAATAAATATTTTGAAATTATGAAATGAGCATCACCTAAAATTGGTGGCAAACACCAATGATGATATGCGAATTCCATATGTCCAATGAAAAACAATAAATACAAACATATGAAAAGACAATTTACAATTTACCAGTTTTTTTCTTTGATTTTTAGCCTATTATTAATAGGATGTACAAATGAAGAAGCTCCAATTATTACGCCTTCTGAAGCGTCTAATCTTATTGCAGTTGCAGGAATAGAAGAAGTAGTTTTATCTTGGACGAAACCCATCGAATCCGACACAAAGGAATATTGGATCACCATTGATCCGCTTGTTTTGGATGCTTTCCCTGTGGATAAAAATTTAGAAACTTACACAATCAAAAATCTTAAAGGGAATACTAAATATACATTCACATTATTAGTTAAAAATGTATCAGGCGGTGTTTCAAAAGGAGTTTCAGCAATTGCTACTCCTGTTCCCGTTGACAAGACTCCTCCTGCCGAAGTGACCAACTTTGTAGCAGTTTCGGGAGACCAAAAAATTAGTTTGAATTGGACTCAATCTACATCAGCAGACTTGGCTGGTTACGTACTAACTTATGAACCAGGAGGAAAATCTGTGGCTCTAGACAAAGCCATTACCGCTTATGAAATTGACGGCTTGACGAATGGAATACAATATACTTTAGTTTTAAAAACAAAAGATTTTGTAGGCAATACTTCAGCAGGCACTTCAATAAAAATAACCCCTAAAATTGGAGACAATAATCCACCAGCCGAGGTATCCGATTTATCTTTTTCTGGAGATTATGCTGCACAACAGTTTACGATTACTTGGGCAAATCCGTCCGACGCTGACTTTCAAGAAACTGAGTTAACTTATTTTTTCGACCCTACAAAACCGAAAACTGTAACGATACAAGGGTCAAAAAACAATTTTGTAATTGATGGGTCTTACGAACAAAACTACACCCTTATTTTAAAAACAAAAGATGCAACTGGAAATATATCTTCAGGGGTAACCAAAAAAGTTCGCTTTGGTAATTTCGGTCCTAGCAGTCAAGCCGATGTAGATGCGTTTGATAAAAATATTGTAGCCATCTTGGCAGGTAAACTAAAATTGAATGTTGCTGGAATAACAAATATTAATAGTTTGTCAAATTTAGAAAGAGTCGAAGGTAAATTTGATATTGTAGGTACTGGTATTACAAATTTGGATGCTTTAAATAACTTAATTTTTATTGCAACCTATATCAACATTACCAACAATAAAAGTCTATCCAATTTTTGTGGTTTGAAAAAACTAATAAATGCTGGAGGTGCTCCATCTAATTATACGGTTACAGGCAATGCTACAAACCCAACCAAGCAAGAAATTTTGAACAATTGTCCCTAACCTTTAAAGAATAAAATCACGGCTTTATATTTTTAGAGTCGTGATTATTTATTTAGAAAATAAATTTTAACAATAATCAATTAAACATTAACATTTTTAAAAATCAAATTATTATGAAAAAAATTACCTATTTATTGAGTTTATCCTTTATGCTAATTTCAGCTTATACTGCTGATGCACAATGTACAATTACAGGAAATCTAGATTTTCGTTCCCAGACAGATATAGATAATTGGGTACCTCCGTGTTCACAAATTACAGTCACTGGTTTTGTAAATGTACAGGGTGCTACTATTACCGACATTTCTAAATTGGCAAACATTGTTCAAATCGGTAGCTATTTGCAATTTAGAACTATAGCTGCTAGTGTTACAAGTTTCGCTCCTTTGGCCAATATCACTTCAATAGGAGGGGCTTTAGTAATTAGAGATTGTGATGGGATTACAAGTATTGCACCACTTGGAGGAATAACCTCTTTGGGAGGTGCTCTTAACGTTCGAGACAATCTTAATCTGACTAGCTTAAACGGTCTTGGGAATTTAGTAAACCCATCCTTTACTGGTGGAATTACGATATTTAACAATACTGCTTTGACAGATATCAGCGCTATAAATTATGGTCCTATTAACGGATTCTTAGAAATAAACTCAAATCCAGCTCTAACTTCTTTAGGAACACTTTCTTCTATAACGAGCATAACTGGACTACTTAAAATCAAGTTGAACAGCTTATTGACGAATCTCTCTGGTCTTTCGGGTTTAACAACTGTAGGAGGAAATGTTGAAATCGATTCGAACAACGCTTTAACGAGTATCTCTGGTCTTTCATCTTTAACAAGCGCTGGCGGTGGTCTTTTTGTTCGTACCAATCCATTATTACCTAATTTAACAGGTTTAAATAGTTTAGCAAGTATAGGGGGCGCTTTGGATGTAAAGGACAACCTGGCTTTAAGAAATCTATGTGGTTTGAATGCTTTAGTAGCATCAAATACTTTCACTTCTTATGTTGTTACAGGAAATGGTTATAACCCTTTAGTAGGCGATTTTCCTACCAGCTGTCAAGATCCAACCTTAAGCACTGCCAATTTCAAATCATTTGATTTTTTATACTATCCCAATCCTGTGAATCAAGGAGAGTTTTACATTTCGACTCAAGCAAATGGGGTTAAATCAGTTCAAATCTTTGATGTAGTTGGAAAACAAGTTTATTCAAAAAGAATAGAAGCAAACGAAAAAGTTAAAACTTCAAATTTAGGTACTGGAGTCTATTTTTTAAAAGTGGAAGAAAACGGAAAAGTGGCTACAAGCAAATTAATTGTAAATTAATTTCTAATAAAAGATTAAAAATTAAGGGGGGGTGAGTCATTTTACGTTAATGATTCAATCCCTTTTTTATATGGCTTAGAGATTAATAGAAGTGCAAAAATCAAATCAATGACAGCCCAATAAATCAGCACTTTACAAAATAATTCGCATCGGTAAATTTAAAAACATTTTGGTCACTAAATAAAAACTGCTGTTTTAAATATCAGCAAGAGCTGTACGGAAGAAATGATGGTAATCAATTTATACAGATTTGAAGAAAATGTTGCTATGGAAAAAAAGTACAAATTTTAAAACTTTCTTTACCTCTGATTCCTCAAATAATCCAAAGCATATTTTCCTTCATTAAACAACAAATCCAAAACACTTAAATTATTTATGAATCCGTGTTTGTCATCAAAAACTTGGGTGTAAGGTTCAAATTGAGAAAGGTCTTTTTTTCCGTTTGCCAATGTTCTAAAATCTATTAGTTCTTTGGTGTTTACTTCGTGAAAATATTCTGCGGTAGTTTCATAATCCAGTTTCATTCGCAAACATTTTGATACAAATTCTATGGTTTCAAAATTCAAATCCATCAAAAAATGATGCTTTTTTTCGAAAATTGGAAGTATTTCATCTTCAAAAAATTCAAAAAAAGGCGAAGTTCTATAAGCGGCTTCCAGAGATTTGAAATGCTGTTTTTGCCAATTGAAATCATTTTCAATTTTGATTTCTTTTGTTTTTTGATGTATTTCTTTGGAATGTTTTACTGGAATATTCAACAATTGAATTCCATTAGGACTGTGGATATAAGTTCTATTTCTATTGGTTTGCTTTTGAAAATTATCCTCCATTTCAAACACAACTCTTTCCGATTGAGCCATTGCAACACAATGACTAATAGAGGGAAAATAGGTGGAATGGATAAGAATGTTCATTATCCTTTTGGTTTAAGATTGTTTAAAATTGTTTAAAAGTTTAAAGTTGTTTAAGATTGTTTAAACCTTTAAACAACTTTAAACTTTTAAACTTTATTAGCTTTTCGTTTCTTCCAAAAATACTCCCCAACAAAATAGGCAACTAAGGCAATTAAGAAAAACTGGAAATAAGATTGGGGTTGTCCGTCACCACCTACGGTTGCAAACAATCTTTCCCAGCGAATTTTGCCCAATCCTTTGCCATTCGTGTCCCAACTCATCCAGATAAATACGGGTTTGCCAACGATGTGGTCTTCGGGAACAAAACCCCAATATCGGCTGTCCTCAGAGCGATGACGATTGTCTCCCATCATCCAATAATAGTTTTGTTTGAAAGTGTAAGATTTGGCAATTTCTCCATTTATTTTAATGTTTTGACCATCATTTTCTAATGTGTTGCCTTCATAATTTTCAATTATTCTTTTGTAAAGAGGTAAGTTTTGTTGATTTAATTGTACTGTTTTTCCTTGTTCAGGAATAGTAACTGGCCCAAAATTATCTACAGTCCAATTGGTGTTATGTGGAAAAATCCCTTTGTCGAATTTTATTGTTTTTTTAGCAATAAATCGAACTACAGAATCTATTGTAGCATTTTTTCGTAAATCTGAAGCAGCTTTCAAAGTCAAATTGACATTATTTTTGGCATCATAAACTTCCTGTGCATAAATCCCAGTATTTTCGATTACTTTCAATGGAATTCCTTTAAAACCCGTGATTACTGTAAATGATTTATCTGGATTTTGAGATGCATTTAAAATATAAGGTTGAACAGCATTTATTTGCTCTTCGCTATTTGGTTTTAAGATATAAACTCTATTAAATTCGGTTGAACCAGTCTCTAATAAAAGTTCGTTTGAAACTCCTTTTGCTGCATAAACCGTATGCTCAAATTGCGGTTTCGCTCTTTCTGGCAAAGCCAAAGGTTTTCCTTCAATATATACAATTCCATCTTTTATTTCTAAATTATCGCCCGGAGTTCCTTGACATCTTTTTACATAATTCGATTTTTTGTCAATAGGTTTAGTTACCGCTTTTCTATCTGATTTATCAAAAAATTGATATACTGTATCAACAGGCCAATTAAAAACTACAATATCATTTTTAGCAATTTTTTGAAAAGATGGCAATCTAAAATAGGGCAACTGTGGCCAACTTAAATAGGATTTTACTTTTGTCAATGGTATCGAATCGTGAACCATTGGCAAAGCCACTGAGGTCATTGGAACTCTCGCTCCGTAATTCATTTTGCTGACAAACAAAAAATCACCAACTAACAAGGATTTTTCTAAAGAGGAAGTTGGAATCGTAAAGGGTTGGATGAAATAAGTATGCACAAATGTGGCTACAATAATGGCGAAAAGTAACGAACTTACGGTATCTGCCACTTTATTTTCGGGGTTCAAACTTCTATCAGATATGTAATTTAAGGGTTGGGTGTAATTGATATAATAAAGGTAGAAGCCCAAAGTAACAATTCCTAAAAAAGTATCTAAAGAAGAGCGTTTTCCAAAACTTCTTAAGGTTTCAACCCAAATAACGGGAAACATAATCAGGTTGATTATGGGGATGAAAAGTAAAACTGTCCACCAAGTAGGGCGACCAATAATTTTCATTAAAACTATGGCGTTATATACAGGAACTGCCCCTTCCCAACGTTTTCTTCCTGCTGCTTCATAGATTTTCCAAGTGCCTAAAAAGTGAATTATTTGTACAATTAAGAAAAATACAAACCATTGATATGCTGTCATAATTTTAGATTTTAGATTTTAGATTTTGATTTCTGTTGAAATTTAAAACTTGAAATTTTTTTTGACCTATTTTGGAATTTGGAATTTTTTAATTGGAATTTAATTCTAATACATCTCTCATTGTAAAAACTCCTTTTTTTCCTACAATCCATTCGGCTCCAATTACGGCTCCAAGTGCAAAACCGTCACGATTGTGGGCGGTGTGTTTTATTTCGATAGTGTCAACAACAGAATTGTAGGTTACGGTATGTGTTCCAGGAACATCGCCAATTCGTAATGCTTCAATATGAATATCATTTTCTTTTGCGTCTTCCAAAGTCCAATTCGTGTAATTACTATTTTCGATAACTCCTTTGGCTAATGAAATGGCTGTGCCACTTGGTGCATCTAGTTTTTGAGTATGATGAATTTCTTCCATTTCAACTTTATAAGAATCAAACTTTGACATCATTTTTGCCAAATATTCATTGAGTCCAAAGAAAAGATTGACACCCAAACTAAAATTTGAACTAGAAATAAACGCTCCACCTTTTTCCTCACAAAGAGCTACCATTTCATCAAATCGGTCTAGCCAACCTGTTGTTCCAGAAATCACAGGAACATTGGCATAAAAACAACTTGAAATATTTTCTACTGCCACCGCTGGAATACTAAAATCAATTGCAACATCGGCATTTGAAAGTCCTTCAAAAGTGTTGAATTCGTCTTTTTTCAAAACAATTTCGTGACCTCTTTCCAGTGCAATTCTTTCGATGGTTTGACCCATTTTTCCGTATCCTAAAAGTGCAATTTTCATTTGTTTTTAATTCTAAAAATTATAATTAAGAGTTAGTCCTACATTGGCCCTCGTTGTTACATCATTCATATAAATATCGGGTTTTATTGACAAATTTTCGTTCACATTAAATTGAATTAAAGCCGCGTCAACATTGGCGTCAATGATATTTAAAACATAAAAACCAACTACAAACAATGCTGAAAAATCTTTATTTCGCTGATAAAATTGTTGGGCAGATATTAATCTATCATTGTCCAAGTAACTAAATTCATCGTCGGTATAACCTTCTAATCGTCGTTTGTAAGCATCTCTATATTGATGGTATTTTTTACTACTGTCAATATAATAATACATACTAACTCCAATTGCTCCATAAACAATGGGTATTTTCCAATATTTTTTGTTGTAAGCTTGTCCTAAACCGGGCAAAATGGCCGAATAAAAAGCGGCTTTAGCTGGGGTTAATGGGTCAATATCTTTAGATTTCAAAGTGTCTTTTGCAACCAAGGTAGTTTGATTTTTCTTTTGCGAAAAAACAACTGTATTTCCCATAAATAAAAGGAAGATCACTAAGAAAAAGATTTTATGCACTACTCTTTTATTAGTTTAATTATTCGGTTGAAATCTTCCTCAGAATGAAACGGAATAGTAATTTTTCCTTTGCCATTGGCAGCCACTTTTACATCAACTTTAGTTCCAAAATAAGTATTGAAAGTGTTTTTTTGAGTTTCAGCAATTTCAAAAGAGGTAGTTTTTGTTATTCCAACTGGTTTTGGTTTCAAGCTTTCCTGATAATTTTTGACCAATGTTTCCGTTTCTCTAACCGATAAATTTTGGCTAACTATTTTTCGATAAATATTAGCTTGAATCTCTTGATTTTCGATATTGATTATGGCTCGACCGTGCCCCATAGTAATAAAACCGTCCCTAATTCCGGTTTGAATAATGGGATCTAATTTCAAAAGTCTTAAATAATTGGCTATGGTGGATCGTTTTTTTCCCACACGTTCACTCATTTGCTCTTGTGTCAACTGGATTTCGTCAATCAATCTTTGATAGGAAAGTGCAATTTCTATGGGATCTAAATCGTGGCGTTGAATATTTTCAACCAATGCCATAATCAAAGAATCATTGTCGTTTGCAATTCGAATATAGGAAGGAATTGTTGTCAATCCTACTAAAATAGAAGCCCGAAGACGACGTTCTCCAGAAATTAATTGGTATTTATTGAAGTCTAATTTTCTAACGGTAATCGGCTGTATCACACCCAATTCCTTAATGGAAGAAGCTAATTCTTTGAGTGAATCTTCATTGAAATTGGTTCTAGGTTGAAACGGATTGATTTCGATTGCCTCAATTTCAAGTTCAATAATGTTTCCAACAACTTTATCGGCATTTTTATCACTTACTGATTTTATATCGTTTTCAGGGTCTTTCAATAAAGCCGATAATCCTCTACCTAAAGCTTGTTTTTTTAGTGCTTGTGCCATAAAAATTATTTACTGTTTTTCTTAATAATTTCGTGAGCTAATTGCAAATAATTATCGGCTCCTTTACTTGTGGCATCATAGTTTATAATGCTTTCGCCAAAACTTGGGGCTTCGCTCAATTTCACGTTTCTTTGAATGATGGTTTCAAAAACCATATCGTTAAAATGTTTTTGAACTTCTTCGACCACTTGATTGGACAAACGCAATCTTGAGTCAAACATAGTTAAAAGCAGACCTTCAATGTCTAAATCGGGATTGTGAATTTTTTGAATACTTTTGACTGTGTTCAATAATTTTCCTAATCCTTCTAGTGCAAAATATTCGCATTGAATAGGAATAATTACAGAATCGGCGGCTGTCAAAGCATTCAAAGTAAGTAAACCCAATGAAGGAGCACAATCTATAAGGATGTAATCGTATTGGTCTTTGATGCTTTCTAATGCTTTCTTGAGCATATATTCTCTTTCGGGTTTGTCAACCAATTCAATTTCGATGGCAACCAAGTCGATATGCGCAGGAATTACGTCCACATTTGGTGCAGAACATTTCACAATGGCATCTTTAGGAAAACTACTATGTTCTATAATTTGATAGGTTCCAATTTCTACAATATTCACATCAATTCCCAATCCTGAACTCGCATTTGCTTGAGGATCAGCATCTATCAAAAGAACTTTTTTTTCTAAAACGCCCAGAGATGCTGCAAGATTTACTGTTGTTGTTGTCTTTCCAACACCACCTTTTTGATTTGCAATAGCAATGATTTTGCCCATTTTTTTTATTTATTTTTGAAATGTAAAAATACAATTATTTATGGTTTATGAAAATCTATTTTGTTAACATTTGTTAGCTTTGGTTTCATAGTGGATTTGATGTAAATTGTTATTTATATTTCAATTTATATTTTGAAGTTATTCTTAATTTGAAAGTCAATTTTAAATAACTACGGGAATTGGTTTTCTATTTTGGTAGATTAGTTTTACCAATAAAATTAAGCTCGTTAGCATTAGTGGAATTAGAATTAGCAAATGAGCTTTGTTTATCATCACTATCAGATAAATTCCAATAAGCACCAAATTAAAAATCGCTAAATTGATTATCCACTTTTTGTTTTTTACCAATTTAAAGTAAAGTAAAACAATCAAGGTTGGGTTAAATAACAATACATTATAATTGTTAGAAAGTTCTTCGTGAAATGAATAAAAACCAACACTGGCAAAGAATATTCCCAAAAAACCCATTATTAAAAAATAAAAATTATCAACAAGTTTTTTGTTTAAAACTAGTATAAATCCAAGAAAACCAAGATAAGTATAAATAGTATTCCACCAAGAATTTGGAGTTTGTTTTTTGAATTCTAGCAAGGTTTTACTTTCTCTGCAAAGCAATTCATTTTTGAAATGTGTTTGTTGCAAACTTTTGTGAAGTTCAAAAGGCAAAAAAATGTGATTGCTCGGTTCATCGACTTTTGTCCCAAAAATGATACTTGTGCCTAGTTGCTCATAAAAAAAATTATCAAAATATGGAAACAAAATACTTCTGTAAGTTAAATTGGTGTCAAAATCCTTTATGATTATTTCAGATTCCAATGTTTTGTTCAAAATGTCCACCACCATCGAAGTACAATTTTTGTCTATAAATTTATAGGTGTAATAACTTTCGTTTGAGGATAAAACGGCAGTCAAATTATCGAATAATTTTTGTTTGTAGGACAAAGGAATGATTAATTCCTGTTCAAAAACACTTCTTTGTTCGTAAGTGTATTGACTCATAAAGTCGGAAAAAGTATTGGCTACTGCAAAATACTGCAAATCTCCTTTGGCAAATTTCGCCACAAAATTGGGAGTTCTAAAATCGAAAGCACCATAATTATAGACTACATCCAGATTATTTTCTGAATCGGTAATTCTGATGGCTGTGTGACCAAAGAGTGAATAAGATTCGTTGCCTGTATCGCAAGTGATCACGCTTGCAAGAGCATTTTCGGATAAGATTATGGATTGTCCAAAATTGTTTAGGGAAATAAATAATAGTAGAAAAAGGAGTGTTTTTTTTAATGAAGTGAAATTCATTTTGAATGTTTTTAATTTCTGAAAAGTCCCAAATCCACTTTTACCGAAAAGATATTCGAATACAAAGCCGCACTTTGATTTCCTAAATTGGTCAAAGCATAATCGATTTGAATGCCTTTGTATTTGAATCCCAAACCAATATTGGGCTGAAATCCTACTTTTTTGGTATTGTCAATTTGTTCTATGTTTTGAAAGTTTCCTACACCAGCTCTAAGGAAAACCAAGTCGGTATAGCCAAATTCAAATCCTAAAGCAGGATCAATGCTTACAAAATCGGTCGAAATAATATCGTTGGTTTTGGCAAATTGCATATTGATATTGGCAGCAGCCAAAAGACTATAATCATAGTGAAAAATGAATTTTTTAGACATACCCAATTGTGCTTTTGGTGCTGTAATCTCGGTGCTTTCTGGTAATTCCTGATTTTGTCCAGGAATAGCATCGGCAATTTTTTTATATTCGGCTTCGTCAATGCTCCATATATTGTAGGTTGTTGTAATATCGCGAAGCATTAGACCAAATTGCCAATCATTTTTTTCGAATTGCAATCCAGCATCGAAACCAAATCCCCAAGAACTAGCAAATTTTCCTATAACTCTCCGAATCACTTTGGCATTTACTCCATATTGAAAACCAGGCACTTGCAGTTTACGAGCATACGAAAAAGTGAAACCATAATCGGCAGTCGAAAAAAGACTAATACGATTGTAGTCAATATTGCCTTGACTGTCAATTAATTCAGTTGTATTCAAGATGTCATCAACCCCAAAACGGATTAAAGAAATTCCCCACGCACTTTCGTTATCAATAGTATTGGCATAGGCGATATAATCGTATTTGGCAATATTGGCAAAATAGTTGGCGTGCATCAATGATATTTGATGGTCTTCAAGATGAACCAATCCTGCGGGATTCCAATAGCCTGAATTCACGTCATTCGTGCTGGCTGTCATTGCGTTTGCCATTCCCAAAGCTGCAGCATCGACGCCAATATTCATAAACTCATTGGAATACTTTCTAACGGTTTGTGCTTGTGAACCAACACAAATCAAGAGAACAAGTAAGAATAGCGTTTTTTTTGACATAAATAAATTTGCAGACCAGAGGACTTTTTTAAATTTTTTCAAAAATATAATTTTTTAATGAGCTTATCGCTTTTTTTACAACCATTTCAGAATTGTAAAACTCGAAAAATTAAATCTCTTAAAAAAACGTACTTCTCATTCACTTATTATATTAAATTTGTGAACTTTGATAATCTAAATGTTATAACGATGCAAATTAAAAAACACATTCCAAATATTATTACCTTATTGAATCTTTTTTGTGGTTGTATTGCGTTAGTTTTTGTGGCAGAAAAGGATTTTGAAATGGCTTTCTTTTTTGTTTGCTTTGGCATTTTTTTGGATTTCTTCGATGGCTTTTTTGCTCGATTGTTCAAAGTGTCTGGGCCGTTAGGCTTGCAATTGGATTCTCTTGCTGATATGGTAACCAGCGGCGTTGTTCCAGGTTTTGTGATGTTTTGGATGCTCAAACAAGTTCAAGATCCTTCATCTTTTAATACCATTTTACCCTATTTAGGATTTATAATTACTTTGGGTTCTTGTTATCGATTGGCAAATTTTAATATTGATACCCGTCAAACTGATTCATTTATTGGATTACCAACACCCGCCAATACACTTTTTATCATAAGTTTACCCTTGGTTATCAAATATTCCAATTCGTTGGTGGTTTTTGATATTTTGACAAATCAGTGGTTTTTGTTGGCCATTACATTATTTAGTGCTTACATTTTGAATGCCGAGATTCCCTTGTTTTCGTTAAAAATAAAAGATTTTACTTTCAAGAAAAATGCGCTTCAAATTGTGTTTCTGATTTTGTGTATTTTATTATTGGTTTTCTTTCAATATTTGGGAATTCCGTTAGTAATTATTACTTACATTTTATTGTCGGTAATCAACAACAAATTCTTGAAGAAAAAGATTGTCTAATAAAAATTGAATGTCTTATTCGTGAATCACATTTTCTTTCCCATCTTCCCATTTTCCTACTACCGATGTTGCCAAAGCATTGCCCAAAACATTGGTGGCACTTCTAAACATATCACAAAAATGATCGATTGGAAGAATTAAAGCGATGCCTTCGATGGGAATATTGAACATTCCGCAAGTGGCTGCTACAATGACCAAACTGGCTCTTGGAACTCCAGCAATTCCTTTACTGGTAAGCATTAGCACCAAAAGCATCGTCATTTGAGTGCCCATATCTAAATGAATTCCATAAGCTTGTGCAATAAATAAACTCGCAAAAGTCATATACATCATACTGCCATCTAAATTGAAAGAATAACCCAAAGGCAACATAAAAGCCACAATTTTGTCTTTGATGCCAAAACGTTCTAATTCCTCGGTCAATTTTGGAAAAACCGCTTCGCTGCTGGTGGTGCTAAAGGCAATAATCAATGGGCTCACTATATGATTTAATAAAGTTTTCATTCTTTTTCCTAGAAAAATAAATCCTACTGCTAAAAGAAAAACCCATAAAGAACCAATTCCTACCAAAAATGAAGCGAAAAACTTAATGTAAGTTATCACTAATTCGTTCAAATCTTTGATGGCAAAAACACCAGCAATCGCACCAAAAACGCCCATTGGAGCAAATTTCATCACATAATTTACCATTTTGAGTACAATATGCGACAATACTTCAATGGCATGAGTTACGGGTTTTGCATAATTGCCAATAGAGGCTGCGGCTAATCCGAAAAAGATAGAGAAAATTACAATTTGTATAATTTCATTATTCGCCATAGCTTCAACTATACTCTTGGGAATAATGTGTTCGATAAAATTTTGTGTAGAAAAACTTTGAGTGTTTCCTGTTACTTCGGCAGCAGTCGATAAATCGATATTGGATAAATTGAGTCCAACCCCAGGTTTCAAAATATTAACCCATAACAATCCTATCAAAAGCGAAATAAATGAAGCAGTAAAAAACCAACCCAATGCTTTACCACCAACTCTACCAACGGTTTTAATATCTCCAAGCTTAGCAATACCTGGCACTAATGTGCTGAATACCAATACAGCAATAATCATTTGTACTAACCGAATAAAAACTGTGGCTAATATTTTTATCTTATCGCTAAATTCCTTAGCAAAAGAAGCATCATAATTATTGTGAACATAAATCCCTAAAAATGCCCCTAAAAGCATGGCAATTACAATTTGAACAGTAAGATTTCCTAAAAAGGATGGTTTTTTTTGGGTTTCGCTTTGGGTCATTGTTTATTGTTTATTGTTTATTGTTTATTGTTTATTGTTTATTGTTTATTGTTTATTGTTTATTGTTTGCAGTTCGCACTGAACACTGTAAACTGAACACTGAACACTGCAAACTGTAAACTATTTAAAATAGGTTTTGTTTAACAAATAAAAATCGGCAAGAACAATGGCTGCCATAGCCTCTACAATGGGAACGGCTCGAGGAACAACACAAGGATCGTGACGTCCTTTGCCTTGCATTTCGGTAATATTGCCTTGATTGTCTAAAGATTCTTGTTTTTGCATTATGGTTGCCACTGGCTTGAAAGCTACTTTGAAATAGATATCCATTCCGTTGCTAATTCCACCTTGAATTCCACCCGAAAGATTGGTTTTTGTAGTTCCATCAGGATTGTATAAATCGTTGTGTTCGCTTCCTTTCATTTTTGCTCCAGAAAAGCCGCTGCCATATTCAAAACCTTTTACCGCATTTATCGAAAGCATGGCTTTGCCTAATTCGGCGTGCAATTTGTCGAAAACAGGTTCGCCCAAACCAATTGGAACATTTTGAATGACACAAGTTATGGTTCCGCCTACTGTATCGCCCTGTTTTTTAATGATGCGAATATATTCTTCCATTTCTGCTGCCATTTTTTCATCTGGACAACGTACTGGATTGCTTTCAATTTTTGAAAAATCTAAATTTTGATACGGTTTGTCAAGAAATATTGACCCAACCGATGAAACAAAAGCATTAATTTTTACTTCAGATAAAATTTGTTTGGCAATTGCCCCTGCCACTACCCTACTGGATGTTTCACGAGCTGAACTTCTTCCGCCACCGCGATAGTCTCGAACACCATATTTTTTTTCATACACATAATCGGCATGACTGGGTCTGTAATTGTCTTTGATATGTGAATAATCGTCTGATTTTTGATTGGTATTCGGGATGATAAAACCAATTGGCGTTCCTGTGGTTTTTCCCTCAAAAATACCCGACAAGAATTGTACCTCGTCTGGTTCTTTTCGTTGGGTCACTATGGCCGATTGGCCGGGTTTTCTTCGTGACATTTCTATTTGAATAGCCTCTAAATCTAATGCAATTCCCGACGGACATCCGTCAATTATTCCGCCTAAAGCTTCTCCGTGCGATTCTCCAAATGTTGTTATTCTATAAAGAGTTCCGTAACTATTTCCTGCCATTATTATTAGTTTTCAACAAATATAATATTTTAGTTCAAAGATTAAAATTTAATCTCAAACTTTCAATTTAAAGTTTACAATTATAACTCTTAGTAAATTTTGAAAATGATTAATTAACTTTTAAATTTGCAGAATTAAAAATTTAAAAATAAACTATGAAAAAAATTTTTTTAACGGCTATTATGTTAATGGGATTAGCATTTTCCGTACAAGCACAAGATATTTCAAAAAATGCTTTGGGTTTGCGACTAGGCGATAATGATGGTTTTGGTGGGGAAATTTCTTACCAAAGAGGTTTTTCTGATAAAAATCGTTTAGAATTCGATTTAGGTTGGCGAAACAGCAATGATGTTGATGCTTTTAAATTGACAGGAATATACCAATGGGTATGGAACATTGACGGAGGTTTCAATTGGTATGCTGGTGTTGGTGGCGGAGTTGGAAGTTGGAGTTATGACAATTCAGGGGTAAGTGACAGCGGAGTATTTCTTTTTGCAGCTGGCAACCTTGGAATAGAATATAACTTTAAGGAAGTTCCAATTCAATTGTCATTAGACATCCGTCCTGAATTGTACTTCAATTCTGATAATTACAGAGAGGACAATTTTGGACCGGACTTAGCTTTAGGAATAAGATATAGATTCTAAAAAAATTATTGAATTTAGATAAACCGCTCGCAAATTTGAGCGGTTTTTTTTTGTTTATTAATTTTTAGTTTGTTTTAGAAAAGTTTATTTTTAAGAGTTTGGGTACGAAGTCGGGAGACTTCGTACAGCGGTGATTTGGCAAAAAGGTGTTGAAATACTAAAGGTCAAAATAAGCCACGATTGCAGCCGATATCCTTTTGTAAAGCTTCCAGCCTTCAAAAGGCAGGGCAAACGCATTAAATTAAGAAAACACTATGGTTATTAACAATTTTTAGAAGTTGTTAGATTGTGATTATAGAAAATAAAGGTTGTTTTGAACATTTGTTTTTAAGTTTGTGTTTGAATGTT
>Ga0316612_1000090_pt1 | contig 35278 bp, 38 predicted proteins | sample MIS2016226_MG_FD_207676 | JGI IMG/M metagenome (GOLD analysis project Ga0316612, IMG submission 207676) | Microbial mat bacterial communities from Middle Island sinkhole, Lake Huron, Michigan, United States - MIS.2016.226 | ecosystem: Environmental > Aquatic > Freshwater > Lake > Sediment... | reverse complement strand
CAGGAAAAAAATTGACATTTACAAACATAATTCTCATAGGGGCGCAGCATTACCGCCACCATTTATGCAGATCATCACGATCAGCGATCAATAATACTTTTTGCCCATAAAAAGCAGCGATCGGCTAATTGTAAAGCTACATCATAATCATCGCGATCGACAGGCTAGGTAAATCAACCCGCGCTAATTCTAAATCGCTTTTTGCATAAATTAGCCACTGTTCAACTAAATCGCGATCGCTGTCAAAGGGCATAAACTTCTATCCCTTCCGCTAGAATTTCTTGATAAATAAGCCCTGCCGAATTTTTATGTTTTTCGAGATCGCGATCGGTCACAACATCGCCTTCGCGATCGGCGAAGAGCCGAATTAATTAGAGAAGTTCAAGAAGCACAACGCGAATTTGCAAATGGGCAATGCCAGCCAGTAAAACCTGATCAGCTAATGCACAATCTTCTATTAGGTAAAAGATTTATAGGAACTAGACGACCAGCCTTTAACTCAAACAAAAACTTTATAGAGAACTTGCGACTTAATAAAGTACCAAATATAAAACCAGAATCGGTGGGGCGGCAAATCCGCCCCACCGATTGTGGAAAATCTAGATTGGCATTTTATTTTCTCGCAAGTCCCTAGCAATACAAACTACCCAGTGACCCTCGGAAAGTTAACGCCCTTAGGAGAGAAACACCTCTGTTTAGAGCTTTGCAAGGAATTCTAAGTAAGTGGACTCGTTGAATCAGGAATCTCAGTCGCGTTACTTGCTGAGAATGTCAAGCCCAAATATTCAGCAGTAACCCAATTAAGATTCATTCTTGTGACATAGATAACGTTTAGAATGATCGCAAATGCCCACAATAAGTATCTGAATAGTGGACAGCAACGAACGAGTATTTGAAGATATGGCAACAAAGCAAGCAGCAATTTTGGTCTTGGCGGATGGTACTTGTTACCGTGGCTACGCCTTTGGCGCATCTGGAACCGCGATCGGCGAGGTGGTATTTAATACGGGTATGACGGGCTATCAAGAGGTTATGACCGATCCTAGCTACCGAGGTCAAATTGTCACTTTTACCTGTCCCGAACTTGGCAATACAGGCGTAACTCCCGAAGATGATGAGTCCGATCGCCCACAGGTGCGCGGTGTGATAGCGCGAAATATTACGGCTACACCTAGTAACTGGCGATCTCGTCAGTCTTTACCCGATTACCTCAAGGCCCATAATGTCGTCGGCATTGCAGGGATTGACACTCGCGCCCTTACGCGCAAGTTGCGATCGCTTGGGGCGATGAACGGTGGTATATCAACAGAAATCCTTGATCCTGAATTGCTATTAGCTCAGGTGAAAGCAGCACCATCGATGCAAGGGCAGAACCTTGCTCAAGCAGCCTCCACCGATCGCATTTATGAATGGACAGAAAAAACCATTTCCGAATGGGAATTTGTAGAACCATCACAGCTAACTGGTGAAGCATTAACGGTGGTGGCGATCGACTTTGGTGTAAAGCGAAATATTTTACGCCGCCTTGCCAGCTACGGTTGCCGCGTCGTCGTCGTCCCTGCTGACACCCCCGCCGAAAAGATCCTTTCTTACAATCCCGATGGCATCTTCCTATCTAACGGACCTGGCGATCCCGCCGCCGTTACCCAAGGCATCGAAACCGCTAAGGCTTTGCTTGCTTCTGATAAACCCATGTTTGGCATTTGTTTAGGGCATCAAATTTTAGGTTTATCAATGGGTGGTGACACCTTCAAACTCAAATTTGGACATCGTGGACTCAACCAACCCGCCCAAAATCAAGCTGAAAACGCCGATCGCCGCGTGGAAATCACCAGCCAAAATCATGGTTTTGCGCTTACAGGCGAATCCTTTGAAGTCTCTCCCGCAATGTTGACCCATATCAATCTCAACGATCGCACCGTCGCAGGTTTAGAACATAAAACTCTACCTATTTTCTCGGTACAATATCACCCCGAAGCAAGTCCCGGTCCTCACGATGCTGATTATTTGTTTGAGCGTTTTGTGAGCTCCATGCGCGAACATAAACACTCTAAGCAAGTCGCTGCTTGATAAATTTTTGAACACATCAATGACTGCAAATAATTTGTTGATATGAAGGAGAAATAGATGCTTAAATAATATTATATAAAAGCAGAGAATGACATATCATTTTGTGCTTTTAAAATCCTTAACAAGTTTGGTTTTAATTCACAAAAATATTGTCAAACCTTTGTGAATCCGTCTAAAAGCTGCAAATCTTTTGTTGATTTGCAGCTTTTCAACAAGCAATATCTAGATCAATTGAGCTAGAAAAGATACAAACAAATGCATCTATCTTCAATGTTTCACAGATTGATTATTAGTCCATTTACAGCAAAACTCGATCAAACCCGCCACAAGAAGGGTCGCAGGGCGAAGCCCCGCAACGGGTTTTATATTTTAATTTGTGGCGGGTTTGAAAACAAATTGCTGTAAGACTGCCCGCCCATTATTGCTAGTTGCTCTAATGGGCAGCTTGCTTTTCGCTTGCGAAGCTAAGGTAAGCGTATCGGGTGGAACTGAGGTTAAGACCACCACGGAATCTGGTGCTAAAGCCCCTTCTGAAGAAGCGGTGAAATATTACAACAGTGGTGTTGAAAAAGCTAAAGCTGGTAATAGTGAGGGGGCGATCGCCGACTATAAAGAGGCTATCCGCATTAGCCCTGATTTTGCTCCAGCCCACAACAACAGTGGAGCTGAGAAAGCTAAGCTAAAGGACTACAAGGGCGCGATCGCCGACCTCAACGAAGCTATTCGTCTTACTCCTGAAGATGTCGATCCTTACTACACTCGCGGATTAGCGAAGGCTCAATCAGATGATTTGCAAGGAGCGAAGGCTGACCTTGAAAAAGCTGCCGAGTTATTCAAGAAAAGTGGTTTAGCAGAAAAAGCTAATGCTGCAACCATCGTAATTGAGAAAATCGAGAAACTTCCTAAGTAATAACTTTCCATTCCATTTGCTGTAATAAAATTGGCGACAGCTATTAGTATTCACAATGTTGTCTAATTCAATAATAATTGTCCCTTCCCTTTGATTTGATGCTAAATATAGCATCTCGAAAACATTGGCAGATTGTTGGATTTGTAGAAGAGAATCACTTTGGGATTCCCTTCTACAGGCTATTTAGAATTGATTTAGGTCAATTAAACAGTAGGAAATAGATTTTTATGGCTTCAGTATTATTATCAATGTTGGGCAAACTTATCATTGGGCAGCAAGAAAGAAACAATCTATTTAAGGGTACAAGTAGATTGCTGCTAGTCGTTCTAATTGGTAGCTTTCTCTATGCTTGCGAAGTTAAAGTAAGCACATCAGGCGAATCAGGAGACAAAAATGTGGAAAATACGACTCAACAATCTCCTAACCCCAAGCCTGAAACTACTGCTAAAGAATCCGATCGCGATGCTGAAAACATCTACAATCGAGGACTAGAAAAGGGAAGATCAGGAGACACTCAGGGCGCGATCGCCGAATTTAATCAAGCGATTCGGATTAGTCCAGACTATGCGTCAGCCTATTCCTCCCGTGCAACTTTGAAGGGATTAGCAGGAGACCCGCAAGGGGCGATCGCTGACTTTAGCGAAGCCATCCGCATCCAACCCGACAACGCAATCCCTTACTACAATCGTGGGGTAGTCAAGAATAAGTTAGGAGATTGGAACGGCGCGATCGCCGACCTCAGCGAAGCAATTCGACTGAAATCTGGTTCTTCAGGAGTCCCTGAGTCAGGAGTTTATGTTGCTCGTGGAGAAGCGAAGTATCGGTTAGCAGATTACCAAGGGGCGATCGCCGACTTTAGTGAAGCTGTCCGCGTTGACCCTGAGAATGCCTATGCCTATAATGCTAGAGGTTCTTCAAAGCTAACCTCAAAGGATATTCAAGGCGCAAAAATGGATTTCCAAAAAGCTGCTGAACTGTTTAAGCAACAGGGTAATATAGAATTTTACAATTATACAATTGAAGAAATTAAAAAATTATCTCAGTAAGGGATTCGCAGTAAGATAAAGAAGTGATTTTTTGTGACACGGCTTCGTCGCGCCTCAAAAAACGCTTCTTTATTTTATTTTGTATTACAACTATGCCAACCCCAGTAACAACACTTCCCACTGATTCTGAAGGACTTTTAAAACTCTTGCGCCATAAGGAAGGAACTTGGGTGCAGTGGGGGCTTGCTTGTCAAATGTTGCAAAAAATGGGAGAAAATTCCCTCTCGATTTTTGAAAATACTGGCTTTGAACCAATTCAACAAAATCAAATTGTGGTGGCTTCACAGGTCTATGCTAGTTTGCAAGCAGGTAATGCTGCGGATATTGTACTTAGCCATTTTGAGCAGAAAGGCAGTGATATTCTCAATGAGTTGCGCGTACTCAATCAATCAGAACGTGTGGCGATGGCAACCTTCGCCCTCGAAAAAAATCTTGATGTTTTAGAAGCGAAGGATATTGTTAAAGCAATTAAGGAAGCTTCTAACGTTGCAAATTTACCCGAAGGATTTACGCGCCATCCGGGGGATGCAGTGGTGTTGCAAATCCTCAAGGCGACGCAGGGCAAAATTGATCCACAGGAACGCACCAGATTAATTGCGCGGGGTTTACGCTTTGCCCACAGCGAGAAGGCTCGCAAAGCGATCGAGCAACTACTGATGGATATGACATCTCCACCCAAGAAAAAGGCTCCTAATCTCCCTAATTTTCGTTATGACGGTGAAGATAGTATTCCTCGGATCTTGCCAGTGGTGGGAACTCTGCCCCTGTCAGTCGAGAAATTCCAAACAGTTCCCCAAGTTTCCGAAATTGCTCCCTTTGGGATTGTCCATGCTACTAGCGAAGCGACATGGGCGACTCTGCCTGGTTGGTTTGTGGTGCATGGAGCCGAGGATGGTGTAATTGTTGCTTGCAATACTGATACTTTGCAGGCAGCGATCGCGCAAACAGAAGTTGTCAGCACAATTGCCAATCGTTCTGAAGATATTTTGGTGCTAGTCGATCGCGCCCAACGAGAATGGGATGAAAGTAGTTATTTCGCGATCGCTGGTGAAGATGGCAATCTCAAGTTTGCATGGTTTGACTCACAGCCAGCAGTGGAGCTATTAGGCAAAGTGACTCTGACCCTGCGCCCCAAACGATTCTTTGATGAGGCAGCATCTCAAGATCGCTGGCAATTTGAAGAATAAATGGAGTCTTTTGGCAGGCGCATCTGTGGCGATAATCATCAAATTCCGAGAATTGGCGATCTCATCTGACCTAGTAATTGGGTTTCTAATAAACAAAAGCCAAATAAAGGCAATAGATAGGGGCTATAAATAGAGTCAGATGAGTATTTTTTCCTAATTAGACTAATTTATTGCCAAACATGACAAAATATATCTTAGTTGATTGATTTTTGCAGAACAATGTAATAATACTTTCAAAAATGAAGCTAAAACACCTCTAAATCGATGCTAGGTCGATAAAACTATGGATATTAAGCTCATCAACATCGGCTTTGGTAATATTGTTTCGGCCAACCGAGTTGTAGCAATCGTCAGTCCCGAATCTGCGCCCATCAAGCGTATCATTAGTGATGCTCGCGAACATGGCAAATTAGTTGATGCTACCTATGGTAGACGGACAAGAGCCGTAATTGTCACTGACTCCAGTCATGTGGTTTTATCTGCAATTCAACCCGAAACCGTTGCGAATCGCTTTGTGATCAGCAAAGAAGGCCCATCAGACTAAACATCTTGAACCTCTCTTACTCCCTTCTCACCCAAAGAATAGGCGTTAAAAAGTGAATAATTAGGCGTGCGCGGCGAAGCCGCGCACGCCTAATTATTCACTGGGAAGGGAGTAAGTGCCTGTTTTAAAATCCTTGCTTTGCGAGGATTTTAAAATTATCAGAAAAATGGGTTTAAAACCCCGTCCTTCTAGGACGGCTTTATATTAAAATACATTAGGTACCGTAGGGCATACGGGAATTCACGCTTGAGAAGCTAGTTGCAAGACTAGCGCATCACTGAGTAAGACCATACTAGGACAAGTTCTACAGGCATTCTTTGAGTCCAAGAATCCTCATGCCTTTAGGCTGAGGAGTGTCAAAAAGATTCTTACAGGAATTTACAAGCTTTTGAGTGAAGGTAAACTAATAGTCGTAACTGGTCCAAGTGGTGTCGGCAAAGGCACTCTGTTACAAAAACTGCTTGGGCGCTATCCCGATCGCATTCTCTTTTCGATCTCGGCAACCACGCGATCGCCCCGCGCAGGTGAAGAACATGGGCGCGAATATTTCTTTTGGAGTCGTGCTGAGTTTGAACAGAAGCGCGATGCAGGAGATTTTCTCGAATGGGCTGAATATGCAGGAAATCTCTATGGTACGCCCCGTCAACCGATTGATCAGGCGATCGCCCAAGGACAGATTGTGCTTTTAGAAATCGAGCTAGAAGGGGCTCGGCAAGTGGCGAAATCTTTCCCTGATGCTCAGCGAATTTTTATTGCCCCACCATCAATGGAAATCTTAGAAAATCGCTTACGTCAGCGTAGCACCGATAGTGATGGGCAGATCCTCAAACGATTGCACCATGCGGAGATGGAAGTGGCGGCCGCAAATGAATTTGATATTACGATCATTAATGATGAGCTAGAAATTGCTTTGCAACAACTCGAAAGCGCCATGTTTGATTAGAATGTTGGTGCTGGTTCTGGTTTTTCTCAATGACTATGTGGAGTTTAGTTGGCGCTTTGCTTTTGTCGGTCTCAAACCAAGCTCTTGACGGTCGGACAATTGCCACAGTGCCACGATCGCTGATGAGCTATGCCACCCGTCCAGTGCTGGCGGCGGAAGCGATCGCGCATACGATGCCCGATCCTGCGACCAAACAGGCGATCATCTCAATGTTGAATGAAATTAAACAAGCAGGGCTAAATGATCCCAACCAAGGGGCGTGGATTCAGTCCCATGATGGCTCCCTCGCTTCGGGCTACGCATCCAGCCGACCTTTGCCAGCCGCTTCCCTGACTAAAATTGTGACGACTCTGGCGGCGCTGCAAGCATGGGGATCAAACTATCGCTTTGTGACAAATATCAGTACCACAGGTAAATTGGTGGGCGATACCCTCAAGGGGGACTTGATTATTGAGGGTGGTGGTGATCCATTTTTTGTGTGGGAAGAGGCGATCGCCCTTGGTAATAGACTAAATCAACTAGGTATTAGACGGATTCAAGGCAATTTGGTCATTACGGGCAAATTTGCGATGAACTTTGAGCTTAATCCACAGGAAGCAGCTAAATTTTTACGCCTTGGTTTTGATAGCAGTCGATGGGAAGGTGAAGTTGCCGAGCAGTATGCCACGATGCCGATAGGAACACCCAAACCGCAATTAGTGATTTTGGGCAATGTGCAAATTGTGCCAAACCTTGCCGTTGCCAATGTTTCCACCACCAAATTATTAATCCGTCATGCGTCATTACCTCTTTGGCAAATTCTGAAGCGCATGAATACCTTTAGCAATAACGAAATGTCGGAGATGTTAGCTTTACAGTTGGGCGGCGGAAAGCAAGTGGCAGCGATCGCCGCAAATGCCACCGAGATTCCCATCTCAGAAATCAGACTTATTAACGGTTCAGGGTTGGGGCAAGCTAATCAAATTTCCCCTCGCGCTGTGGTGGCAGTTCTGATGGCAGTGCATAATCGCGCTCAAGTCGAAGGTTTAACCCTTGCCGATCTATTTCCCATCAGTGATTGTAACTGCGGCACGATCGAGGGACGCAAAATGCCCAAGGGGGCGATCGTCAAGACAGGAACATTATCTGATGTGAGTGCTTTAGCGGGAGTTGTGCAAACACAGCAGCATGGCGTAATTTGGTTTGCGATCATCAATCGCGGCGATGGTGACATAGATGCTTTTCACCGATCGCAGGATCGCTTACTTCAAACTCTAGTTACCAAATGGGGTTCACCAAAATCACCAAGTCCCAGCTTTGCCGAAACCCCTTGGCAAGATAGCGATCGCAACGAGGTCATCAAAAGCTAAAAACAGAGAGGCGGTTACTATAGCAATGTAAGTTTTGCTTAGGACATAAACCCCAAAAAATGAGTGGCGGCGCGAAGTGCCGCCACTCATTTTTTGGGGTTTCGATTTCTCCTAGCTATCTCTTGTCTGGCGCAATCCTCTACTGAGGATGGGGTTAGAACCGATGTTTATCAGGTGCAATCTCTGCATCAGAAAGTCGCCAACCTAGGGGCTATCCAACCCATTCCTTTGTTTGCAGATACACTTTAATTTGGCGAAGGTATTGTTGTTGCATATGGTGATTTCGCGCAAAATTTAAATGCGGAGGAAATACTTGCGCTCTTGACTATGCCTGACACCTTCGGCTTCTTTACGGGCGGCGTTCCATACTTCAGGGACTAGGGCGCGGCTGAGGGAATCGTCTTGATCGAGGAGGTCATCAAGATGGGCGGTGAGATCGCCGATGGAAACTGCGCCCTATCTGATCCGTTCGTACATAAGCGATCGCAAACGGTAGCGGCAGGAGTGGTCTTGCATCCATCCTGCTTGAAAGGCAGCATCTTGGCGATTGTCGGCAAAGACGAGTAAGCGTTTGCGATCGGCATGATGGATCATATTTTGAGCGAGAACGTGAACATCAGCGACGGTGACGGCAAGGATGGGGGCGGGATGGTTCGCGATATTGACCCGCCCATTGCTTGCAGGACAACCGCACAGGTTTCTTAACAAAAATAGTTGTTGTTCCAGCCAGCCTTGAGTCGTTTTGCCTTAACACCGACTTTAGTTTTTTTGTCCCTCGACAATAAATTTAAGCCGATATGACGAATCACCGCTAAATTTTCGGCACTATAGCCTCGACAACATTGAGAAGCATCTTCCTTAAATCCAACATCAAGAATCCAATGCAGTTGACCCTCAATACTCCAATGATTTCTGACGGATTCGGCAAACTTGTGGACATCATTCTCAAGACTAAGTAGATAGTATCGCCGTTCAGTAGAAGTAATTCCATTTACAGTACGCTGTGATTCAACCATGTCAACACTTTTCAAATCTCTCCATTTCTCTGCACCGATTAAATATTCGGTATTACCCATTGTCCAATACCGCCGAGTTTCCACGCGCCCATGTCCTTTTTCAACCGTTTCATGGAACTGATGTTCAACATTTTTGAAGTTCTGTTCACTAGCCAATGTGAATAGTTCTTGCACATCATCGTGGAGATTACCTTGATTACCCTTCAGCGCCAACGCATAATCTGCTCCTTGTTCAAGGATTGTGTTCGCAATTTCGGTCTGACATCCCATTGCATCTATGCTCACAATACAACCTCGGATTGACAACATTTTTAGCAGTGACGGTATGGCCGTTATTTGATTCGATTTCTCGCCGACTTTTTTCTGTCCTAGTAAGTAGCTGGGCGCAATTAAATATAAAACCCTAAAACCTGTGGCGCACGCTCGCTACAGGTTTTAGATCTTGGTTTTTAATTATGCCCGACTACTTACTAAATGTTGCGATGCTGACCCACACACTCACCATATGAATCAGACTACGCTTATTCCCTGCTTCCTTGGCTCCTCCTCTCGAATGTATCGACTGATGGTATACCATTGGCTAATTCTAAAAATGTCTTTAACCATTCTTCTTTCTCTTTACCATATTCGGCGATCTCTACGAAATTATCAGCCCCACAAATTACCGCACAAATCGTGATCACTAATATGTCTAGCAGCTTATACAAGATACTTTGCGCTGCTCTGGGATCTCGCAAACTTCCAAAGTGGTTTTCGATTAGTTTGACAGGACTGATTGTTGCTAGCATTTCGACTTCTCTTTTTAAATATGCTCAATTCTCCTGTTTTTGCTTTTTGTTATCATGATTGTTAAGAAATGTTTCCTTAATTATTAAGAAACTTGTGCGGTTGCCTTGGGGATTTAACTAACTTTCAAGGTGTAAATGCAGTTTTGGCATTATCATTAACTTTGGCATTAGGTAGCCACGCTTTGTTGCTACTGGTAACATCAGTTAAGTCAACAGTAGAGACATGTTCATCCTGAAGCGCCAAGACGTTGAAATCGTCAACGTCCAAAACCCACAAAACAAAGATCAACAAATACCGATTTTGCAGTATCAGGGGCAAACATTTCGGTTACTCAACATGTTTGGCGATAATCGAGATGAAGCTTTAGCGCTTTGGCGTGACTTAACCGATAACAAAGGCAAAGCTTGCGTATTATTGGAGGAACCTCAACGTTTCAGCGTCTGGGGCAGGGTCAAACTTGACCAACTCCACACAGCACCCACAGAAAGTTCTTCTGCGGGTACTCATCTTGTTCAGGGCTGTTTACTCATCTTACAAGCCGTATATCTGGAAGTGGAAGATCTTCTTGGCGTACGACAAGCAGGTTCATTTAAGCAAGACCTACTCAAGTTTATGCAACAGGGTAAGTTTGCCCAAAGCGATTCGATCGCTACCTTGGAAGCAATTTTGTCAATTAATCCACTTAATAGTGTACAAATTCCCAATTGGGATGAGGGCAAATTGCAACTTCTTTTAGGTGAACTACATCGACTTGCATCTTCCTATTTTGGTAATGATAGTTTTGTCGATAGTGCGATCGATGCTTTAAGCGAATTGCCCGAATCAGTCTCTGTAACTGCTTGGCTGCAAAAAACTCCTAAAGGTAAACTTTGGCAGTAATTTTCCAGTAATTATTAGTAATTATTCGTAATTACCTGATTGATGTGTTTACTTGAATAGTTGTAGCTTGCCTTGCTATTTGTTATTTTTATTTTTTAAAACCGCATTTCTTATGGTTGTAGCCAAGGTTCAAGATACATGAGTAGAGCCAAATCTTCTTCCCCAACTGGGATGTCCACACAATCTATTATTTGGGCAGCGATCGCATGGGCAACCTTAGCCCTAATGTTCTATTTATTTCTTAGCACACCTACTGACGTACATACGATATTAACTGATAGCGTAAAATGTCCAGATCTCAAAAAAACCTTTGGCATAGTTCAGCCCAATTTCAGACCAAATTGGTATCGGATTGGGACTTATATTTTTCAGACTGTGGCGATCGCTGTTTCAGGAATTCTTTGCTTGCGTAATTGGCGCAGTCCCAAAATTATTAGTGGACGCAATGTATGGCTAGGGCTAGGACTAGGTATCATTGCTTGGGGAATTGGCAACCTGATCTTTGGATTTCTAGATTTTCAGTATCAAAGTCAGATTATTCAGGCAGGCGCACCTCTCAAACAACTTGCTCAAGTCCCAGAACCCGCTCGCAAAAAACTATTAGATACCGCAGTCAATGCGATGAAAAATGTTACCGAGCCATTTCCCTCCATTGCCGATATTTTCTTTACCATTACCTATGTATTTTTATCATGGGGGATGGCCATGTCTGTGATTGGGCGCAGGCTCAACCTTTATCCTAAACAATGGGGAATTGTGGTTGCAGTCGGAGTGGTTGGCATTGGACTCGCAAGCTATGTAACCTTTTTCGTCAGTGAATTTAAGCTAGATACAGGCAAAATCCTGAATATTGTTTATGCGTTAGGTGACATTTGGCTGTTGGTTGTGGCAACAATTCTCTTACTTGCTTTTTGGGGAGGCAAAGCCGCCCAATCTTGGAGATTGCTGGGTAGTGCGGGTATTGCGATGTTCTTTAGTGATTTGTGGTTTAACTACAGCAATAATGTTGGTGATATTTGTCAAGCTAAGCCTTACCAAAGTGGTGAACCTGCGGAATTTTTCTGGATTCTTGCTTTTATTCTTTGGGGTATGGCGGCAGCCTTAGAGTTTGATTTATCTTCACGTCCAACGGGGCGCAGTCGCAGAAGCTAACAAAAAAGCCTCGCATTGCGAGGCTTTTTTGTTAGTATGCACCGTTTCCTTTAGGAAAAATTACAACCAAAATCGTTTTAAATATCAACTTGGCATCTAGCCAGAAACTCATGAGTCGCACATAACTAGCATCAATCTGGACTCGTCTGGAGTAAGGAATGTCATTTCTTCCTGAGACTTGCCATAGTCCAGCAATACCTGGGCGAACGCTGAGTACTTTATTGATCGCTGAACCATATTTAATCAGTTCAGCTTGAACTAAGGGGCGTGGACCGACAACGCTCATATCGCCCATCAGAACATTCCAAAACTGAGGTAGTTCATCTAAGCTCGTTGTCCTCAAGAATTTACCAATCTTGGTAATGCGGGGATCATGCTTGAGTTTAAAAGATTCTTCGTACTCAGCACGACTGATGGGGCAGGAGTTTAAGTAATCTTCGAGAACTTGGTCTGCATCATTAATCATCGTTCTGAATTTAATACACTTAAACTCTTGACCATGCAAACCAACTCTAGGGTGAATATACAAAATAGAGCCACGAGAACTGATGAAAACTAATATTGCGATCGCTAAGTAAAGTGGCGAAAATACAGTTAGAACGATTGATGCAAATGCAATATCAAAAATTCTTTTTCCCCAAGCTGCATAATGATCAGTACGATTTGCAACTGCTTTCGCAACTGCTTTCGCAACTGCTTTCTTTGTACGGAGGCTCGCTTGACTATTTTCTTTGCTTCTAGTAATCATCAAATCTCTACACCACACCACATAGTTGAACTAATCATACAATGCCTGTCTACTTTTATTGGGGCGATGACGACTACCAAATTTCTCAAGCAGTCAAAAAACTAATTGATACCTATGTCGATCCGATGTGGCGAGATTTTAATTATGTCAAAATCCATGCTACGGGAGATCTTGAGGTAATGGATGGACTCAATCAGGCTGTGACTTCACCCTTTGGGATGGGTAATCGTTTAGTCTGGTTAGCAGAGACGGCGATCGCCCAACGATGTTCTGAGACCCTTCTAGCAGAGCTAGACAGAACTTTTAAGCATTTGTCTGTAGATTCTTACATTTTATTTACCTCATCGAACAAACCTGATGGGAGAGCCAAATCTACCAAATTATTGCAGAAGTATGCCCAAATTTTAGAATTTTCCTTAATACCGCCTTGGAAAACTGACGCGATCGCCCAACTGGTTAAACAAGCGGCCGCAGAAATTGACTTGAAGCTATCTGCGGATGGGGTTGATTTATTGGTTGATGCGATTGGCAATGATTCACGGCGCTTAACGATGGAATTGCAAAAATTACACCTATCTCATCATGGCAAGAACAAGCCTCTAACGGCTAAAGAAATCGCACCACTTGTTCAAGCATCTGCCCATAATAGTCTGCAATTAGCTAGTGCAATTCGCTCGGCTAATGTTAGCCAAGCACTTACTTTGATTGGAGAACTACTGCGAAACAATGAGGTGGGATTGCGAATCTGTGCAACTTTAGTAGGGCAGTTTCGGACATGGCTGTGGATTAAGCTGATGCAAGAAGCGGGTGAACGTGATGATAAGGCGATCGCTGAAGCTGCCGAGATCGGCAATCCGAAGCGGGTATATTTTCTGAAACAGGAGGTGCAGGGGCTAAATAGCCAAAAACTAATGCGATCGCTGAGTATTTTGTTGCGCTTAGAAGCGGATCTCAAACATGGCAAAGAGGAAACGGCAACGCTGCAAACAGCAATTATTGAATTGTGTCAGGCAATGGCTAAATGACATATAGCGGCGCTTTACAGGTGTAATAAAGCTGTGGCGCACGCGCAGCGTGCGCCACAGCTTTATCGGCTTTTTAAAAGTTTGCAAGACGTGAAAACATAATCGCTGCTACGATGAGAATCAGATCATTTATCTAGAAATATGTCCGAACATTCCGCAACAGTCACCGTTGCACTCAGTGGCGATAATCAGCCTAATCGCAGTTATGACATTGCGATCGCCTCCCATAGCCTCAAAAATTTGGGCGCAAAGTTATTAGAAATTGGCTTAGGCAAAAAAAGCAAAAAAATTCTGATCGTCTCAAATCCCGTCATTTATAAGCACTATGGCGAGACGGTACAAACTTCCTTAAGCGATGCAGGGTTTGATGTTGCCCATGTAATTCTGCCCGCAGGTGAACGCTTTAAAACCGCCAACTCCCTCCAAAAAATTTATGATGCCGCCCTTCAGCATCGGTTAGAGCGCTCATCCGTAATCATGGCTCTTGGTGGTGGTGTAATTGGCGATATGTCAGGCTATGCGGCGGCCACATGGTTACGCGGCATTGATCTTGTGCAAGTTCCGACCACCCTGTTAGCGATGGTGGACTCCGCGATCGGTGGTAAGACGGGGATCAACCATCCACAGGGCAAAAACCTGATTGGTGCGTTTTATCAACCCCGTTTAGTCTGGATTGATCCCGAAGTTTTAAAAACCTTACCTGCCCGTGAATTTCGCTCGGCAATGGCGGAGGTGATTAAATACGGCGTAATCTGGGATCGCGAATTATTTGATCGATTAGCTCAATGCGATCGCCTTGATCAGTTACGATATATTTCCGATGAGCTTCTGCACACCATTCTGTACCGTTGTGCCAAGTCTAAAGCTGAAGTAGTGTCCAAAGATGAAAAAGAAGGCAATCTCCGCGCTATTCTCAACTATGGTCACACCGTTGGTCATGCGATCGAATCCGTTACTAACTATCGTCTATTCAATCATGGTGAAGCCGTTGGCTTAGGCATGATCATTGCTGGCGCGATCGCCGTTGATTTAGGGCTATGGTCGGCGGAGGATCAAGCACAACAAGTTTCGCTAATTGCCAAAGCTCGTTTACCCCAAACCTTGCCTGCGGACATTGATCAACAGGCGATCGTGGAGTCTCTCTCAACTGATAAAAAAGTGGAAGCTGGCAAAGTTCGGTTCATTTTACCGACCGCGATCGGCAATGTGACTTTAAGCGATCGCGTAACTGGTGATTTAGTTAAACAAAATTTATGTCAAATTTTGGCATAATCACTTGACACATCAGAGGCTAGTTCGTACTATACTTAAACGTTTATGTCAAGCAAAAAGATCGCTAGCCTTCAAATATTGCAAATGCTTAATTTTTAGGTATTTTCAAATATTTTTTGAAATTTAGGTTAGCGTAGTCATACATTTATAAAACCTTAGTAATTTAACCCCATACCCTAAAGAGTCTAGACAACAGAGATTTCATGACTAAAAAGCCAATTAAAGACCTCCCCCAAATCAACGAACGTATCAGATATCCAAAAATTCGAGTCATTGATGGGGAAGGGGAGCAACTCGGCATCCTAACTCCCAAAGAAGCATTGAAAATGGCTGAAGAAAAAGAGCTAGATCTTGTACTAGTCAGCGATAAAGCCGATCCTCCTGTTTGTCGGATCATGGATTATGGCAAGTTCAAGTTTGAGCAAGAAAAGAAAGCTAGAGAAGCTCGCAAAAAGCAACATACTTCTGATGTTAAGGAAGTAAAGATGCGCTACAAGATTGAAGAGCATGACTACAAGGTACGCATCAATCATGCAGAGCGTTTTTTAAAGGAAGGCGACAAGGTAAAGGCGACGGTCATGTTTCGTGGTCGTGAGATCCAACACGTTGACCTTGCAGAGGTTCTGCTGAATCGCATGGCAAGTGATCTTGAGTCCGTTGCTGAGATTCAACAATATCCTAAGCGGGAAGGTCGAAATATCACTATGTTGATGGCTCCTAAAAAATAGCTTGTAGCGATCGCTAACCAAACAAAAAAATCTCGCAATGCGAGATTTTTTTGTTTTCGCCTTCAGTTATTGAGGAGGAGTTAAAGCTGGAAGAGCGAGGGGAGTCGTTGTTGGTTGAGGGCTTGCAGTATTAGTATTAGTACTGTTACCACTCGTAGATGCCACTACTGGCGCACCTACAGCACGCAAAACCTCAACCCCATTTTGCCGTAACACAACTATTGGTGGCTCAGCATTTGTATCAATCCGCTTAACTAATACCTTTCCATCAGAAATCACCTGCCCCGCCTGCACATTGCGAGGGCTTGATTCGCCAGGTGATTGGATGATTGCATAGATTGTCCCTGCAATCTCAACCGTACCTGTGACTAAAGTACCTTCGGCCGCCTGCGTGTCAGGTGGGGTCAGCTTTGTCCGATTAGATGTCTTGACGACTACGGCAGCTCTTAGCTTGGGTGGTTCCTTGGGCTTAGCTAAAAGAGTCTCTAATTTAGGGACTGGATTAATAACGGTGCTAGTAAAAGGATCACGAGCCTGTTTTGAGTCAACATTAACTTTTTTTTCTAGTTCTTGTACTCTAGCTTGCTTATCTGTCGTGGGAATAAGTTCCTGCGTTTTTTGTCCAGCTACAAATGGAGTTTTAAAAGCTTCCTGCGCTGGCGTTACGGCTGCCTTTGGTGCAGTTGTGGTGGTTGCATCGGCAATTGTGGGTAATGGCTTACCTTCTTCTGCAAGCTTTCTCATGGCTTCGCAATCTGTTCCTGCCGCAAATTTTCCAGATTTGACAACACCTTGCTTAAGTTCTCTTGCTGTGCTGATGGCACATTCGGTTGGTGTACCCTCACCGCAAGCGACAAGGATTGTAGTAACGCTAAGAATCACACCAGATAGGTAATAGATACGCATAAAAAGTTCCTCTGCTGCCTACTTGGTTTTCGGTACAGCGTCATCCGATTTTTTGTCGATTTTGACTGCAAGATAGTAAAGCATTATGGTAGTTTTGGCAATCACTTATACTTTAATTTTAGCGGTTGCTGTTGGCGGAGAAATTTGTGGAAATTGTATCTGAAGTTTATCAAGGTCAGTTCGGTGAATTTACGATTACTAAAAGCGATCGCCTGAGTGTGATTGTTTATCGTAGTGCTTTGGCGATCGCGGCGTTATGTTTTGCCACAGGAGCGCTATTAGTGCTATTTCAGCCTAGTAATTTTGAAATCCTAAATTGGTTGACTTGGTTACACATTGGTTTTTCGATAGGTTTAGGCGTGGCACTTTGGACGATTCATATTTACTTAGAATTACTCCATCGCGTATTGCAGATCTTTTGGGCGATCGGGGCGATCGCCTCGGTAATCATCTCTTTCTATTTCCCAGAGCCTTTAGCGATCGCTATTTACGAGCATCCGATCGCGTTAATTGGTGTGGGATTTAATTTTGCAGCCCTGACAGGAATTTTCTTTAAAGAAACATTTTGTTTTAATCGCTTTGAAACTAAATTTTTAGTTCCTTTATTGCCTGTACTGATTCTTGGGCATTTGGCGAATCTTTTGCCAGTGGCGATCGAGAGGAGTTTATTAGGTGCTTGGGCAGTTTTGTTTACTATTTTCGCAATCCGTAAATTAATTCAAGACATTCCACCCGATATTGGTGATAAGTCGGTGTTTGCATACCTTAAAGCCCAAAAACAACAAGCAGTTTAATCCAGAGTTGCTAAATAATCCAATCTACTTGCATTGTGGGAAACAACCTGATGATTGCTACTCCTGTTAAGACTTACACGCCTAAAGAATATCTAGAGTTAGAGACTAAATCTACAATTCGTAACGAATATCGCAATGGAGAAATCATTCCAATCACTGGTGGCACACCCACGCATAACGAAATTATTGGTGCTTTAACGGTAATTTTGAGGCTGGCACTCAAGGGTAAACCATTACAGGTATTTGTTACCGATCAACGCCTATGGATTCCTGAGCGTCAAATTCATACTTATCCTGATGTGATGGTTGTACCTCGTCCGATTTTGTTGCAAGAGGGGCGCAAGGATACAGTGACGCAACCAGTTTTTATTGCTGAGGTTTTATCTAATTCCACAAAAAATTACGATCGCGATGAAAAATTTGCTGATTACCGCACAATTCCAAGCTTTCAGGAATATTTGTTAATCGATCCGTCTAAGCCTCATGTGGAGCGATATATTAAGCAGTCTGAACACCAATGGTTATTTATCGAATATGAAAGTTTAGATGATCGATTTATGCTGTCATCGATTGGTGTCGAGATTTGTTTAGCAGATCTATACGAAAATATTGAGTTTTAAAATAAATTTATGATAATTCGTGCAATTTTAGAATGGGATGAGGAAGTACAGGCTTATTCTGCGACCTGTCCAGAGTTAAATTTTGTGTCTTCTTGTGGTGATAGTCGGGAGGAGGCAATATCTAATCTTAAAGAAGCCATTGCTTTAATGCTGGAGCCATTACCAGATCATTTATTAGCTCAACAAAAGCCTCGCTCTGAAATGGTTGAGTTAGCTCTGTAGATTTTTATGCCTAAATCACCACGATTAACTGCAAGCCAAGTTATTAAACAACTCAAATCCGCAGGATTTGTAGAAGTATCTCAAAATGGATCTCATCTCAAGTTATTTAATCCTGAAACTCGGCGGACTGTTATCGTTCCTGTGCATAGCAGCAAAATGATTCCAATAGGGACATTGAAAGCGATCGAGAAACAGGCAGATATTAATTTTTCATAGATATTTACAATGAATAAAGCTTTTACTTCTCAGAATGATGAATGGACAGAGGCGATCGCCCCAGTCCAAAAGCGATACGATCGCGAATATCGCAATGAGGCGTTTGATTTACCTGCCGAGGTGGAGTCAATGCCGCTTTTTCGCGAATGGGTGAGTCATACACTTTCCAGTAAAATTGCTTCGCCATTTTGGGAATTGGCGCAATTTCAAAAAAATCAGAGATGCTTAGATATTGGCTGTGGCGTTAGCTTCTTAATTTATCCTTGGCGCGATTGGGACGTGTATTTTTATGGTCAAGAAGTGAGTTTTGTGGCGAAGGATGCGCTTAATTCAAGGGGTTCACAGCTTAACTCGAAATTATTTAAAGGGGTGCAACTGGGAGCCGCGCACCAATTAAATTATGAGAATGCCACTTTCGATCGCGTGATTGCGACAGGTTTTAGTTGCTATTACCCTTTGGCATATTGGAAATTAGTATTGAGTGAGGCAAAGCGCGTATTAAAACCCAATGGGGTATTGATTTTTGATGCGATCGCCCCTGATTTAGAACTTGCCGAAAATTGGGCGATTTTAGAAACCTATTTAGGGGCTGAGGTCTTTCTCACGCCGCTTAATGAAATTACGGAGCTAGTGCAGTCAATGGGCGGCAAAATTATGGCGAAAAAAGATGGCTTGCTATTTTCGATGTATCGCGTTCAGTGGTAGTTTGTTGAAAGTTTACAACAATAATTTGAATTAGGTAATTGGTTTTTAATTTATGTCTGATAATGCTCAAACAACGGGTGCTGATGCGATTGATGTGGCGATCGCTAAAGGTATTGATTTTGACGGTACACCCATTGATCCCAAAAAACTCGATCTCTATAGCAGTGTCATGGCTCTAGAAGCAGGTCGTCAGCGCAGTGGCGTAACTAATACGATGCGATCGCGCATTGTCCGTATTGGCGCAAAGCATATCCCTCAAGATGAACTCAACCAAAAATTGTTGGATGCAGGATTTGCCCCACTCAAAGACAAAGATATTGCCTATTTTTACAATAAGTGATTTTCTATAAATGGTTCGCGTGGCGAACCATTTATTTAGATCTACAGCCTTTTGGCGTATTTCAAGCAAATCTTGGGCATAATTGTTAATACGCAACCTTGCAAGCAAAATGGTTAAGTATTGGCAATCGATATCTAAGGTTTTAGTCACCGCTTTGTTGCTAACAGGGTTTAGTGGGTGGATTGAATTAATTAACTTAGGTGAGGTAGATCAGGCGATCGCCCAAACCTCATCGCGCACTGTCAGTTATCAAGATATTCAGCGCCTCAAAAGATCTGGAAAACGTTGGATTGAGATTAATCGGCGAAATCAGACCCTAACCGCATGGCAAGGTAATCGCCCCGTTTATTCAGTAATGGTCTCGACTGGCAAAAGTAGTACGCCCACACCAGCAGGCATCTTTCAGATTCAAACTAAATATCCCACGGCAAGGATGAGCGGAGAAGACTACAACGTGCCTGATGTGCCGAATGTGATGTACTACAGTGGCAACTACGCCATTCATGGGGCATATTGGCATCGTAGTTTTGGCATACCGATTAGTCATGGCTGTACTAATGTCGCACCAGATCATGCTGCATGGCTTTACCGTTGGGCTTCTGTGGGTACGCCTGTGGTTGTTCGTTAGTAAAATGGGGCGCAAAGCGCCCCATTTTACTAAATAAAACTTAACGCATTAGAAATAGACAGAGGCGATCGCCTCACAGTAACCTAGAGACGATATCTGTAATCATTTTATTTTCAAATTACAGTCTTTAGGAATAAGGATAAAACTATGGCAGTTGCACGCGGTTCTAAGGTTCGTGTTTTGCGTAAAGAGTCTTACTGGTATCGTGAAGTCGGTACTGTAGCTTCTGTGGATAAAAGCGGCATCATCTACCCAGTGATCGTTCGTTTTGACAGCGTAAACTACTCAAATGTCGCAACTAATAACTTTGCGATCGATGAAGTTGAAGAAGTCGCCTAGATTCTTCTAAAAAAGGTAAAATTTCTGCTAAGCAGAAATTTTACCTTTTTTAGTTAGTAATGCCCGAATTACCAGAAGTTGAGACAGTTCGGATTGGTTTAAATGAAAATACCTTAGGTTGGCAAATTGAAGGCGGTGAGGTATTGCTGCCCCGTGCGATCGCCTATCCTGATCATCCAGAAGCTTTTTTAGCAGCCCTAATTGGGGCAGAGTTTACAGAATGGCAGCGACGGGGAAAATATTTAATTGCTAAGCTTTCCAAAAATCAAACACAGGGCGATCGCTTAGGTGTGCATTTGCGAATGACGGGGAGTTTACTTTGGTGCGATCGCGATGTGGCTGTGGGCAAACATACGCGGGTGAGATTATTTGTTAAGGAAAAAGGAAAAACGAAAAACGAAAAAGGGGATATTCAGAAGGAATTAAGATTTGATGATCAGCGCACCTTCGGTAAGATCTGGTGGGTTCCATCGGATCAACCAACGGAATCGATTATTACGGGATTGCAAAAATTAGGTTTAGAACCTTTTGATCCTGAGTTTACAACCGAACATTTAGCCGCCAAGCTTAGCCGTAGTGGTCGCCCGATTAAGACTGTACTGCTCGATCAAGAAATGGTGGCGGGGATTGGCAATATTTATGCTGATGAATCCTTGTTTTTGGGCAAAATCCATCCTCAAAAAGCGGCAAATTCCCTTAATTCAGAGCAAGTAAAAGCCTTGCACCAAGGGATTATTCGCTCTCTCAGTGATGGCATTGCTAAGGGGGGAACAACTTTTAGTTCTTTTCAGAATGTGGCAGGGCTGAAGGGAAATTATATCGATACAGCCTGGGTATTTCGGCGTACAGGGCAACCTTGCAATATTTGTGGCACAGCAATTTCAAGGATTAAGCTCGGTGGGCGATCGACGCATTTTTGCGCTCAATGTCAAAGCTTATAGTCGGGCGGCGCGATGCGCCGCCCTTTATTTTAGATTAGCAAGTCCTGCAATTAAGCCTTGACAGACATTGGTGAGAAATTCTAAATCGAGAGTTTCGAGGCGATCGCTGCTTTTGTGATAGTGAGGATTTCGCATAAACGCTGTATCTGTGACCATTAGGGCTTTATAGCCAGCATCCCAAAATGGAGCATGATCGCTAAGGCGGGTTGATGGTATCGCCAAGCCGCGCCATCCTGCGGGAAGCCACTCGCAAGGAACAATAGGCTTAAGATGATGTTGAAAATGAATCAGATCGGGAATGGTGGGAATACTGCCAATCAAGCCAATGAAATCGCCTGTATTGGGATAAAGCTTGTCTAAACCTGCGGGATATTGCTGGGAATTAGGAGCGCGATCGCAATAGCCCAACATTTCCAAAGAAATCATCAGCCGTAATTTTTGCTGCTCACCCTTCAGCTTTTGAGCATAGGCTTCACTTCCCAATAACCCATATTCCTCCATGTCAAAGGCAATCATTTGAATAGGATATTTAATAGGGTTAGTAGAGAGATATTCCGCAAGTTCTAAAAGCACCGCAACGCCCGATCCATTGTCGTCTGCCCCCACGCAGCCTGCAACAGTATCGTAATGTGCGCCAATAATTATTGGCGATCGCTGTTTATTATCTTTAGACGCAATTTGCAAAATCAAGTTTTGATGTTTATTGCCACTAACTTCAAACTCATGGGTGATGACTTCGCCAAATTTAGCAAAATGCGATCGGATATATTCACGAGCAAATAAATGTCCCGCCGACGCATAGTAAGGATTGCGCTCGATGACTATTTTCTCAAGGTAATGCAGTAATCGAGCTTGAAGATTTTGCATGATTTATTTTGGTGCTTTGCGCCAACCGTTTAGCGATCACTAGTTTATCCTCATAATTTCGCATTTTGCGATTTCTCAAAACCTAGATGAAATTTAAAAAAGCTGGCGAAGCCAGCTTTTTTAAATTTCATCTATACCAAATAAAGGTCGGCGGCGCTTCGCGCCACCGACCTTTATTTGGTGTGATCCCAAAGAAATTACTAAAAGATTACTAACAATTGCCCCTCATTTTGGAATTAGATGCAAGTATAGACACTATGTCAAACTGTCCTAATTCCCAAAATATCCGCTAGGACGCTCCCATTGATTTCGATCCATTTTATAGGAGCAGCACGATAGGGCAACCTCACCATGAAAGTAAACAACAAACTAATTTCTCTAGTCGTCATCATCGGTCTGATCGTTGCCGCCAGCATTTGGTACGGTCGCAACAACGGCTTGCTACCAGTTGCCGCAGGCGATGAAGCCATTTTGTATGACGGCTTATTTAACACAATTTTAGCGATCGCCGCAGGATTTTTCCTCATCGTTGAGGGAGTCTTGATATATTCGATCATCAAATTTCGCAAGCGCAAAGGCGATGAAACCGATGGCCCTGCAATCCACGAAAACCTGACCCTTGAAATTGCATGGACTGCGATCCCGACGGTAATCGTGATGTGGGTCGCAATTTATAGCTTCGATGTCTATACCGCCATGCAAGGCACTCAGGACTTAAGCGGCATGGCTCATGGTGGCATGAATCATACTGTTGCCCATCATGAACATGGTGGGATGCCAATGTCCAAAGCAACCCTAGCTTCATCGAATAATGATGGCGTAAGGATGGCGGGGGTAATGCCTTCGGAAGATGCCGATGTAGTGGCGATCAATGTCAGCGCCATGCAGTTCGCATGGATCTTTAACTACACCGATGAAATCGCAACGGCGGAGTTACATGTTCCTGTGGGTAAAAAAGTCCGATTGAATATGAACGCTGTGGATGTCCTCCATGCCTTTTGGGTTCCGCAGCTACGCATTAAACAGGATGTGATCCCTGGTCGCGAAACCTATCTCGAATTTACGCCTCGCGTAGTCGGTGAATATCCTGTCGTTTGCGCCGAGTTGTGCGGTTCCTATCATGGCGGTATGCGTACCACGATGGTTATTGACACTCCAGAAGATTACTCCAAGTGGCTGAAAGAGCAACAAGAAGTCGCCAGTAATGATCCCGAAGCGATCGTTGCCTCCCGTCCTATATCCCAAATGTCAGAGCAGGAATACCTTGCAGGCAAGGTCGCTCAGATGGGCATGACAAGTAAAAAGTAAAAAGTAAAAAGCCAAAAGTAAAAAAGCCAAAAGCCAATCTCCCATTACCAATTCCCTATTCCCTATTACCAATCTCCTCTATGACCCAAACTCTCACTTCAACTCAAAGTTCGAGCGCAGGGGCTGAACCCCAAAAGACTCCTTGGTGGGAGTTCTTTACCTTTAGCGTCGATCACAAAGTAATTGGCATTCAATATCTCGTTACATCGTTTGTGTTTTATCTAGTCGGTGGGGCGCTTGCCTCGATCGTGCGTGTGGAGCTTGCCACACCCGACTCCGATCTTGTTGATCCCGCTTTTTATAACAGCCTGTTTACCATGCACGGCACGGTGATGATCTTTTTGTGGATCGTGCCTGCGGTGACGGGTGGCTTTGGCAATTACCTTGTGCCTCTGATGATTGGGGCGCGAGATATGGCTTTCCCGAAATTAAATGCGATCGCCTTTTGGCTAACGATTCCTGCGGGACTATTACTCATGGGCAGCTTTTTTGTGGGACCCGCCTCCACAGGTTGGACAGCCTATCCACCTTTGAGCATTTTGACCGATGAACATGTCGGACAAGCAATCTGGATTCTCAGCATTTTATTAGTGGGGACTTCATCGATTTTGGCGGCGGTGAATTTCATCGTCACGATCTGGTCGATGCGAATGAAGGGAATGGATCTGTTCAGTATGCCCCTATTTTGTTGGGCGATGATGGCAACCTCGGTATTAGCGCTATTGGCAACCCCTGTATTGGCAGGAGCAATGGTGCTACTAGGGTTTGACCTGCTGATCGGTACTAACTTCTTTAATCCCACAGGTGGCGGCGATCCTGTTGTTTATCAGCACTTATTTTGGTTTTATTCACACCCCGCCGTTTATGTGATGATCCTGCCCGTATTTGGCATCATTTCTGAAGTGATCCCTCCCCATAGCCGCAAACCGATTTTTGGATATAAGGCGATCGCCTATTCCAGCATGATGATTTGCGCTTTGGGCTTATTTGTATGGGCGCACCATATGTTTACCAGTGGCACACCCGACTGGCTGCGCGTGTTCTTCATGGTGGCGACTTTATTGGTAGCTGTGCCAACGGGGATCAAGGTATTTAGTTGGGTGGCTACTCTTTGGGGCGGTAAGTTGCGCTTAGATAGTCCTTTGCTCTTTGCGATGGGCTTTATCTCCACCTTCTTAATCGGTGGTTTAAGCGGCGTTATGCTTGGTTCGGCTCCCATTGATATTCATGTGCATGACACCTATTTTGTAGTGGCTCACTTCCATTACGTCCTCTTTGGCGGCAGTGTGTTTGGCATTTACGCAGGGCTATATCACTGGTTCCCCAAGATGACAGGCAGAATGCTCAATGAATTTTGGGGCAAGATTCATTTTGTGCTGACCTTTATTGGAATGCACTTAACCTTTGGACCAATGCATATTCTCGGTTTGCAAGGAATGCCGCGCCGCGTTGCTCAGTACGATCCACAATTTGCTCCCATTAACGTGATCTGCACCGTTGGCGCTTTAATTCTGGCATTTTCTACAGTGCCTTTCGTGATCAATGCGGTTTACAGTTGGTTTAAGGGTGAGCAAGCGCCCGATAATCCTTGGAACGCCCTAACCCTAGAATGGACAACTTCTTCGCCTCCTATTCCCCATAACTGGGTTGGCGATCCTGTACTCGCTACAGGTCCCTATGACTACGGTGAAGAGTATAAAGAAGATCGTCAAGAGGCGATCGCCTAGTTTTTTTATTTAGATAGTTAAAGCGAAGCTTTAACTATCTAATCCAGTATGTTTTCAGTCCAAATTATCCAAACATTTACCTATGCAAGGATCGATCGCTACTACTACGACCACCTCAGAAGAAGCAATTCATGCCCATGAGTCAACGGGTCATGCTGAACATCCAGATTTACGGGTTTTTGGCTTGATCGTATTCCTAGTTTCTGAAGGAATGCTCTTTTTTGGCTTGTTTGCCGCCTATCTGACCTTTCGTTCCGTCGCCACCTCATGGCCGCCCGAAGGCACACCTGATCTCGAACTGCTCCTACCTGGAATTAACACAATTATTCTGGTATCGAGTAGTTTTGTAATTCATCAAGCCGATCATGCGATTAAGGAGAATAAAGTCAAAGCTGCTCAGTTATGGTTTCTCGCTACCTTCATCATGGGCGCGATCTTTATTGCTGGACAGATTTATGAATATCAGCATTTAGACTTTGGGTTGACCACTAATTTATTTGCTAGTACTTTTTATGTGCTGACTGGTTTTCACGGCTTTCACGTCATCATCGGTTTGACTCTAATTGCCTCCGTATTGGTGCGATCGCTGAAAGCAGGACACTACAGCAACACCAGTCACTTTGGCATTGAAGCTGCCTCGATTTATTGGCACTTTGTCGATATTGTCTGGATTATCTTATTTTTATTGCTATACATTCTCTAAAAACCAGAAGAGAGTGGCGGCACGAAGTGCCGCCACTCTCTTTTGGCTTATAGCCTCGCATCGCTGAGACTTAGGGGCATTTCTAGGGAATGCGCTAATAAAAATTGCCGATCGCTTAATACTTGTGCGGTTTTACCGTCATACACAATTTCGCCTTCGCTCAAAACTATCGTGCGATCGCATAGCTCTAATACCAAATCTAAGTCATGGGTAGCAATTAGTTGAGTTTCGGGCAGAGTTCGCAAAAGTTGAATTAATTGGCGGCGCGATCGCGGATCGAGTTGGGCGGATGGCTCATCAAATACGAGGACTTGCGGTTGCATCGCCAGCACTCCCGCGATCGCTACCCGTTTTTTTTCGCCGCCTGAGAGATTTTGCGATTGGCGATCGCGATATTTTTCCAGATCTAAACCCACCGCCACCATCGCTTCCGCAATCCGAATTTCTAAATCTTTGCCCCTTAGCCCTTGATTCATTGGACCAAAGGCGACATCTTCCCAAACGGTCGGCATAAATAACTGATCGTCAGGATTTTGGAAAACTATCCCTACAAAGTTCCGAATCGCGATTAAATTGCGTGGCAAAATCGGCATCTCACCCACAACGATTTCGCCCTGCTGCGCCATGAGAATTCCATTTAGGTGTAGCAATAGGGTAGATTTTCCAGAACCATTTGCGCCAACGATCGCTACTCGTTCCGTCGCCGCAATTTCCAGATTAATTCCATTTAAAGCTTGAATACCGTCAGGATAGACATAACTGAGTTTTTTGATGGAGATGGGATTGTGATGCACAGAAATTAATTGGTTAGTTGCCCGAATATTTGCCCGAATAGAATTATGAGCATAACGCAACCTAAAGCTAGGCGATCGCTCCATCCTCCAGATTTTGACTCCATCACCGTCGGAACACCTTGATAGCCTCGCGCTAACATGGCTTGATAAATGCGATCGCCGCGATCGTAGGTACGAATAAATAACATACCGAGCATATTACCTAATACTTGTCGCTGCCAAGCATGATCCTGTCTATGGCGAGCGTACAGATTTTTGGGAGCAAAATTGCGGGCTTGGGCGGCGCGGCGCATAGCATTAAACTCATGGCTTAGCACATGGATATAGCGATACATCGAAGCCAAAATGCTTACTAAAAGCGGTGGGGTTTTGAGCGTAACCATCGCTTGTAATAATAGGGGAATGGAAGTACTTAAGGTGAGGATATTTAATAATAGTAACGATAGAAATGCTTTGATACTCACACTTGCCAAGGTGGTTAAGCCATTGGTGGTAATTTGCAGCCAGCCCCATTGCCAGAGCAACTGTCCTCCATTACGAAAGAGTGTTCCCAATAGAATGACGCTGATAAAGGCGAACTCGATCGCCATTCGTTTGATGAGGATTCTTAAATCAACTTTACTTCCATAGATAATTGGCAAAGTGGCGATCGCATATATTGCCCAAGTCCACCATCTACCTATTGGAGTTAAGGCGATCGCAAATACTAACAAGAATACGCAAAGTACGCGAGTATGCACTGCGAGATTAGCCCAAAAATTGCGGCGATCGCCTGATTGTGGAGAAGGGCGATCGCGAGTTTCGATGAGAGGAATATGTAGCAACATAGCTTACAAAAAGTAGAGTGATTGGCGATCTACTTTGACTTTGGTTCAGTTTTTCTCACTGCTAATTTACCAATTCCCCATGCTAAACCAAATACAACTAATGTTCCTGTGACTCCTGCGAGAGCAGTTGATAGTTTCTCATTCTCTTTAGGAATTGCCTTAAGAGAATATTCATCAAAGATTTGTGAAAATGGAAGTTGCTTAGATGGTGATTCCTCGACAGCTTTTTCTTCAAACTTTAAATCCTGAGAAACCCGATCTAAGCCATCAGGATCTTTGCTGGCAAAAGGTGATAGGAAAACAGCAATACCTAAAGATAGGGTTAGTCCCATGAGTACGAAACCATTTCTTTTATTCATATTTTATTCATCAGTTTGATTGATCGCAACATTTACGGAATTAGGAATTGGAGCGCTATAAATTAGTTCAGGACGGGTACGCCAGATAAAGCTAATTACTGCGAGGGTAATAAATGCTTCACCAATACCAATCATGAAATGCCATGATAGCATTGCCGTTAGTCCTACGAATAATGGAACTGTATCAGATAGGGCTAACAGCATTGCACATAATGCGGCGGCAACTACTACACTTGTCCATGAAGCGATCGCTGTTCCTACACTCATACCGAGCCAAGTGTTTTTACCGATTAGAATTCTTAAAAGACGGTAAAGATAATAGCCGCCAAAGGTTCCCACTAAGCCCATGATTGTAATATTTGCGCCTAGAGCCGTCAATCCGCCATCTTGAAACATGACCGACTGGACAATGAAGACTACTGACATTACTAGGGAACCTGCCCAAGGTCCCAGCAAAATTCCTGCGAGAGTCCCTCCCATTAAATGCCCTGAAGTTCCACCAATGATTGGGAAGTTGATCATCTGGGCTGCAAAAATAAACGCAGCGCTAACTCCCATTAAGGGAACAGTACGTTCTTTATATTCGGATTGCACATAGTTGAGCGAGAGGGCAATTAAGGCGATCGCCATACCTCCCGTAACTAGACTCACGGGTAAGCTGAGATAGCCATCGGGTATATGCATCGCTAAATGAATAGGGAAAGAAAACATCTATACCTCGAAAATTCTTTGAAAATTATAGTAACGATATTTGATTGACCTCGCATCGAAAGCAACAAAAATTAAAGTCGCTTAACTTTTTTATCCATAATTTTTTTCTCAACTTCATTGATCTGCACTTCTCGTAAGCGTGTCGCATAGGCGGGGAAAGGGAAACCAACTAGCAAAGGCGATGGAACTTCGGGCTGATGGATAAACATACTGCCAGATTTTAAGAGAAGCGATCGCTTCCGACAAGCGCCTGTCAAAAAATTATATTCAGGACGTTCTACTTCCGCAGAGTCAAGACGACCAACTACCCGCACAGCAGCCTGTCCAACCACGCGACGCTCCACTTCGGAAGCAGTTTGTTGTGCGCCAATTAAAATAATGCCTAGCGATCGCCCGCGTTCTGCTATTTCCACTAACAAATCTTTAATCGGGCTACGACCTTCCTTGGGCGCGTATTTATTCAACTCATCAAGAACAATAAACACGACGGGATATTGTCCGCGCTTCTCCTTTTCCATAAAAAGCTTTTGCAGAAGTACGCCCACCACAAACTTTTGGGCTTTGCTGCCGAGTTTGTTGATATCGGCGATCGTTAATTGATATTCCGCCGCCAGAGGATCGAGCTTATATTTTTGCAACTCCTCCGCAGGCAGATCGCCGCGCACCAGATGCCCCATTTCATCGGCAATTCCCCACATCCGACGGGTGAGCGCCTCCGCCGTGGCTGGAGCATTACGCCCTAGCCATTTTTGATCAGGATTCTCCACCAACTTATCTTCGAGAAATTCAATCAAATCTCGAAAAGTCTCTACCTTATCCTTATTATCCTCACCATAGCGATCGTCTAAATCCAGACTCGCTCTCGGTAAAAATCCTAACTTCTTATCATATTTATCATTGTCAGCCGCTAATCTCGCTAAACGTTCCTCAACAATGCTTGCCAAAAAGCCAATATTCCCTCGCTCTAAATCATCACCTGCAAACAAAAAACGAAATAGGCGATCGCGACAAAATTCACGCATCCCCCACACATAGGCGGAAATATTATCGGAGCGCTGATCGAGATGGGGTTCGATTTCCTGTGTATTTTTCTTAGGTGCAACGCAAAACCTGACATCACGAAATGGCTCTACGGGAAGATCAAGCGTTCGGTAACTATTCCGATCTTCTTCCCGCATTTTGTTATTGGGCTTATCTAAGAAGAATAAATCCTCTCCCTTAACGTTAAAAATTAATGCTTTCGTATTCGCTCTCTTAGCACCTAGCGCCGCCGAATTAAAAATGGAATGGAGAATAAACAAAGCAAAAGAAGTCTTTGTCGCCACACCAGAAATCCCTGAAATATTGACATGAGCGCCCTTTGTGCCATCGATAAATTCATAATTCAAATAGGCAGGACTACCATTTCGCATAATTCCTGCGGAAATGCGTTGCTCCATGCCATCGAAGTTCAGCGCAAATCGAAGATCCTCATCTTCCGCTAAATAGACAGCATCGCTGGGCTGAGGCGGTAAATATTCTTCAGGCTCGATGCGGGTGACTTGGATATGGGCGGCATAGGAGACATTTACGGGCATACTGCCAGTGGTCACTAAGAAAGTATCCGTATCAAATTGGGTTCCTTCATGGATAGTTCGCACATGGTCAACCACACCATAGAAGTTGACGACACCTTTTTTATCGGGGCGATCGGTTTTTACCTGTACGACATCATCGAGCCGTAGGACTTTGCCATCACTCACCGCTACCCAAAACTCAAGGGGCGTTGCATCTTTGGTTCCCAATATGTATCCAATTGGCTCGATCATGTCACTATCTCTACGTTATTTTCCAAGTATATAGCGCTTTTCAATCAATTGAGGTACGGAGGTTTGTTTCCCCGTCGAAAGTGGGGAAACAAACGACTAGGAAAGAAAGCACACTAAAAGGGGCGCAAATGGGGAATAGTTTGCAATGCTTCAAGGCATTGTTCGAGGGTGAGATCTTGCATAAATTCCCAAAACTTTTCTGTGTGTCGCATGTACGCAACATTAAAGCGATCGCCGCCCACATACTCAAATCGAGAGAACTTATGCTCAGATGAAGATTCTTCATCTGTCAAAGGGTTTTCATATTTATAGGTTCCACAAATGTAAAAGTAATTGCGATACCATTTACCAAAAATATCTACCAAGTACATGAGCCTGCATTCTGGTGATGGCGGATGAATACAATTGGGTTTGAGATCATTGTCAATAATTTCTTGAAAACGCTCCTGTACTAATTTTTTCAGGGATTCGGGTATTTTAGGACTTGGCTCTTTTTTGGGAGAATATACCCATCCATATTTTGATCTTGATTTTGATCTTGCCATTTTTCAAAGCCTTCTCTATTTCTGTTTTAAACGTAATTATGTCGCCCTTAGGTTTAGTTATTTTAATCCACATCTTAAAAATAGCGAGATCAAGATCAGCAAATCTATGATGGGGATTAGCATATAATGAGGTTAAATTTTGTAAAAATTTCAACCCTATACATGACCACTACCATTGCGCCTGAAACCGTGACCGTTAAGCACGAGATTAAGGACATCACTCTTGCGCCTCTAGGCAAACAACGCATCGAATGGGCGAGCCGCGAAATGCCCGTATTGCGTCAAATTCGCGATCGCTTTGCTGCCGAAAAGCCCCTTGCAGGTATTCGCATCGCTGCTTGCTGCCACGTTACCACCGAAACCGCTAACCTCGCGATCGCCCTCAAAGCGGCTGGCGCAGATGCCGTATTGATCGCCAGCAATCCTCTTTCTACCCAAGATGATGTGGCTGCTTCCCTCGTCTACGATCACGGAATTTCGGTGTTTGCAATCAAGGGCGAAGATAACGCCACCTACCATCGCCATGTGGAAATGGCGCTGGCTCACCGTCCCCATATCATCGTTGATGACGGCAGCGACGTAACTACAACCCTCGTACTCCACCACGCCGATCAAATTCCTGAAATCATCGGTACTACCGAAGAAACCACCACAGGTTTAGTTCGCCTCAATGCCATGTTCCGCGATGGCAAGTTGACTTTCCCTGCGATCGCGGTTAATGACGCAGAAACCAAGCATTTCTTTGATAATCGCTACGGTACTGGTCAATCTACCCTTGATGGCATCATCCGCGCTACCAATATTTTGTTGGCAGGTAAAGTGATCGTCGTCGCTGGTTATGGCTGGTGTGGTAAGGGTGTGGCTCTCCGCGCACGCGGTATGGGTGCAAGTGTAGTTGTTACTGAAATCAATCCTGTTGCGGCGATCGAAGCGGCGATGGATGGATTTAGAGTCATGCCTATGGACGAAGCCGCGAAGATTGGCGATATCTTCATCACCGTGACTGGCAATAAGCACGTCATCCGTCGCGAACATTTTGAAACCATGAAAGATGGTGCGATCGTGGCTAACTCTGGTCACTTCGATCTAGAAATCGACCTCGTTGCGCTTAACGATCTCAGCGAATCCGCAAGCTTTGTGCGTAACTTCACTCAAGAGTACCAACTCAAGTCTGGCAAATCCGTCATCGTCATCGGTGAAGGCCGCCTAGTTAACCTTGCGGCTGCCGAAGGACATCCTGCGAGTGTGATGGACATGAGCTTTGCGAACCAAGCTCTTGCCTGTGAATTCCTCGTTAAGAACAAGGGCAACTTGCCTGCGGGTGTTGTACCTATTCCTAAGGACATCGATCAAGAGATTGCGCGTTTGAAGTTGCAAGCAATGGGCATCACCATTGACACCCTCACTCCTGAGCAAGTTCACTACCTCAATTCTTGGACTGAAGGAACATAACCAAAAAAGGGAGCGCTTAGCGCTCCCTTTTTTGGTTTTTTGGTTCTATTCGTCACTTGGCTTGGCAACTTCAAACTTTGTGCGTGGCAAAGCCGCCACGATCGCATCTAATACTTTAGTCACAGGCACGATTTCCATGCCGTAATTTTGCATCACCTGCATGCTCGGAATAATTGCCCGTTTAAAGCCTAATTTTGCCGCTTCCTTTAAGCGCAAATCTAATTGCGAAACTGGGCGCACCTGTCCGCCAAGCCCCACTTCACCGATCATCACTGTGCGCGGATCGACGGTGCGATCGCGAAAACTTGCCGCCACCGCGATCGCTACGCCCAAATCCACCGCAGGTTCCGCCACACTTAATCCCCCCGCCGCCGCGACATAGGCATCAAGTTTTGATAAGGGAATCCCAATTCGCTTTTCGAGAACCGCCAGAATTTGCAAAAAACGATTGGTTTCAATTCCTGTGGTGGTACGGCGAGGAGAAGAATAACTCGTCGGACTAACGAGGGCTTGTAACTCCACCACAATCGGGCGGGTTCCCTCACAGGCAACAATCGTAGCGGTTCCAGAGACAGATTCATCACGATTGCCGAGAAATAATTCGGAAGGATTGGAAACCTCACGCAAGCCGCGATCGATCATTTCAAATACACCAATTTCCTGTGTTGCTCCAAATCTATTTTTGACCGATCGCAATAATCTGTGAGTGGCAAAGCGATCGCCTTCAAAATAGAGAACTGTATCGACCATATGCTCTAAAACTTTGGGGCCAGCGATCGCCCCTTCCTTAGTCACATGACCAACGATAAATAGCGAGATATTCTCACGCTTAGCCACACGCATCAATGCCGCCGTACATTCCCGCACTTGGGAAACGGAACCAGGGGCAGCATTCAAATTAGAGAAGTAGAGCGCTTGAATACTATCGATGACGGCAACCTTAGGCCGTAGAGACTGCAATTCTCTCAACACGGTTTCTAAATCTGTTTCCGCTAATAAATAAAGGTCATCAGAATTCTCTTCTAAGATTCCCAACCGTTGCGATCTCAGTTTCACCTGTTGCGCTGACTCCTCCGCACAAACATACAAAGTGGGATAGCGACTCATCAATTTTTGCGCCATGCCTAATAACAGCGTACTCTTGCCAATCCCCGGTTCACCACCAATCAACACAAGGGAACCAGCCACAATCCCCCCACCTAAAACCCGATCAAGTTCTTCATAGCCAGAAGGCGATCGGGCTTGGTCGTTGTCAGTAATTTGCGAGAGAGTTAAGGATTCTCTCGGTTGAGCTTTGCTTGTAGATTTGGATGTGCCGAGATGCGAGAATGTGGCGATCGCATTGGTATTTGTGGACATCACAGGAATTAATTCTTCTTGCAAGGTTCCCCAACTAGAACAAGCAGGACATTTCCCATACATCTGCGGGAAGTCTTCACCGCAGCTATTACATACATATCGAGATTTTGCTTTTGCCATTATCTAAATATATCGCCAAAATGTTCAGACATCTAGCGATCGAGCGGACTAATTACGCCTTTCCCACCCCGATTCAGCACATGGGTATAAATCATCGTCGTTTTCACATCCTTATGCCCTAATAACTCCTGCACCGTGCGAATGTCATAGCCATTTTCTAACAAATGCGTAGCAAAGCTATGGCGAAATGTATGGCTACTAACCCTTTTCTGTATTTTGGCATTGACGACGGCACTTTTAACAGATCTTTGGATATTGCTCTCATGAATGTGATAACGCCTAATTATTCCTGATCGCGGATCTTTGACAAGGCTATGACTGGGAAATACATATTGCCAAATCCATTCTTTAGGGGCATTAGGATATTTTCTCTCTAAGGCAAATGGAAGATGAACTTCGCCATATCCATGTTCTAGATCCTGTAAATGCAACAACTTCACTGAGCTTAAATGTAATTGCAATGTTTCTACCAGCGTATCAGGCAGCATTGTTAATCTACTTTCCAGCCCTTTGCTATCACGGATTTGCAGTTGCTTTTGGGCAAAATCTAGATCCTTAATCCGTAAGCTCAGTGCTTCATTTAGTCTCAATCCACTGCCATATAATAATTTTGCCACCAGTTGCGAAACTCCATCCATTTGTTGCAACACGGCTCTTACTTCCTCGACTGTAAGAACAGTCGGTAAGCGTTTGGGGCGTTTTGCTCTTACTGCATCAAGGTTTAGATCTAGTTCTTGCTGTAATACTTCACGATACAGAAATAGAATTGCACAGAGAGCCTGATTTTGGGTTGAGGCTGCCACGTTTTCGGAAACTGCTAAGTGCGTTAAAAAAGCATTAACTTCATCGCCCCCCATTTCACTTGGATGTCGTTTATTGTGAAACAAGATATATCGCCTAACCCATTGCACATAGGACTTTTCAGTTTGATAAGAGTAATGTTTAACCCGTATGGCATCACTAACGCGATCGAGCAGCTTTCGAGGCGGCGGCTCAGTTATGCCAGTTGGAGCAAGTATCGGTGCGTTATTCTTTAGCACAGGTTTAGGAATGTTATCTTGCATAGCGATCGATAAAACTTTATTCAGGTATATTACCTTACAAAAATCTTGTTATCACACTAATTAGTTGCTTTATTCAACAAATTGTGTAATATTTATCTTATAAAGGTATTTATCTTGTAAATCACAGGATAATACATAGTTAGACTGCCATTAGACTCCATCTGTAAAGAGCTAGATGGAATCTGATATTATCTTATTTAAGAACGAAGACATGAAAATTAGAAGCATCGTGATGTTTTCACTATCTGCTTTGGCTTTTATGGTG